>Ga0157359_1000867_pt1 | contig 11727 bp, 10 predicted proteins | sample AttcapACBM3_FD_111482 | JGI IMG/M metagenome (GOLD analysis project Ga0157359, IMG submission 111482) | Fungus gardens microbial communities from leaf cutter ant in Botucatu, State of São Paulo, Brazil - Atta capiguara ACBM3 | ecosystem: Host-associated > Fungi > Mycelium > Unclassified ...
TGCTGGTTTATCTTTCCCAGTCCGCGAACCCTTTCTCGTTCTGCCACCCTAATTTTAATGTTTGGCAGAACTCCCAATAAAAAGGAGTTGGCTTTGCACATCCATTATTTCTTGGCAGCCGTTGCCAAAAGCTATAACGACACAACTTAAAAATTTAAAGCAGCTTGAACGCCCTAGGGTTTTCAGGCTTTAAGTCATTACGGCTCAAAAAACTTGCATCAACAATAAAACTTGAGATGTGCCAAGCACAGTCTTACGGCTTTGCTGTGCCTTTTTTTCTCCCAGAAAGGCACAGGCTTTTTATATCTCATTTATATACAACAAAAATTTATTTTATAACGGTAAAACTATGCCAAATTTAACTCTCCCAACGCGTGCGTTTGAAGTTGTAAAAAGAGGGATTCATTTGTTTCACCACGGTGGGTTTCACATGGTTGGTGTCGACAAAATTGTGAAAGAAACCGAAGTCACAAAAATGACCTTTTATAATTATTTTCACTCTAAGGAGCGCTTTATTGAAATTTGTCTAATCGTGCAAAAAGAACGACTCCAAGACCAAGTGGTTGCAATGGTCGAGTACGATCAAAACACAAGCGTGACCGATAAACTCAAAAAGCTTTATTTTTTACATACCGATTTAGAAGGGCCATATTACTTATTATTTAGGGCTATTTTTGAGACTAAAAATATCTATTCAAAGGCTTATAAAACTGCGGTGAGGTACAGAACATGGCTCACCAATGAAATTTATAGCCAGATTCGACTACTCAAAAACGATGTTTCCTTTACCGATGCCAGACTCTTTTTAAATATGATTGAGAGCGCCATTATTCAGCTTTTAAGCTCGGATGAGACCCCTGAAAGTGAGATCGTACTTGAGTATTTTCTAAGATTTTTAACTTCTATCAAATAAAATTAATGGCGTTGTATGACTGAAAAAGCCCTAAGTTATAGTAATTTAAGGCTTTTTAAAATGAAAGTAAGATGGAGTTTTATAGTAAATATACATAATGAAATAGAGTGGTTTAGGGACTAAAGTTTTATTAGTTTAATGATAGTTTGGAAAATGCTGCTTTAAAGAATCTAAGAAAAGCTGAACCTTTTTTGGATTTTTTGAGCCATACGGCGTACTGACATAAAAATGAAGTTTTGATGAAAAGATATCTTCTGAGCAATTAATAATAACGCCATCATCTACATATTTTTGTGCTAAAAAGTCGGGTATAAATAAAATACTTTGATTTTTTTGGCAAAAATCTAAAAGAATTTCGATATTATTGCAAATAAGTTGAGGAGTTGAATTAATAATTTTATTTTTTAAATTTGATTTTGAGTAAAATAATATATTATGTTTTCTTAATTCTTCTATATTTTTAAGTTTTCCATGTTTATTTAAAAAAGAAGTGGTTGCATAAAAATTTACCTTGTATGTTTCCAAAATAAAACTATTTTTCTCATTAATTTCTTCTTCAGCTTTTAAAACAATATCAAATTTACGTTCATCAATATCTATTGAGTTCTCTGAAAATAGCAGATCAATTTTTATATTAGGATATTGAACGAGAAAGTTTGAAACTATATCTGACAGGCATGTCTTGATAAAAGCATGAGGAGCGCTAATTTTTAAGGTACCTTCAGGGTATTTTTGATCATAAATAAAGTCATTAGCAGCCAGTTCTAGCTCTTTAACAATAAATTTACAGCGTTGATAAAACTTTTCCCCAGAACGAGTTAAGTCCATTTTTCTGGTGTTTCGTATAAATAGTGATGTATTAAATAGACTTTCTAGATGAAAAATTCTTTTAGAAACTTGGTCTCTTGTAATACCTAAATTTCGCGCAGCATTACTAAAGTTTCCACTTTCTACAACACAGATGAAAGTATTAATACAATCTAATTTATCCATTAAATTTTGGAAGACTCATTTGAAGGATTGCTAAAATATATTATGAAATTGTACTTATCAATCATTGTATCTTTTAAGAATACAGTGTGTATCTAAATAAAAGTCTAGTACTTTACGTTTATTTTTGATTTTATATATAGGGGTTGTATTTTTTATTTAATAAATAGGTGAATAAATATATAAATGATTATTTAAAAATTAAAATTGATTTATTGCTTAATTTTTAAATTAATTTTTTAAGCGCTGTGTTTTATTCAACAAAGAATATTTTAAATATTTATGGTTTTTACTGTACTTGGCTGGGGTGTTTTTAAAAATATTAAGAACATGGAATATCAATGAGGTAAACAAATGAGTGACTTAATTAATAATAATCCTGTGTGGGTGAAAAAAATTCTATCAATGCATGGATTGCTTCCGCTACTTCGAGTTGCACTCGTTTCAGCTTATTTGGTGGGTGGAATAAACAAGTTAATAAACTTTCATATGGCAGTCCAAGAACAAGCAAGCTTTGGTTTACAACCTGCTTGGCTCTGGGCTGCTGCTGCTATTTTTATTGAAATTTTTGGTTCGCTACTGGTTATTTTTAATCGTTTTGTATGGTTAGGAGCAGGGGCTTTAGGCTGCCTAACTGGAGTTGCGATGCTGGTTGCAAACGATTTTTGGAATCATACCGGCCCAGCATTTTTTAGTACGTTTAATAGTTTTTTTGAGCATCTTGGTCTCATCGCTGCGCTAGTGATGGTCAGTATTCTTTCCACTCAATCTCCGAAATCACAATAACTTTAAGCATTCAATTCGAACAGGAGCCTTGTATGCGTAAATCATTATCAGCTTTGCTTTTAAGCACCATGCTAGTCGGTACTAATGTTGCCGTTGTACCTCAAGTTTTCGCCAAAACGACCACGAGTATAAAAAGTGAAGCACCCGGAGTCGCTCCTCAATACGACACAACGCATGTGTATGTGAACCCCGAAGACTTTGATAAATTTACTGATAGCTTGGTCGCAACATTTGGGGGCACCAAATCAAAACAAGGCGTTTTTCAAGTTACTCCAACCCCTAGTCAGACCATGTCTCAACTTGTATTGACCCCAGTTGGCACAGTATCTGTATTTGGTTTTAAAACTCCAATTCCATATCCTTTTGGCTTGGAAAGAACAGGTTATTTAGTTAAAGATATGGATGCAGCCATACAGTCTGCCAAAGCCAATGGCGCAGATGTCATTGTAGATGCATTTCCTGACCCAATTGGGCGTGATGCAGTCATTCAATGGCCGGGTGGCGTAAATATGCAGCTTTATTGGCATACCACTAAACCGAGTTATGACAAGCTAGCAACCGTTCCAGAAAATCGTATTTATATTTCAAAACAAAGTGCTGACTCGTTTGTTAAAAAGTTCGTGAGTTTCTCGCACGGTAAAGTCGTTTCAGACAACCCCAAAGCCGCAGGTATAGAAATTGGACGACCAAACGAGACTTATAGACGTATTCGCGTTGAATCTGACTTTGGCAAAATGACTGTATTGGTAACCGATGGGCATCTCCCTTATCCGTATGGCCGCGACATGACGGGTTATGAAGTTAAAAACTTATCTGAAACCTTAGATAAAGCCACAAAAGCGGGGGCCTCTGTTTTGGTCAATGCCTATAAATCAGAAGGTCGTGAGGCAGCATTGGTACAGTTCCCTGGTGGTTATATTGCTGAAATTCATGCGCCTACAAAATAACGTATGGTCTTCATTATAAATAGCAACCAGCACTCACATTGTGTAGAGGCAGTGTGAGTGTCCAAAACCGAATCTCTGCAATACCTATTTACGACCATGGACAACCAGATGGCTCAGCATATTTCTAATGATAGAAAATATCGTATTAAGTCTTCAAAAAATTACCTCAAAATCATAAAAATGAGCGTTTTGCTTACGGGGAGTTTGGTGTTTTATGAATCTGCTTATGCAGAAAATGAAGCCTCAAATACAAATGCATGTCCAACCCGCCCAAAAATCTCAACGAATCGTTGGCAAGAAAATTGGGATGTTTTAAAAAATCCGTGTGTACCAAAGAAAATAGGCGATGATTTCAAATATATACCTTTTGGTGATCATAATTATTTATCACTAGGAGCAAATATTCGTGAACGTTTTGAAATCAATAATAATGCAAAATTTGGTACTGGAAATAATCAGCCCGATCAATATTTAATTCAAAGGTTACAAGTTCATGCCGATGCACGAATAGGTGATCATTTACAATTATTTACGCAGTTAACCGATGCCCGTGCCTTTGATAAAAATAATATTACCAGTACCGATCAAAATAGACTCGATATAGAACAAGCCTTTATTGCTTGGGTGAGTCCTTTAAATAATGGAACTTTTAAATTTAGAGTAGGCCGTCAAGAGATGGCTTTTGACTTGCAGCGTTTTATTTCTAACCGTGAAGGGCCAAACGTTCGACAAGCTTTTGATGGGGTGTGGTCGGGATATGAATATGGTGATTGGAGAGTTTTAGGTTATCTCACCAGACCTGTTCAGATAGAAAAAGATTCAACGTTTAATGACCGCTCGAAAAGCAATTTGAGTTTTAGCGGTTTTCGCGTAGATAAACAAAATGTATGGGGTGGTGAGTTATCGGGTTATTACTCACGTTATAAAAAAGATAATGCATCCTTTCCAAGTGTTAAGGGGAACGAAGTCCGAGACTTATATGACTTTCGTCATGTGGGTAAAAAGAATAATGCCGATTGGGATGTTGAAGGCATGCTTCAGCATGGAAAAATCGGGGAGCAAACAATTCAAGCTTGGGCGCTCAGTAGTATTACGGGATACACTTTTGCTGACCAACCGTGGTCACCGCGTTTAGGTGTTCAGTTTGATATTGCTACAGGCGACAAAAGTGCCAACGACAATCAACTCAATACCTTTAACCAGCTTTTTGCTAATGGTTCATATTTTACTTTGGCGGGTTATAGTGGCTATAGCAATATTATTCATCTTAAACCATCTTTGACACTTAAGCCTTCCGAGAAACTTACACTGTTAAGTGCCCTAGGTTTTCAGTGGCGTGAAACCACCCACGATGCCATTTACTTCCAAGGCAATAACAGCATGGCAAATACGGCAGGGCAAGGTTCAAGTTGGACTGGGGCGTACATTCAGCTGAGAGCCGATCGGAAAATTAACTCTAATCTGTCTGTGGCTGCCGAAGGGGTGCATTTTGAAGTTGGAGATACCATTAAGAAAGCGGGTGGTAAAGACGCAAACTATTTAGGCCTTGAGCTTAAATATGGCTGGTAAAACGAGTAGAGTAAAATATGAGCATAGAATTAAAGCAAACTAAAATTGGGCGTTACCAAAATTTAAACATTGAACTCGTGACTTGGGACTGCGCCACGGCCGAGGTTGAGCTTTCCTGTGCTTGTATTTTTGAACATGAAATGAATAACCGTTCTTTTTCTGGCGGTTTGGCACATTTAGATGAAGCTCTAAATGGCAGACTATATGAAATACGTAAAAATAACTGGTTTAGTGCAAAACTTAATGACTCTCTTTTAATAAATCAAACACCCTCAACCATACAAGCTTCTAAAGTCTTGCTTATAGGAATGGGGGCACCAGAGGATTTTACGCTAGAGAAAATAGAGATTGCGATAAAAACTGTTGTAAGAACAGCACATCAACTGGAACTCAAAAGTGTAGCATTTGCGCCGAGTCTTTTAGATACAGGTCTCAATCCTCCTAGTGGGTTAAATGGACTCATGCTAAGAAGTTTAAAAGAAGAATTAGACCGACATCATCAGCTTTATTTGCAAAATTTAGTCAAAAAGTCTGAAATTGAAAGATGGGTATTTGATTCGGGTTTTCAAAATTATGACCTTAAGGCTCAGCAATATATCGCGTCTTTTGCCAAAATTTTTACTTAAGATGAATTCTGGTTTTAATAAAGAATTTGGTAAAGCACTATAAAAAATGAGTATGCTTTTAATTTAACTGCATCTACTGAACGATGCAGTTAAATCATAAATATTAAGAAATTTCTAAAATTTTTTGAGCGATATATAAATCTTGTATAGATAAACCTGAACTATCATAAATTGTGATTTGTTCTGGTGACTGCCTACCTTGAGCATTTGCTAAAAGCACATCACCGATATTGATTAAGGTTGCAGACTTAGGTGCATGTTGAAATTCACCAATAAGTTTAGATTGGACATTCAGATCGCAAAATAAACCACTATGTGAAAATAGCTCTGGCGGAAGTTCTTGTTTACCTTGTTTGTCGGAACCCATAGATGAAATATGAGTACCAGCTTTGACCCATTCTGCTTGAAAAAGAGGAGTATGTGATGAGGTGGCAGTCACAATAACATCAGCCTGCTCACAAGCTTCTTTTGCACTCGTAATTTGAAGCTTAACGCCTAGGTGTTTGAGGTCTGCTGCCATTTGTTCAGCTTTACTTTGGTCGCGCGCTACTATCAAAATCTGATCGAAATTTCTAATTCTTCCTAAAGCCTCGCATTCATATTTGGCCTGATTTCCTGTACCAAATATCGCCAAAACTTTTGAATCTTTTCTGGCCAGTACATGGGTTGCAACAGCATTAGACGCTGCTGTCCGAAACGCGTTGACTTTGCTTGCTTCGATCGCCGCTGCCATTTTTCCATTGGCTTGATTAAATAATAAAATGAGCGCGTTATGCCGAGGTAAACCGTTTTTAGGGTTGTCTTCCCAAAAAGAACCGACTTTAAGACCAGCTAAGTGCTGGGTCGCCGATGACTTAACACTAAAGGTATTTTTGCTATCGGACCCTTGACCATGTACCACAGCAAAACTTTTCGTATCTGGTTGAGTTGCAGCAATTAAAGCTTGGTAAATGGCATCATAAGCCAGTTCATGATTGATGAGAGCAGAAGATTCAGTCTCAGAAATAAATCTCATCACCATCTCCAAAAGTTTATTTAAATTATGACGTGAACAAGTCGGGAGGCTAGCGTATGCAATGCCTATCTATGCCGCTAACTGAACTCATAGATAGACACTAACTTTGTATTAAGCTGATAAAAACTCGATATATTTAGAAATATCGACATTGCCACCACTAATAATGATGCCTATACGTTTGCCTTTTAACTTATCTTTTAAATTACGGGCAGCAGCAAACCCAAGACATCCTGTCGGCTCAACCACCATCTTCATTCTTTCAGCAAAGAACTTCATACAGCTAATGAGTTCTTCATCTTCTACTGTCAAAATGTCATCTACATTCTTTTGAATAATCGGAAATGTTAATCTGCCTACACTTTGAAGTTGAGCACCATCTGCAATGGTTTGGGGCGTATCAATATGAACAATTTCTCCTTTTCTAAAAGACATTTGTCCATCATTTCCTAGAGCAGGTTCAACACCATATATTTTACAGTTCGGAGAAAGCTGACGAGCAGATAGCGAAGAACCTGCCAATAAACCACCACCACCTAAACCTACAAATAGGTAATCTAATTCGCCAACTTCTTCAAATAATTCTTTTGCAACCGTTCCTTGACCTGCAATTACATGCGGATGGTCATAAGATGGAATGAGTGTCAGACCATTTTTTTCGGCAATTTCTTTTCCAATTTGTTCCCGACTTTCTGTATAACGATCAAATTCAACAATATTGCCGCCGTATTCTCGTGTCGCTGCCATTTTTGCAGCAGGCGCATCTTTAGGCATGATGATGGTTGCAGGAATACCAAGAATTTTTGATGACAGTGCAATTGCTTGTGCATGATTTCCCGAAGAGAAAGCGACCACACCCGCTTTTTTTTGAGCTTCACTGAATTGCAAAAGTGCATTCATTGCACCACGAAATTTGAAAGCACCAACACGCTGAAAATTCTCACACTTAAAGAATACTTCTGCTCCAAATTCATTATTCACAGTACGTGAAGTTAAAACAGGGGTTTTGTTTGCAAAACCTTTTATGTGTTCAGCAGCGGCTGCAACATCTTCATAAGTGGGAAGGGTTAAATTTTTCATAATTAAACCTAATGCTATTCAATGTTTTGGATGCAAGATTTCGTATTGTTCAAGTAATGCACAATATATTGACCTTGTTTAGATAAAATATATATATTTAGATAAAATGTCTAATTTTATTTTCTAATTTGATAACAATGAGATATAAGATTTTGATTTACATTAAGTTTAAAATTAGATAAAAAGTCTAAATTGCCGTTTACATATTTTGCGCTAGGGTTTGAAATGGTCGGTAAATCATTTGGAGGAAATACATTGGGAAATCGTGATAATCATTTGCTCACTCAGCTCGATACCATTGCAAAAGGGTTGAGTGAAACGCTATCTCCATTTTGTGAAGTTGTAGTCCATGACTTAAAAAATCCTGAGCATGCCATACTTTCAATACACAATAACTTATCTGGACGAAAAGTAGGAGATCCAGCAACCGAGTTAGGACTGGCCAGAATCATGTCTCCAGAATTTCCAAACCTCATTTCAAATTATGCAAATCAGTTTGCGGATGGCCGCCCCGCAAAAAGCACTTCTATAGGTATTAAAAATGAAGAGGGTCAGTATGTGGCCGCTTTATGTATGAATATAGATTTAACACTCTTTAGAGGCATGCAAAGCGCTTTAGAGCATTTTACTAAAATTGAAACTGATAACATTATTGAAAACTTAGAACCCAATGGGGCAGAGGCAATTCGTAAATATATTGATCAATTTGCCTCAAAACATGCCACCACACCGCGTATGTTAAAACTCAATGAGAGAAAAGAGCTAATACACGAATTGAAAAATAACGGGTTATTAGACATTAAAAAGGCTGTCGAGATCGTGGCCCAACATTTGGGTATATCAAGAGCAAGTGCCTATTTATATGTAAAGGAAACTTAAAATAATTCATAAGTTTAGAGTTGTTTATTTTAATCTGTGTTGAGCTAGGTATTGCGTAACCTTTACACTTTTTTAGAAGGTTACTCATCCAATTTTTTGCTTTAAAAGTTTTATCTTCTTTATAAAAAATAACTTGTTTATTCGGTGTGGCTCATTTAAATAAAGAAGTAAGCCATACAATATTCAGCTTGGTAACTTTATTGAGGAGGTCGTTATTTGAAGGTATTTATTATTGTATTTATTACCATTTTTTCCAGTGTTGGATTATTTCTGTTGATTGCAGCTCTCAATTATCGAAGAAAATCTTCCTCATCTGGTGAGCATGATTATTCATCTTCATCAAACCATCACTTTAATGACAGTAGCCATCATCATAGCTCTAGTTATTCAAATGATTGTTCATCATCTTCGGACTCGGGCAGCTGTGATAGCGGCGGTGGCAGTGACTAAAAAGCCCTTTCATTTAAAAGGGCTTTTTAGCAATTTAAGGTAAATCAAACCAGATGAATTGACTATCTTCAACTGCATGAATTACGGCTTTATCTTCAAAGACTAAAGCATCACCAGCTTTAACTTCTTGATCACCAATAGTGATGACACCTGAAATTACATGAACGTAATTTACACGTTTTGATGTATCTACAGGCAGTTCAAGACCCTTTTCCAATACAGCTGATTTTACTTCTGCATTTTGACGAATATGCATAGGTGCATTCGCATCAGGACCTGCAATCAAATGCCATTCGTTTGGTTGTTTGCGTGGGTCTAAACTAATTTGTTGGTAATTTGGCTCGGCTTCTTTTTCGTCCGGAATAATCCAGATTTGTAATAGATGGACGGGCGTATCAGTGTTGTTAATTTCACTATGAGCAACGCCTGTACCAGCACTCATGAGTTGCCATTCACCGGCTTTAATCTGGCCTTCATTTCCCATTGTGTCACGGTGGGAAATTGCACCATCAAGCACACAGGTCAAAATTTCCATATTGTCATGCGAGTGAGTGCCGAAACCGTTATGGGCATCAATTCTGTCGTCATTAATCACACGTAACGCACTAACGCCCATATATTTAGGGTTATACCAGTTACCAAATGAAAAGCTATGATAAGACTCTAACCAACCTGCTTTAACATGACCACGATCTTCACTACGATGCAAAAAAGCGTTCATGACTCAATCTCCTCAAATTATTATTTATCTCTTGAAGACTATGTTAAACCTGTAGGGAAGCGCTAAAAATAGAGGAGATGCAACATATTGTTGCATTTTTAATATGATCGGGAGATCTAGAAATATTCGTTTTAAATTTTGGATATAAAAAAAGCCCGCATAAAGCAGGCTTTCTTTTTTAAAGGATTATTCTAAGAATTTTACAGTCACGCCTGCACGTACTTTATTACCTAAATCGTTCGCATCCCAGTTGGTTAAACGGATACAACCGTGTGATGCAGTTTTAGAAATTAAAGACGGGTTTGGTGTACCGTGAATACCGAATGATTTTTTACTTAAACCAATCCAGATATTACCTACAGGAGCATTAGGGCCCGGTGGTAAAGAAAGTGGTTTTAAGTTTTTACCTTGTACGAAGTTCGAAGGTGAGTAGCTGTACCAAGGGTTACGCGCAACACCAACTACCTTATAAGTACCGGTCGGAGATGGCGTATCAGTACTGCCAATTGTTGCAGGAAAGGACCCCACCATTTGATTACGGCTGTTAAACAGATACAACTGCTTAGCACCTTTATGCGCAATAATTAAATGAATGTCTTCTGGTAAGTCATTACGCACGTTTGGCACAATAACTTTCTCACCAACTTTTTTGAAGGTTGCTTTCGGGTTTAATTTCTTTAAGAAACCTTCATCAATATGGAACTTCTCACCCAACATTTCAGTTACACGCGTGTAGTACAAACCTTTCATTTTGGCCTGTAATGCATAGTCAGAAGGGATAGACTCAGCATAAGGACCTTTTAGGTCTGCATCAGTAATGGTGTATTCAATAAATGCAGGTTTTGTTTGTTTTGCAACAAGTGCATCCCATGTTTCTTTCGTTAAATCACCTGTAGGTGATAAACCATTCATTTGCTGGAATGATGCAATTGCTTTAAGCGTGTTTTTACCACTCATACCATCGATCGCACCCGGTGAAGCATGTGCATTGTTCAACATAACGTGAGCACGTGCGTAAACAGGAAGCTGACCTTTACCGATATTTTCATACCACTCAGCATTGTTTAAGCTATCTAATGTCCATGAAACAGCTGGAGCAGTAGTAGAAGTCTTAGATGCTGTTGTTGTTTTAGCTGGCGCTGATGGTTCTGAAGCAGCAATGCCTGAATTGGCATTTGGGTCTTCAGCTTTTTGTAAATTTTGTAATGTACTAGATGCTCGATTTAAATCATTTTGTTCTTGAGCAGTAATCTGTGTCTGAGCTTGGGCTTTTGCAGTTGAAGCAGCATCTACAGCTAGTGGATCAATCGGATCTTCTACAGGAGCTACAGGAGCAGATACTTTTTTAGGAGTAATTGGTTGCTCAGTTGTTGACGCAGCCAAAGCAACATTAGCAATAATACAACTTAAACTCATAGCGAGTAATGAGCGAACAAACATGTAATTCAACCTTAAGAATTTTCATATAAGCAATAGGGTAATAAAGAGTCATCTTCAAGTTTATAAAATCACCAATAAACGCATTTAATATTGGCTAATTTAATAATTAAAGGAAGATCATTAAACCCAATGTAACATGTTGCAAGTATTGCAGAAAACCGAGCTTCTTGCAGTAGACTTTTGTGTAAATATGCATTTTTTAGTAGATTGACAAGTTTTTTGTATGAAATTGAAATGATAAAAACATTCACGTTTTGATATGATGCTGCCACATGAAAAAGATAGAGATCGGCAATGACGACACTTAAAAA
>Ga0157359_1000868_pt1 | contig 11726 bp, 9 predicted proteins | sample AttcapACBM3_FD_111482 | JGI IMG/M metagenome (GOLD analysis project Ga0157359, IMG submission 111482) | Fungus gardens microbial communities from leaf cutter ant in Botucatu, State of São Paulo, Brazil - Atta capiguara ACBM3 | ecosystem: Host-associated > Fungi > Mycelium > Unclassified ...
AGAAATGAATAATTGACCATGATGGTTCTTGGATGAAGATTATATCAAAATCTTTCTATGTTTCTAGAATAGTTTTAGTAAGCAAGTTGTTCTTGTGAACATTTTGTAAAAAGATTTTGATGTTAGTACAGATCATGCTTGACTACCACTTATATTTGAGCAAATTGATTGTCTTAATATTTCTTGGAGTGCCACTCTCTATTGAAACAATGTTTCCAGAAAGGACATATATTTAAATCAGCTTGATGTTTGCCTTTGTAGTTTAGACATTTGAATGTGTATAGGCATAGCTCTTCTTGTTTTGTTTCAAGTCTCAGTAGATTGGTTTTGAAGTTGGCCTTACAACACTAAGCAAATTATTGATGATACTCAGTTTTGTGAGGATCATTGTACTTGACATACTTTGATTCTTATACTTAGCATAAAAATGTTGTATATTTCCATTTCCAGTAATTTTTGCATTGCAGGATGCCTAGATTCATATTCATACCTCAAATAGTAACAATGTAGTTTTCTACATTGAAATACCTATTGATTAGTCTTTTTGCCTCTGGACATCTCAGATATCTAACCAGATGATTGCCATATTTGAGTAAAAATAAGAATGTTATATAGATATACTATCATAATACACTTAGCTATGAGATTGCAAAAAATATCATTCATTATGGTTTGGAAGGTAGCTATACTATTAGTCAACATTACCAAAGGCTTGAAAAGACTGTAGTTAGTACAAAAGGCAGTATTTCACTTATCTCCAGGCTTGATATAGACATTATTGAAATCCCAGCAAACATCTAATTTGGTGAAATACTTTGCTTCCTAAAATTAAAATACAAGCTGAATTTAGTTAGGTTATTAAGGTTTGAATTTTTTAGTATTTATTTATTTAAGTTTTAGACTTTATTTTGAAAAAAATCATAGAATTATTTATTGTTTCATTAAATAAACCAGCTCTAGCTAAATATGAAATTAATTCAATTAATACTAATAAAGATATAGTAACAAGATTATAGATTCTGGGAAACTGGGAATCGACGTTCGCAGATCTAAACTACCTCTGATACTTATTTAGTATTATGTGGAAAAGAGCAATGAGTAGATAGTTACTTGTCATGCTTTAAGCAAAACTATAAATAAAAGTATCGATGTTGATATAGTTTCAAAATCTAGACAAATAAATAAATTTATATATATTGATGAATAATTTTAAAAAGAATAATATTTTTTGGATTTTTTCTTTTGATTCACATTATTAAGAATGATAGATGAAAACATTGCTAATAATAATATCATACTTAAAATTAATATAATTATGAGTTGTTTTTACACAGACACAAATGTAAAAAATAAAATAATCAAATAATGAGAATTTTAAAAGAAAATGTACTACTTAGATTTGTAAAATCACTACATTAAAACTCCTATAGTCCTATACAAACTATTAAAAACCATTCTTTTTCTTGATGAAAAATATGAAGGTAGCCATAGATGACTTGGAGGGACATAATGACACTGATGGAAACTAGGAACTGGAGATGATGACTATGGAAGTATTTGTAGTAATTGGAGATTAGTTGATGAAGAACCAAAGCAAGTATGACAAATTCTATAGTGTTATGAGTGGACATTGGACTCAGCAAACTCCAATGTTGAGGTTTTGGAATTTGAAGTTTGGAGTCCCCTAACACCTATCATATACTACTAAGATCACTTTATTTACCATTAACTTCCCTGCTTATATCTCTGTCTGATTTTTTATTCTTTGACACATATCATATTTATCCACATATTTTTTTATATCTTTTATTATTCCTAGCCACTAGTAGTTCCTCATCACTAACTTTGTTGTCTTCTATTCCTCTTCATATCTAGTTGCCAGTACATCATAGTGTAACCAGATTATCTCTACTCTCAACTCCTCATCCTTTGGTATATATATCTTTTCTTCTTTTAATATCAATTCTCCTTCCACTTGCCATTTATTCCCTTGCAATACTTTAACCTCTACTTGCTTCATCTCTTCTACTACTCTAAACACTTCCTTATTCTTTTCTACAGCTATTTTTATTTTCCTATTATATCTACTTCAGATTCTTTTATTACTACTTCTACTAAGCTACAAATATATTCTTCTTTAATTAATTTTCAATTTTCATTGTCTTTTTCCACTGCTACTTTTTAGTCCGATCTCTTACTAAGTTGATTTGCTTTTTCTATCTTTGTACCTAGTATATGTTTTAAGCTAAAGTCAAATCTTAACAAATACAATACCCAGTAAGCTTGCCTTCTATTCAACTTTTGTGCTCTTATGAAATATTCTAAATTCTTATAGTCTACCCAGACTTCAAACTTGAACTTTGTGCTCTCTAATAAGTGCCTCCAATTTTCCAAATCTCTGATCACTGCTAACATCTTCTTGTTATGAATTTTGTAGTTTCTTTCCATCTCATTGAGAGATTTTGAGAGATAAGCTACTAGTCTCTATTATCCATTCTCACATTCTATAGATAAACCCCTCCCATCATATAATCTGATATATCAACTTCTATTCTCATTTTTTTAAATTTAAGTCTAGTGCTACTAATACCAGTTCTTTTGTAAATCTCTCCTTCAACTCCCTAATAATCCCTTCCAGTCCAATTACTACTCCCAAAAATACTACTTCTCTTACCTTCTATTTCCACTTCTCCAGTTTTATATATAAGTCATTTTCTACCAATATTTCTACTACCTCCTCTACTATATTGTTATATTCCTCTCTTTTTTATTCCCACAATTACATTATTAATGAAGCTTATCACCTCCCCAATATTGATCAAGTTCTGTAGAATCTCATTTATCATTGTTTGAAATGTAGCTAGAGAATTGGTTAGTCTAAAGAACATAACCATAGGTTTAAATGACTCCTCTAGAGTCATAAACACTGTCTTCCACTTATCTCTCTTATTTATCTGTATATTATAACCTCATCATAAGTATAATTTAGTAAATACTTTCTTTGTACCAATGTTTTATGCAATATCTGAAATTAGAGATAAAGGTAATTATTTAATCATTTATTTGTTTCAATATCTATAGTTCTGTACTATTCTTTTCTTACTGTCCTTCTTCCTTACAAAAGACACTGGTGCTGTTTGAGATGACTTTGAGGATCTTATTTATCCTTTTCTCAGTTATTCTTCAATAAACTCATATATCTCTTCTCTCTCTTCTCTGAACAATGAATACACCTTTGCTTTTCTTGGTACAAAGCCTTTTATCAACTCAATCACATAGTCCCATGCCTTCTTTGTCAGCATCCTCTCACTTGCTTTCTTTCCAAAGACACGAGTCTACTTGTGAAACTTTTAAGAGACTAATTTCTTGGCTTCTTCCTTTGACTTCACTACTTTCTTCTCTTTTTTCTTCTTTTTTTCTTTATTTGTTCTTTCTTTTATCACTTCTTTCTCTCTTTCTCTCTCTTTTCTTCTTTCTTTTATTTTTGCCATCCCATTTTTCCTTATTTTGGTCTCTACTGCTTTCCAAATTCATTTGGACACCTCATTATTTTAATCTTTGCTATCCTTTAGTCAATTTCAGGATTATGGTATACTAGCCACAGCATTTCCAAAATCACACTCCACTTCTGTTTACCAATCACATCAATCTCTATTCTTTCTCCATACTCTTGATAATAAATATCTACTTCTACTATATGCTCAATAGGTACTTCCTTGTTAAAAAAACCATTCATATTCCTTATGTATATAGGTCTTTCAATTTTCTTTAGCTTAAACCACTGCTTTCTAGAAAACTTCAAACTCATTACTAGTCCTGTCACCCCACTATCTAACAACATCTTCATTGTTACACCTTATATATTGATTCTCTCCAGCCCAATCTTTACTATTACTTCTCTTAGCATATCTCTATCACTTAGGTTACAGCAGGATATATTGTCCATTACTCTACTGAGTATTGCAAACCTATTATAATTACTAAAGTTTAGTTGGAGACTACCAGACTTTCTTCTTCTTTTAAATATTTATCATTGTTCTGATAGCTAATTTATCTCCTCTGACTAATTGCTCTCTAATTTCTATAATTCCTCATAATATGAACAAATCCTCTGCAAAATCCCTTGCAGTTGTGGCAATTCCTTCTTCTATTTACATCTATTGCATATATGTTATACATTAGTACAAACTCTGTCCACTATTGTGGGTTTACAATGACTACATTGTGTCACAAACTTCATTCAGCTTGTATCTCCATAACCAGTGAACTTATTTTTACAAAATAAGTTGCACCAGAAAGCCTCAAATAAGGGCTATCTGCATATATATGGAATGTATAAAAGCAACAACAAATAACTGAGATATCAGGTCATCAGTAACTATAAAAGTTTTGTTGGCTAATATCTCATGAACAGCTAGACAGATTTACACAATTGAACTTGCATTGGAAAGTGCTCACCAAACCATTTCCAATGATATATAGTATATCTCATAGCAATAAGTATTGATAAAGATACAAGCATATTAATATAGTAACATAATTAGTTACTTTCTAAAATTAGCCTGACAGCTATTGTGACAGATGACAGCTCCTATCAAATATGAGTTTTGATCATGTGATAGTAACAGCTTGCATATGGACCATTACTATTTTGTATATACCTTTATATTCTGAGAATTAAATCTTAGACTTAACAACATCAATTATTCTTGTTGATATTACTTATCACCTATCATCACTATCTTATATTAAACCTCTGAACTACTATCAAGTTATCCAAGTTCAAGTATTACAATCAGTGAGTAGCTTATTTTGTAATATATTGGTCTTTTTCATTCCCTCTATTAAAGTAAGTCTTGTTAGTATCTACTAAATTTCTTGCCTTCTTGGCTAAACTTAGAACTGTGGCAACTATTGTCTTTGTGCCCTACCAGTATTTGCTAATGTACTTGTTTTTGGTGCTTAATTTTCTGTCTTCCTGCCACTTCTTAATTTCTTCTTCTTCTATCTACTTTTTCTCTAGTATCTATCCAAGTCTATTATTCTCTCATATTATTGTTTAATATCTCCAGAGGATGTTCTAATTCCATTATTCTTTGCCTGATCATCCCATTTATGCCTCACTTAAATTCTTCTACCAACTATCAGAATTATAGAAGTTGGACTTAGGTTATTTTATTTTATATTTATTTGATATTTTAGAATCTAGGATTAGGATTTAACATGATGTCACTGTCATACTATCACACAAGTAACATATCATAATAAAAATAGTAGAAGGTTCTAGAAGAAATAGCATATTATATATATAGTTATTTAGAGTAAGCTAATTGTAGTATAGTATAGACTATCAGTCTAGAGTATATAAGATAGACAACCCTGTACAAAGTTCTCTATTGAGTTCTCTTGTGTTAACCTAATACAAGGTTTCTTTACTTGATCTACTCTAAGGTTTTGTAATTATAACACCAATGGCCTTTCTTTATATCTACTTTTTTTTGCTACTCTTCTCAACTCCTCTACAAACTTCTTTATTGTTCTGTTTCCCTGTTCTATATTTTTCAGCTCAGCTACCTTCATTGTCTTATCCTTTTCTCTATCAAATTTCTTCTTCAAATCTGTTAAAAACTCTCCTATTGTTATATAACTCAGACTTCCACTTTCTAGATCTTCTATTACATTCTCCTTCTATATATCCACCAATCCTTTACTGCTGTATCTCTCATCTTACCTAATATAGAGTCTATATGCTGTTAAAAAACCTAAAACCTTATTCATCTCTCCAAATGTTAGTAGCTTAGCTATATCTACATTTGACTCAATATTGGGTCTAGAAACCTTTGCTACCACCTCTTCTCTAGCTATTCTTGCTTTTTCTGCTAGTAATTCTTGAATTTATATCTGTATTACCACCAACTGCTCCTACTATTATCTAATAATTTACTCATAGTTTATTGAGCTCATGTTGGTGTAAAGAGATAGGGAGTCAATGTTAAAGGTGATGGTATAGGTGGTAAGAAGGTGTAAAAAGATAAGAAAGAGAAGCTAGTACTAGCCTTGCTCTCAAAATCATAATCTGAACTTAACACTATTTATATAGACACTAGTAGTACTCTTCTTGTTTACCTCACACTGTCTACTGACTACCTATGCTACTTACTACTGCCCTAAAGAATTGTAAACAAATATTCCCAAGAAGGAAATTATAAGGAGGCTGGCTCTTCTAAGACTTTTCTATTCCACATTTTTGGCTGATCTATGTTTCATGATTCCTTTCCATATCTGCACTTATCCACTTATCTGCTTTTCTATACTCTAGACCTCTTCAAGCTACATACCAATACTCTAAACTATTCAGTTAAGTTATTTACTTTTCTATACTCCAAAAGCACTTGCTAGGCATTCTGGCTCTCTTCCAATTCAGTCTCTATATTCTGAAATATTCCTGATTACTTAAGTATCATCATTTCTTGCTTATGTAAACAGAATTCTGACACATTAGAATAGACTTGTAGTTGTTATCTTTAGAAATTCCTCTTAGGATTTTTAGAAGTAAGTAATATTTCTTAGATAATAGATTTAGGATTTTCTGGAGATTTGAAGTGCTTGCTCTTCTACCCAGTTATCCTAACAGAAATATATACTCTAGATAATACTTTAAGAGTTTTTAATATTTCTTATATAAATTGATTGTAAATAAACTAGCAGTATAGAGCTACTATATAAAAAACTATTTAATATGTCCAAAAAAGGTAATATGTCTACTAAGTACTAGTTGTTACAACCTTAAGACCTTAGAGTTGGTCAAAAGAAAGAACCTTGTATAGGGTTTATACAAGAGAACTTGATAGAGAGCTCTGTACAAGATTGACTATCTTATATACCTAGGACTTATAGTCTATGCTAGCTATTTCTACCCTACCCTAAACAGCCATGTGTATACCTTAAGGCCAACATGCATTGTGTTATGAGATACTTAAATACTAACAATTTTTCTTTTTCTTTTCTTTTATTTTTCTGATGTTATATTAATTTCCTTTTTCTTTTTTTATTTTTATTTTGGACAATGAAGAGGTATATGACACTGCAGTCACATGACATGTCACATCATGTGACATCATAGGCCTAGAACATGGTGAAAGAATCTGGAAGATGATATTAGGGCATATGTATACAACATGGTGGTCTTGAGTAGGAAATAAGGTTGTAGCATAGACAATAGGGCAGGCTTAATTATTAGTAGCATGGACTAGGCATGTTTTGTATATATAGAACTCTAATTTAACAGAGACTCCTTGTCGAGTTCTCTTGTGAACTTCCTATATTATATCTACTTTGAGATTTACTTGCTTGTGCCATCATTTGTCATTGTAATAAGTGGTTGCCATAACAATAGTATTCTTATAGAAGATATGAGATTGATACATAGACTATTTATTGTTAGCATGGACTATGAAGACTTTGTATAAATAGTATAGGAATATAGCGGGAACTCCTTGTTAAGTTCTCTTATAATTTCCACTTAATAATTTACTTATTGTACTACTATTAGTCTTTGTAATTAGTAGTTGCCATAACACTTCTATCACATTATATCCCTTGCCTAAGTTCAAAATAAAGAAAAACTAAAAACTAAAAATTAATTAATTAATTAAAAATAAAAATAAAAGAAAGAAATAGAATAAAGTTAAGTTCATTATTTATAATTCTGATATATAACATTAGCTGTTTATAATCTTGAAGATTATTACTATACAGATAAGATAAGATAATAATTTTTTTCTGTATCACACTATTTGGTTAAACACTATACAGTATCCAAAGCCTATATACAATGTCTTTTTAGTCTTAATTTCAAGCATTACAGCTTTGAACTTCCAATTACAGATAATTGAACTAAGTAAGGTCTCTTAGACTTATACTGCTATAAATCTTCTTTTTGATCTTTTTATAACATGTGACTGTCACATGTGATATCACATTACCTTTCTACTTAGATAAAAAGAAATGTAAAAGTATTCAAGTTTATTTTCATAATTTCTGACATAAATCCAACACACTCTGTACTAGACTTCTCAGACACTGCTAAACTCTATACTTAAATCTTGTTACTTTGTAAGATTCTTAGAATCATCACTCACTACTTCTATTTACCATCAAATAGATTTCTGTCTTTTCAGATAATATTCTAGATACTTTCATCCAGGTTCCTGACCATCTAGACATCATTAGAAGACCTTAATCTTTTCTTTTAGGTTTCTTCTGAAAATAGATTACACTTGATGTATTGGTATTTCTACAATATAACTATAATTTAGATTTTTCTCAAGTTTGAGATGCAAACTCTGCATCTTTGCTACAGTTACCATAATATATACTATCTGTGACTAGTTTTCTTCTAACTAACTGGTATACTCCTTATACTTAGAGCCCTCTTGACTAAAAGCAGTGTTGTTCTTGGTCAAGTATAAATAAAGAGTAAAAGAATAAAGCTCTGTGCTGAGTAGTCTCATAAACAGGAATTGAGTTCTACTTAAGCCCCAAAGTGTTAAGACAAAAGAGAAACCTTGTATTAGGGCCAACACAACCCTACGTTCAAGTATCATGATATATCTACATTGTTGTGGCAACCACTAGTCACAAAGACCAATAATCACACAAGGTAGTAAATCTCTCAGTAAGATATTAAGTGGGGATCACAAGAGAACTCAACAAGGAGTCCCTGCTGTATTACTACCTTATTTATACTATTACAGATGGTCTGTGCTACAACTATGCTTCTACTATGCATCCTACCCTAAAGTCCATGCATCATCCATGAGTGTACCATGTGTACACCATATGGTAGCAATACAGTTAATATGCTTCTTGATATCATCATCTAGACTCTTCTGGACTATAGACCCTTCTAGGCCCTTCTAGACCACTCTAGGCCCTATTACATGATATCATGTGACTTCCAGGTCACATGCCTTCTCTCTCTCACCATAGACTAATAAAATAATGTTCTTCTACTAATATATAAGAAAATCTCTTCCCACACTTCTTCATCTCATAACATAGATCATCTTTTTCTGTTTCTCCTCTCTATTCCCTCTTTTATTCTGTCTCCTTTTGACTATTCAAGTAGTCCTGTACTACCACAGCCTGTCTGCGTACTCTGTGTAATAAATTGCTAGGTTTTTTTGAAAAAAATCTTTCTCACTAACCATAGAGGTGTCTCTCTTTTCCAACCTATGATATTCACAGAAAGAAGGTTCCATACTATCACCATGCTGTTGGACTACTCAGACCTTCACCCCAATCCTTTCTATTTATGTAGAGGAATATGAATATGAATATGACTGTACTCCACTCTTTACTCCACTACTTGTTTGTATAAACACCCCACTATTGAGAGAAAATCAGATTCATCTCGGCATACATTAACAAGTGAAACTAACAAAACAGGCTTGACTATACATTTATTTCATCTTGAAACTACCCATCAGCATAAAGCAAAAAGCATTGAGCCTATGTAAACAAATAATCATAAAAAGTATTTCCTCTTTGGCCCCCTATCACATTAGTAACTTGCCATTTCTTCCTCTTGAAAGGAAGATGTCAAGGATGAATGAGCAGGCAGGCAGGCAAAGAAGTGCTTCTATTCCAACTGATCTGCATGTCCTCCAGACTTAAATCAATGGTGTCTGCCAAGTCTTGTCCTGTCTTACTGCCAGACTCATCTCTATAAGCATTAATATCCTGGGAGTTACTGTGGATTGGAGCATGCTGAGGCAAAGATACCTTCTCTATTGGATCAAGATAATCTTCAATGTCTGAATCTATTATATTGCAGTCCTTGATGAAATCAGAATCACTGTCTGTAGTTTCAAATTGGGAAGAGTAACCTGTATCTGTAGCTGGAGGAGTTTCAAGAGTGATTGTGACTTCATAGTCTGGTTTCTATACATTAGAGTAGAGGAGGTAAGTTAAATGATGCTCCGGGCCCCCTTTACCTACAGGAAACATGGTTACTCACTGTTCAGCATGAAAAATAGAGTTCACTTACTGAAACTAATGACTTCATGATATCTAGCACAGCAGTGAACAACATATCTCGCAAATGCATCATCGGTCATACTCCATATCAGTTGCAGCAGAGATTGTAATAATTCAATAATTCTAGTTGATTCAATTGCCCTACCTTGCCCTGGTTACAAGTTGGCCAGTTCTGTGGCATTAGATTCATTGGGCAAGAGCATGACACCTCCTTGAAGCCACTCCATCATTTCAGCTTCAACGATTCAAATGAGGGTTTCTGTTCTTCCTCTTGCACGCCTAAGTTCCTTCCACATACCTTTCATGCTGAGTGAAAATTGACCAGCATTAGTAGATATAGGATCACGAGTAGGAAGCTTTACTATGGGAACTTTGGCCGTTCGGAGAAGATAAGATGGTAAAGGCTCGGGAAAGGTGGACTTGGCTGAAGGTACTGGTAAGGTGAAGTCCCCCTCAGTTGCAATCACAACATGAGGGTTTCCAGCAAATTGTGCTGCAGGAAGAATATCTATCCAATCGAACAAAGAGAGGAATTTGACTAACCATTATCTTTTTGTCAAAGCCAATGATTTTCTTCATTTTGATCCCATCTAATCTTCTTGACCTGGGCCTGTCTGGGAGTAATTTGCCTGGGACTAGTTGGGCAGCTTCCATATATATGTTCTATTAGGCTAAGAGGGGAGGGATCAATGGGATTGATCATTTCTCAGTTCATTCTATAACAGTACAAGCAAGAGATAGATTATTGAGTCAGAGGATCTCCGATGTCGCACAGTCCACAGTTTGGTGACAAGCATCAAATGCAGTATCTTGTGCAGGCAGGAAATCTAAAGTTCAAGTCATGGCAATAGAAAAATCTAGGTACAACAGAATCTGAAAAGGTTTTTTCTTTATATCACCAATTTATTACACGGGGCATGTAGGAAGTCCATGGTAGCTACTTTGTAACTACATACATAGTGACCAAAACTACATGAAGAAGAAAAATGAAAAAGTAAAAATGGAAAAAGAAAAGAAAAGAAAATGAAAGAGATGCTATGTCAAGATCGTTGATGGTGGACTTTGTTTTTATTTTCTCTTTTCACTTTATTTTATTTTTATTTTTATTTTTATTTTATTTTTAGAACAACTCAGGTTAGGGTTTATCAGTCACACTGTCACATCAGTCACAAGTTGATGGCATAATCACAAGACTGATCACGAGACTTAGGAGAATGTGTTGTAGCAACCACTTGCCGGAACAGCACTCGTGATATGCTGACTTCAGCAAAGCTCTCAGTAGGCTATCTAGTAGTGGGGATTACAAGAGAACTCGACAAGGAGCCCTCACTATATTATCTACTATATATATACATGGCTCCTGGTCTGTACTACAACAATATCTATCTGGCCCTTAAGTTCATGCATCATCCTCATGTCCATTACTCATCCACATATGTTTTCCATTAGACTACTATGCTTTCTACATGTGTCCTGATGTCATACCTTTAATCTCCACTATACATGTGCATACCATGTGTACACCATGAGGAACCCATGTGTTATGATTCAAGACTTAAAGTGTTAAGTCAAGAAACAACTCTTGTATTGGAGTGACACAAGAGAACTCGATAGAGAACTCTTCTACAAACTAGTCTACCTTATATAGTCCTACAGATGGTCCATGCTAAGTACTGTGCACCCTA
>Ga0157359_1000869_pt1 | contig 11719 bp, 7 predicted proteins | sample AttcapACBM3_FD_111482 | JGI IMG/M metagenome (GOLD analysis project Ga0157359, IMG submission 111482) | Fungus gardens microbial communities from leaf cutter ant in Botucatu, State of São Paulo, Brazil - Atta capiguara ACBM3 | ecosystem: Host-associated > Fungi > Mycelium > Unclassified ...
CAGACGACTCGCCACGTCAGATTTGAATTTCTGGGTAGTCTGCAGGATCTGCAGCCGCGTCTCGCCGATCTGGACCTTGGCCCGGGCGATAGCCGAACGCTGATCGGCGATCTCTGCCTGCAGGCGGGAGAGATTGCGCTCCTGGTCACGGAGACGCTCGTTGCTGACGAAGCCCTCTTTCAACAAGCCGGTGAGATCCTTGATCTCGCTGGCATAGGATTTGGCCAGGCTCTCCTTGCTGGCGATGACCTCGCTATAGCCCCGAATCTGCTGTTCGAGCTCTGCAGCGCGATTCTTCAGAACGTCGATCTCACCACGGCGCGCATCGCGGCCTGCTATGAAGATTTGCCGTTCACTGGCGCGCGCCTCTTGTACGCGCTTATCCGCCGTGGGAAAGTCACTCGCGCCAAAGGTAATGTCATTGGCGTCGTCACGCTCGGCGATGAGCCGAGCCTCCTGCGCCTGGGCGGCGATCAGCTGACCACGGGTCGCCTCCAGTTCCGAACCCGCCTGGGTGCTGTCCAGAACGATCAGCACGTCCCCAGCCTTGACGTCGTCGCCGTCGTGTACCCGCACTTCGCGGACAATACCGCCTTCCAGGTGTTGGACCGACTTGCGGTAGCTGTCTACCGCCACCACGCCTGTGGCGAAGGCCGCGCTATTGAGCGGCGCCAGGGCTGCCCAGCCGCCGCCAATACCGAACACGGCAAAGAGAATGATGAAGCCCAACCGACGCACAGGTGCATCATTGACCTTCAGGCCCGCGGCCTCGGCTTCCATGTAGACGTCTTTCATGCGGGCGCTCCTCCTGCACTACCAGGCTTGGGCGGCAAGGGGGTAACCGAACCTGGATTAGCCACTGGCTGAGGACCACCGGACTGCTGCGCCTTGAGCTGAGCCAGTACCTGATCACGTGCTCCGGACATCACGATCTGGCCTTCGCTCAGTACCAGGAGGTTATCCACATAGGCCAGGGCGCTGACCCTGTGGGTAATGATGAAGAGCGTAGTGCCCTTCTGCTTCAGCTTTATAAGAGCCTCGCCCAGTGCGCGCTCACCGACGTCGTCCAGATTAGAGTTCGGCTCATCAAGGATGACCAGTTTCGGATCGCCGTATATGGCACGCGCTAGTCCGATACGTTGGCGCTGACCACCGGAGAGGACGCCACCATGAGCACCGATGACGGTGTCATAGCCCTGCGGCAGACGCAGGATCATCTCGTGAACCCCTGCGATCTGAGCGGCTTCGACAACCTTCGCTGCATCCACTTCGCCGAAGCGTGCGATGTTCTCAGCGATCGAACCCTCGAATAGCTCAATGTCCTGAGGTAGGTAGCCAAGATGCGGGCCTACAGCTGCACGATCCAGTTGGAACATGTCAGCGCCGTCCAATCGGACCTTGCCGCTTTGTGCAGGCCAAATTCCTAAAAGAGCGCGCGCCAGTGTTGATTTTCCGGCAGCGCTTGCCCCAAGCACCCCTACCGAGGCGCCAGGCGGAGCACGAAAACTAATACCCTTAATAACTGGCAAATGAGCGCCCGGTGGAGTGACAACTATTTGCTCAACTGCAAGATCGCCTTTTGGAGCAGGTAATTCCATCCGTTCTGGATCGGCCGGAATCTGCTTAAGTACTTCGTTGAGCCTGGCATATTGTCCGCGCGCAGCTACAAAACCACGCCAATTTCCGATCATCTGATCGATAGGGGCAAGTGCCCGCCCTACTAGAATTGAAGCGGCTGTCATCAAGCCAGGAGTTATTTCGTTATTTATGACCAAATATGCTCCCAAGCCCAAAATAAAAGATTGAAGAAGCATACGCCATGTTCGCGAAGCATTTGAGATAGCACCGCCTACCTCACTCGCCCTTCCCTGTAAAGCCAAGACCCTATATGCCCTAACTTTCCATCTTGTCAAAAGAGATGGAAGCATTCCCATAGAGTTTATTACTTCAGCATTACGCAAATTAGAACCAACCATCGAAAGAGCAGATCCGTTTTCACGATTGGCCTCTGTAAGCTTTTTTCCTGTCGCCCATTCATTGGCAATTGCAAAGCAAACTGCGATCAACGCACCGAAAACAGTTAGCAATCCAAAATAATAGTGAAAATAAAACATTATTCCTATGTAAATTGGAATCCAAGGAATATCAAAAAATGCAAAGAGCCCACTGCCCGTCAAAAATTGACGCAAACCAATAAGATCTCCCATAGGCTGTGAAGATACACCTACGCCGTTAGAGTAAAGAGACTGCTTGAAGCCAGCATTAAAAACCCTTTCAGAAAGTTGCAAATCCAATCTAGTGGAAACTCTTATCATTATTCTTGAGCGAACCCACTCTAGCGACCCGTAAATACACATCAAGAAAACTGTTATAAGGGTTAGCATAACAAGCGTAGTAACGCTCCGACTGCTAATTACCCGATCATAAACCTCGAGCATGTAAAAAGAGGGAACAAGCAGTAGCAAATTTACAAAAAGGCTGAAAAAACCAACCATCAAAAAACTTGACTTACTTTCTAAAAGCACCCTTACTAGCTCAGACTTATCTGATCGTTTGAATGTAGACATTAACCTATTGCTCCAGCGACTATAGCAAAACAGCCATATAAATATATAAACTTGAACCTATAAAGACGCTCTCATACCTTCGGACAGGTGCGCTATCGAAGGATTAAGGAGCAATCCACGTTTAAAACTGTCGAGCGCTAGGTTTTTGTCACCCCCAGCAAGGGCTGCCCATCCCAACTTCCCGTAGAGTTCCGCGTCATTAAAAATAGCCAAAGCTTTGGAAGCAGCACTTGATGCCTCCACGAAGAGCCCCATCGCAGACAATGTATCTATATAGCCGAAGTGACTCGAAATTACATTAGGCTCTATTTCGATAGCTTTTCTATAGCATAACAACGCTTCGTAATAACTTCCCAACTGACTACAAACCCACCCAACCGTGCTAGCAGCACCATAATCATAACAAGCGCTAATATTTTTCAGAAAAACTTCCGCATAAACCCTCGCATCTTCCGGATATCCTGAATTCAAATACTCGACAGATTGAACCGACGCACTAAGAAATTCAGGGATCAACGCCTTATCCAAAGACTGGAAGACCGCGGAAGACATTTTTTTCTTTCCATGTCTGATACAATATCTACCAAGATTCAATCGATATGTATCTGACTTCCGAGTAGCACTTTTCATGAGCCTTTTAAAATGCCCTACATTATTGAGCAGGCAACACTCATAAAGCTTGCTAAACAAACGAGCATCTGCAACTAAATTTATTATATCGTGACCACCGTAAGGAACTGGCACGGTTGTCACAGAGTGTCCACCAGCATTTTTCTTCAATAGTTCTATGTGGCCCGCGTCAATAGGATGTTTGGGGTCGAAGAACACACAAACAGCTCCGTTAAGATCGCGCCCTCTTACCAGCATGTCTCCATTTTTTATTTCACTATAATAGCAGTGACGAACCTCATCAAACGGAACGTCTAAAGGCGAGACAGAAACCTGCGGTGAAAAAGCGAGAGTAATGCTAGATTTAAAAAGAGAGCTATATTTTAAAGCTGCATAAGCACCCATGCTAGACCCATAGCCCACTACTATCCCAGATAAATACCTATCAATAGCGGGCTTCGCCTTCAATATACTCTCCACAGGAAAGTAATTTTTACTTTTAGGCGAAAAGGAAATACAGTTTAAATCATATTTTTCCGCAGGGCTGGACGCCCAGTAGTCGGGCTCATTCGGACGATAAAGAATGGCGCTGAAGGCAAGTAGAGTACTTCCAGGGTCACCTAGCCGATGAATCACCTGAATCTCATTGTCATCATATATAATATTGATTGCCATAGCGGACATCCTTAAATCGTACCGAATTAGGTCATTACTAGCGAATTGACATCAACTTCCCGTTGCTCCCAGCGCCAAGCATCTGCAACTATATCATCTAGCCTTGGTCTCTGGGGGTACCAGCCAAGGATGTTAGCAGCCTTCGCTGAATCTGCTATTAATACAGGAGGATCGCCTGGCCTAGGGCTCTCAAAGCTAATATTTATTTTAGTTCCTGTTATTCTTTCAACCGCACTTACAACTTGTTTAACTGAAAAACCCTTGCCATTACCCAAATTAAAATCGGTTGAAGCTCCTCCAGCCACAAGATATTGAATTGATAGGAGATGAGCACGGCAGATGTCTTCAACGTGTATGAAGTCTCGAATGCAAGTTCCGTCGGGAGTTGGGTAGTCAGTACCAAATACTGAAAAGCTTTTTCTTTTTCCAGCGGCAGTTTGTAGCAGTAGTGGAATCAAATGGGTTTCTGGTTGATGACGCTCACCCAAGACTCCGTCGGTATCAGCACCTGCAGCATTAAAATACCTAAGCGACACAGATCTAAGATCATAGGCAGCACAGTAATCCTTGAGTATCATTTCGATAATCAACTTACTCCTACCATAAGCATTTATAGGATGCTGACTATGATTTTCATCGATCGGCGTATAGATAGGTGTACCAAAGGTCGCTGCTGTTGAAGAAAATATAAAGCTCTTGACATTCGCCGACCTCATAGCCTCTAGAAGGCACAAAGTTCCCACAACGTTGTTGTCGTAATATTTGGCAGGATGTCTTACGGACTCTGCTACCTCTATCGAAGAAGCAAAGTGCATTACAGCATCAAATTTGTAATCATCAAATACCGCGCTCAGTCGGTCAGATTGTTGCAACCTACCAATTACTAATGGAGCACCGGATATAGCATCTTTATGACCGGTCGACAAATCGTCGTATACGACTGCATGATGCCCAGAGCTTAATAGAAGCTTGACCATATGAGAGCCAATATAGCCTGCCCCTCCAACCACCAATATATTCAAAGCGGACCCCTTAAAAAGTTGATTTAAAAACTTGAACCTCTACAAAACTATTACAAGAAATTTATTTCTTATACTCTGGAAGCACTCCTACTAGAAGCGGTAGGTAGCTGTGGCTTTCAAAGACACCCTGAGCTTCCTACCGACCACTTGAAAATCGATATATCTACCTCAATATTCGATACGCAAATATCAAACTGAAATCAGCCCAAACATTTAAATTTGATAGCTAGCTATTTGCTTTTTAAGCTCCGCTATATCATTCTCAAGCTGAATCAGCCTAGATGACTTTCTCGCCCACTCAAGCTGTTTTTGATAAAGGCGCTGTTTAAGCGGATTAACAATCCTGTATTCTTTCGATTCAATCCTATAAGCATCTAGACCAGAGCGAACTACTGTCGCAGAAACATTGTCAATTGCTTCCAGGACGTCAGGATAGCGCTTGATGAAATCAGTCTCGATTAATATCAAAAGCAATAAATCTTTTTGAGACTCACACCTGCTGCTGATTAGCGTCACTTCATCCGATGTCAGATTTCGATCTAAGAAGGTCGAAAATGCGTCTGAAATTGCTTTATTGGATATCATTCTTATGCCTCTTACCGACAAAACCAAAGTAAGCGTCTTCGATTCCAGCTACCATTTTTTCAGTGGTAAACTTCTGCTCATATGATTCCTTAGCATTTTCTCCAAGTTTCAAGCTAAGTGCGGAATCCATTAGAAGCATTATTAAAACACGAGACATTTCTTCCGAATCTTCAGGATCTACAAGTATGCCATCCTTCATGTTGTCTACGACTTCAACCAAGCCACCCACCTTGCCTGCCACAACGGGCTTCCCAAACCTCATAGCCTCTATGGCTACCAGTCCAAAAGATTCGAAGCGAGAAGGTGCAAGGAATATTTCGCAGCTAGAATATGCGGCAATGAGAGCCTCGTCGGTTACATAGCCCTCAATTGAAATTCGCTTCTTAACTTCTTCTGGTTGAGTATAAAACACATTTAGTGCAGCGCTACATTTTTGATCTGCAGTACGAGCGCCAATGAATCTGAACTTTACATCTGGTAATTGTGCGCATACTTTTAGCGCCGCCATTAGAGCGGTATCGAACCCTTTCCTGCTTTCTTGTCGCCCGACAAAAAGTACAGTTTTCTCTAATGATGGGAATTTAGCGATAGCTGGCCGGTCAACCCCATGAGCGACGACAGTTGACTTTGAACTTATGTCCACGTCATACATACTGCTTATCTCGCTAACTATCGCACTAGTGTTGGCTAACAAATTATCGCAATTATCAAATATATATCTCTCTGCAGCTATCACTTTTTGCACGTGATGAATATCATATAAAGGCCGATGCCAATCCGGCTTGTAGGGATAGGCGAGCCCATATGTTGTATGAAGAGAAGTACAAACAGGTACGGGACTTAGCATTAAGGAAACGAGACCCTCGACATCCCAGATTGGCGCAGAGATAATGTCGAGATTTTCAAATCCGATCTTCTGTGCTTCTTCGTATGCAGCAGCAGACCAGTCGCTCAAATGCTTCGGAACGTCAAACTGGTTACAATAGTCAGCCATCTCTTCAGTAGGCACCGGATTTATTTTGTGAATCCAAATACCATTTACGAAGTCAACCGTTTCATTTCCGTCGCACTTTGTAATTACATGAACTGTGTTTCCTCTAGCTACTAGTCCGCGGGCGACGTGCTCAGACCATCTGGCAATACCTGAGGTATCTTGAGGAGGATAACCCTGGGTGATCAGAGCCACTCGTAGCTTAAATTTTTCTGTAGCTTTGAACTGCTTATAGTTTCTAGCGGAGTCCGCTTCTTGGGCACGAGCCTCAAGATTTGTAGGCGCTTTGGAACGTGCCAGCTGTCTTCCTTCCTGGATACCCAACTCTACATCTTGATTTAGCAGTGCCTCAGAGCTTGCGCTTAGGTAATTGTGCTCTTTAAGCCAACGGTTATCTTTACGAAGGCCTATTCTATAGTTTTCGACGGCTGCCGAAACTGCTGCTTCACCTACGACATCGGTACCATGGCGAAACATGTAATAAACTTTACTTTTCGACTGTACGAAGAGTGTTGTAGGTACCTTGTTGGTATTTCGTAGATGGCTGGGTGCATATCGATGATAGATGTGAGCGTCAGGCGCATAGACGATTTTCCCACCTATATCTATGAGACGAAGGCACACATCGGTTTCATCTAGAAAATAAGCAAACGTCTCATCAAAGCCGCCTATTTTTCTGAGAGCATCTGCACGGAAGGATGAATTAGTGCCTAGTAGGGAAGGAAATAAAGGGGATCCTGGGAAGCAAAAACTTTCAGTCGGTATAGAAGAGCAGACAGTGTGTGCCTCGCCCAATCTGTCGCAAAGAGTGGCCGTAGCCTGGTACTTCTTCCCTGTATTATCAATCGTAAATCCGCCTACAGCCAAAACGTTATCATCAGTGTACTTTTCAAGCAGCTTAGATAGCCACAGTGGATGAACAACGGCATCATCATCAATGAAGGCGACAATGTCGCCCAATGAATTTGCTATTCCAATGTTTCTGGAGATCGATAGGTTCCGCTCTTTGCAGTCAAGATAGACAATAAATTCCTTATACTCTTCACATAATTCGCGAGTTCCGTCTGTCGAAGGCCCATTTACTACAATAACTTCAAAGTCGCCACGCAGGTCTTTTAAAGCCTCAAAACAATCCCTAAGTTGAGGTGCTCGATTGTACGTATTGATAACAATTGAAGTTTTCATCAGGCTCTCTTGTATAGCTTTTTAAATGCGGCAATTACGTCCATGTTTTTTTCGTGAAACTCTGGACTCCTAAATAAATCTGAAAAAAAACTAGCTTTACTTTTGTGTGAGTCTAGCTGATGTTGAATAGCAGAGTCGTCTTCTGGAGTGCGATGAAACAAATTTTCAAATACCACACTTACATCATCTGCTGTTAAGCCGCATTTTTTTAAAGGCTCTGACAGCAAGATACTCGTCAGGAGATAATTTTGACCTTGCCAAAACACTGCGATTTTTAGTTCACGCTCGCCGCCTTGAGCACGAAGCCCAACTTCAAAACCAACTTCGCTTCTTGGCCCCCCTGCTTTATAGACATCCATACGGGGTTTGTCGGCCCATGCATTCCCTAGCACTCCATTGTTGCCCACAACATAAATCATAAGCTTTTCTTGCGGGTTTTCTCGATCGAACGCCCAACCTTTAACGATTGGAAACGATCCGGCTTGATCTATTCCGTCAAAGCTTGCACATATAGACGTCCCCTTTATAACAGGAAGGTCACCTGCTAAATTTTTTACCTCATTACTCATTTGAAAACCCCAAGTCATTGAATATTAGGTCAAGACGCTGAAAGTATGCCTGCCCTATATATTTAGGTGAAAACAGCTTCTCAAGTAAATTAGTTGCTACTTGCTTATCTCGTTGATGCTCACGCTTTACTGCTTCACGCATTCGGTCAGAAGCGTCTAAAACCGAGGGCTCAGCCCACTGCTGGTTCTCACTTCCTATATACTCATTAGGTCCAATCTGAACTTTCTTATAAGAGACACTGGCACTACATAGCTCTCTACAAAAATCTGTATTACCACCGTAATCGGTCGCAATCACCTGCAAGCCGAGCAGAAAAGCTTCTGCAATCCCCCTGCCAAAGCCCTCCGCTCGATGCATAGATACGAAGCAATTACATGCACTATACAGCTCCATAATCTCATAATGACTATAAGTTTCATTTCTGATCAAAATCCTGCTGTCTAGCGCAGCAATTTCTTCAATCTTTCTCCATTCCTTGTTATCGCTACCCATTCGCATACCTTTAATAAGTAGGTACACTCCTTCTGCGCCGGGAAATGCCATTTTAAATGAAAGAACAATCGCTAGAGGATTTTTCCTAGCGACAGTAGAATTCCCATCAAAAGAAAAAACAAATATATAGCCTTCAACAGGAAGGCTATTTTTTAGTCTTATTTTTTCTCGTGACAACTTTATATTTGGAGTTTGTACTGCCATTGGAAGACATTTCGCTTTACCTCGAAAGGTCTTTTGAATGCTATTGTATGTATGACTAGAGGACGACCAGATTTCATCGACCAAGTTAAAGCAGTCATTCCATTCGGAGGGCCATTCCTCTAGCTCCCAGGGCCAATAACCTATCGTATACCTTCCTTGGAAATAGCTATGTCCTTTCTCCAAATAAAACCGTAGGTGTTCCACAGCGGTAAGACAAATCACATTGAATAAATAGACTGGATTTTCCGAAATCCATTTTTCCACGCTAAGATTAGTCTCACTTACATTTCCACCTGGGCTAAAATCGAGGATCACAAATGGAATACCTGCTGCAGCCAAAGCTGCTGCAGCCATCCTTACATCTTCGCCTATACCTAGATCGCCCTTCGCGTACCCTATTAGATTAACTCCGAACTTCGGAGTATCTGAAAATTTTCTCGTTTGATCGTTCAAATGCTGACAGGGGAGGTCGTAAAGGAACTTTTCACGTACCCCTGAGCTCAACCATGACCTAAACTTCTGTCTACCGCTCTCATCATTGAGACTAAAATGACTTGCTATATCAGGTCGAGCAATAAGGAGAAGCTTAGAAAATCGGGAGCTCGCAATTTCATCCGAATCAATCCAGTATGATTTCTGCCACGGCGGAATAGCCGAGCTCGAAATGGGGCTCTCCAAAAAGCCACCACCAAACCAAAACCATGACAAAAACTTTAGCTGCTCGGAGGCATCATCGAGAAGTGAGCCCAAACCTAAATCACGCCTTGCAATACTAAGCAGAACGTGCTGTTTAGATATTCCTCCAGACCATTCCGTCTCACTAGTACATGCTGGCTCTGAAAGATCTTCTATAAATTTATTATTACCTGCGAGAGCGGCGTACTCTCTTACTCCGTTTGTCACACACCAGCCTAAAAAATCTTGTACTCCAGCGTTCTCACTCAGATCGAATAGATTTTTTAAGTCATGGCACCTAACTTGTAAAATCGCTTTGTGAATATTACGAACTGGGAACTTTAAAGTTTCTTCATAGAGCCATATGAAGTTGTAGAAATCTAAATCAGCACCAAGAGCTAACGGACAAGCACTCGACGAACCAATCATAAATAAATTCACCTGACATCTACTTATTCAAGCGAACGCCACCATATGTACCCAGTGCCCAGTCTGCATTCAAATCTGAATGATAATAGGGATCGTGTCGGTATTTTTCACCCCACCGATCCAGAAGCAACTGCTGCTCTCTCTTAGCTCGCGCAGCCTTGTCCGCAGTGGAGTCCTTGCCCCGACTCGCCGATTCCGCATGGATCAACTCGGCGAACGGCGTCCAGAGGATCTTCAGGCCGAGCTCATTGATGCGCAGGCACATGTCCACATCGTTGAAGGCGACGGGGTGGCGGACCTCGTCCATGCCCTTGATCTGCAGATAAAGGTCGCGTCGCAGGATCAAGCAGGCGGTGGTGCAGGCGCTCTGACGACGAGCAAGATGGTTGAAGCCCAGATAGCCGGGATCGTTGCGCAACCAGTTGTTGCCCGTATGGGCGGCCAGGCCGTTGATACCGATGACGACACCGGCGTGCTGGACCATGTCGTTCTTCCACAGCAGCTTGGCGCCCACCGCTCCAACATCAGGTCGTATGGCCAAACTCATCATTTCCTTGAGCCAGTCGGGATGCAGGATCTCGATGTCGTTGTTGACCAGCCCTATGTATTCCCCCGTGGCGAACTCGACACCGACATTGTTCAGGGTGGCGTAGTTGAAGGGATAGGGGTGCGGCAGGATGCGTACGCCGCGGGTCTTTAGTTCGTCGAAGTACTCTAGGGTCTGGGGATCGCTAGTCTGGTTGTCGACGATGATGAGTTCCAGGTCCGGATAGTCGGTCTGGGTCAGCAGACCTTCCATGCAGGCATGCAGGAGCTTGTAGGCATCTCGGGTGGGAATGATCAGGCTGACCTTGGGCAGTCGCTCGGGCAATGGCCAGTGGGTGCGTAGCGCACCGGGCAATTTGGACTGGCGGCTCAGACGGGTACCGGGACGCAGCTTGGTCACCAGCCAGGTCAAGCGCTCCAGACGCTGTGGCTTACCGGCATTACAGGCGGCCGGCGTTGCAGGACTGTTGGCACTGCGATGGCTGAGCACCTGGGTCACGCGGGCGACACCCAGGTTGTCTTGCTCGGTGGCCAGGATAAGGGCGGCGAGTACACCTTCGTGATCGCGTGGCAGCTCGGGCGCTGCATTCAGCAATCGAACGGCGCGCTGGATGATGTCACGGCCAAACAGGGCGCCGGCGGTAAAGAGATCGGCGCCCAGGTAGAGGTCCAGATCCCAGCTCGGTTTGAACCAGGGGTTACTACGCTGGCCATCCGCTCCGTCCTGATCGCTATCAGCGAAAGCCCAGGCCGCTTGCTTGCCTGCCTCTTTCGGTTGCAGAGCCAGCGCCAGTTGATCGAGGGCATGGGGTAGCAGGCGGCTGTCCAGGGGCTGGAGCAACACGGCTTCGGCCCCCTCCTCCAGCAGCAGCTGCAAGGAGGTAGACACATCAGCGGGATCGGCGACGGCCTGGGTGAAGGGTCGCAGGCGTTGTTTGCTCAGGCTGTCCAGGCACGCCTGCCGCTCGGTTTCATCGGCGTCCCCATGGAGCAGCACGGCGATCCGGCTACCGGTCACGGCTTCTGGATACTGAGGTGCGCGCTGATAATGAGCGAACCACTGAGGATAGTGGCCGAAGCCGGCACTACGCGGGCAGCGCTGATCGTAATCGCGCGCCAGGCGAATGAGCAGGTCGCGGGGTGCCGGATCGGCCTGCTCCGGCCAGTGA
>Ga0157359_1000870_pt1 | contig 11715 bp, 6 predicted proteins | sample AttcapACBM3_FD_111482 | JGI IMG/M metagenome (GOLD analysis project Ga0157359, IMG submission 111482) | Fungus gardens microbial communities from leaf cutter ant in Botucatu, State of São Paulo, Brazil - Atta capiguara ACBM3 | ecosystem: Host-associated > Fungi > Mycelium > Unclassified ...
ACCCTACCCTAAATAACCATGTGTAAAGCATGAGGCCAACATGTGGTGTTCATGTTATATAACATTATTTTGTTCCAGAACCTTCTACTTTCTTCTCTATAGTCCCATGATCAATGTTGTGACTACATCATCAGAGGTGACTGATGTGACTGATTACTTCTAACCCTAACCCCAGAGTTCTAAAAATAGAAAAGGTGAAGAATAAATAAAAAAGAAAATAAAAATGAGAAAGAAAATAAAAAGAAACAAAGTCTACTTCCTATAGTCTTGATACTTCCCAAGAGTTGTCATTTATATCAATGTCAGACTTTCTTCTTTTTGATTTTCTCTTCATAATTATTAACCATAGAGACATTTTACTTGTATCTTTCTTTAATGATAACAATATCTTTTGGATCATGAATGTCTATTCTGACTTGTCTCATTCTGCCTTAAAGTATCTCATGGATACTGAGGTGAATATTTCAAACCTGCTAGTTATGATTGGTAACTTCAAATGGATTTACATAATTCTAGATCTTGTGCTCAGTCTAAGTCAGAGTGTGCCATAACAGACTTATTACTAAGTCCAATATAGACTATCCAATACTTGTAAGTATTAAGCAAATACCTACAGATATACAATCCTGTTTGATAATGCTTATTTGAGGGATTTACTATCTGTTGAACAAGTTTGACTATAGTAAATCCTATGTCAGGATATGAGCCAATCATCAGATATATCAGAGATCTAACCATTTGTTGGTACTTTTGATGGAAATTAGTGTCACATTGTTTATCATTGGGTTGAAACACATAGCCCAATGGGAGTAGAGTACTTGTTGGGTTAGTTGCTACATTAAAACATACTCCAAAAACTCTTTAGTTTCTCCAAGATCATAGCATTTCCATTTCATTATAAATTTTTGCTTCAACTCTAAGAAGAGCAGGAAATCTTTTGAACCCATGAAGCAAATATCATTGATGTAAACAATTGCTATAACAAGCTTTCTAATCTCTTTATCAATGAAGTAATATATATAAGCATTAGATTTGCATCACTTGAATCCTAGGGCTAACATTGACTTAGTCATAGTTTACTACCAAGATAAGCCAGCTTGCTTAAGGCTATACAATGCTTTGTGAAGTCATCTGACTTTCTTTTCTTTGCCAGGTAGCCTAAAACTTTTAGACTACTCCATATAGATTTTCTTATCCAGATCACTATAAAGATAGGCAGTTTTTACATCAACACTATGAATATCCCAATCTTCAAGGACAGCAACAGCTAGAAATAACCATGCTGTCTCATAGCAGATAATTAGAGAGAATAATTTATTAAAGTTGATTTTCTTAATCTGAGAAAATCTTTTTTCTTAGGGAGGTCCACAACTTTATAGATATTTTTGTCTTTAAGCAATTTCAGCTCTTTAAAACAAGACTCAAGCTACTTCTTTTGAATGTCAGCTGGTAATCTAGTGATATTTCCAAGTCTTTTGGAAATTGGACAAGACTCTGTTGCATATTGTGCTAAGAGAAAGTAAATTTGCTCTACTTTCCTTTCTCTTGCAAGATATGTCAAGTAGCTAGTCATGGCTGACTTAGCTGATTTACCAATAGGAGGTGAAGTATTCATTCTACTCCTATTATTATCAACAATGATTGGGTGTTTGCCTTCCTACTGAATATTATATGGAATTCCATTTATCTTAATAATATTGTCAGATGAGTTGTATGGGTAATCAACTCTATTTATCCTTACTGTTCTGAATAGTAGATTATCAAAGAAATATTGTATATTCTGATAGATCCTTTGTGATTCCTGATGAGTATTTTCATGCTTATCATGAGCTGCTGTAGCAACTACTAGTCATAACACAAGTAATAAATCTCAAGGCAGATATCAAGTGAAGATCATAAGAGAACTCAACAAGGAATTTCCACTATATTCCTATACTATTTATACAAAGTCCTTATGGTCTGTGCTAATGATAAATATATACTCTGACATTATTCTTCTAGTCTTTTCTTTCAGAGTCTAGGCCTATAAAATCACATTATGTGACATGTCATGTGACTTCCATCACATGCCTCTTCATCATCCAAATAAAATAAAGAGAAAAAGAAAAGAAAAATCAAAAGAAAAGAAATATTAAATTAAGAAAAATAGATAAAAGAAAAGAAAATTGTTATTGTCCAAGCACACCATAACATGAGCCATGTTAGAGTTAAGAAACCTCTTCCTTGGCTGTCATAAAGAATTCTGCAGGATATTGGTAGAATATTCTTATTCTCTATAAATATTTCCTTCTTTAAAGGGTATCTAAGTTTAATGCTTGGATCTTCTCAATTTAGAATCTTCTTGTGATGTTTGTAGAACAGGTTTCAAAGGTTATTGAGAGCTGGGTGGTTGCATCTCAACATTGGAGTCAACATTATTTGTCTCTTTAATCTCTACTATAAGATTTTTAGACTCTGAAGTAGATGGGAGAAAAGTAGACTTATTAGAAAGAGAAAATAAAGAAGAACAAGTAGGAGAATTGTTTTGAATGGGAGGAATAACTGTGTGTAGAATGGGTATTGGAGTAGGTTTATCTTTTCAAGAAGAGTCAGGCACTAATAACTCATCATATAATTTACACTCTTTTGCATAGGAGTTAGTGTATTTGGAAAAAAGTCTCTCATCAAAGATGGCATGTATGAAGTGGAAAATGATATTTCCTTGTGTATGGTGCATAAAGCAATACCCATTGTCCTCATATCTAATAAATATCATTAATTCAGAATATAGTTTGTTGGCATAAACTTCAATAGGGAAAAATACATAGGCTTTACAGCCAAAGACATGGAAGTGCAATGTTTTGGATTTGTTTCCCAAGAAGATCTCCTAAGATATTCTCTACTTGAGATGTTTAATAAATATGCAATGGTAATATATGAGCTGCAGCTAGTATTGTAAATTTTTACTAGGAATCTGGTAGATATGCTTTAAGTTATATTGACTGTATCTTTTCAAGCAAGGTGCAGTTCAATCATTTAGTACAACCATTTTGTTAGTGTATGTAGAATACTAGTCTTATGGATAACCCCTTGCTTTCTTAGAAAAGATTGTAATTCTAACATTACATATTCTCCCCCATTATCAGTGTACAACCTCTTCATAGAATTGGAAGTATTTTTTTACCACATTTGAAAAATAAACTTAATTGTTTCTGCAGCTTCAGACTTTTTATGTAGAAAAGCAATATTGTAAAAGAAAGAATAAGGAATGTAATCATCTACTTGTACTTTGAATAAGACAAGACAGTGAACTCAAGGAGATTTGAGTGGATCAATCCTAGAGGCTTACTGGAGTGAGTAGAGTTCTCAAAAAAACTATATTGATACATCTTTCTAAGAGTACAACTATAGTAGATATATTTCTATATTGGAAAACAGATCTTCTTTGCATATTCAATATTGTCAAAGACATAACATATGACCTCATCAGAGGCATGTCCAAAATGATGATGCAAAGTCTCAAAGTCTAAAAATCTTGCTATAAGACTCATAGGATTGGAAACATCATGCTTGAGAATATGAGTTCTTACAATCTAGATATTACCTTAAAGGTTAAAAGTAGCTAATAGAACAGTATCACCAGACTTATCACAAAAAGTGGAACTACTTTTGTTGCCTTTCACTCTCAACCCAGACTAAAGAATATGTTCAGTAGAAAGGAGATGCATCTGCATACTAGGGATATAATATACTGGCTATAGTTTTGATATAACAACTTTAGTAGTTCCTTTCTCAGGATCAAAGATTTTATGTTCAATCAAAGCAGTGCCAGAAGCAACCATAAATAGTGGTGCTTTTAAGTTTGTAGTCTTAACTTAGCCATAATTACCTAGAGTTATATTAATAAAGTTAGACTCAAATAGAGTAAAATAAGTAGAGGTACTAGAGTTCAAGAACCATTCATCTTGATAAAAGCTGCCATAAGGTGCTTTTTTATCCTTATACAAGAAACACAGTACTTTCTTGCATTTGGAGAGATTTGTAGTAATAGGCAAGTTAAGCAGAACAAATTTGTTTTGATTAGAAGTCATATATATACAATTAACTTTACTTGACCATATAGAGCCCTCCATTGTAATAGCTACACTGGTGTAGGGTTAGATGGACTGAGTCAAGAAATTTAGTGAATCATCAGCTTAGAAGGAAAAAAGCACATATAGTTTGTTACCAAGAGTCCAACTATTTAATTCATATCCATCATTACTCCCTAGGAAAACTTCAGCAGGCAGTTTTATAATTCTAGAAGTTGAGGTCTCAGTAGATGGATCAGAGAACTTCTTCTCCAAGTACTTTTGGTAGAATTTCAGTACTTGTACTTTTGCTTGTGCCTAAAGTTCTCAAATAAGACCACTTTAAGAAGTATGTACTGCAGAAATGCAATCAGCAAGTCAAGGGACTACAACTGAAAGCTTAGAAAGAAGAGAGTGAATTGATGAAGGAATAGTAGCCATGCTTGCAAAAGCAATAATACTGTCTATTTAGTAAATGTTGCTGCTATTATCATTCTGGTCTCTTATTTCATCTACTTGGTAAGTATTGCTACTCTTTTTTTCTTAGTTACTTTTCTTTTTCCTCTTTTGCTGTTCAGAAGAACCCTTACTTTGCAACTACTATTGCTACTGGGAGTTTTTTTTCCACTTAGAGGATTTATCTCTATGTGAGATACCAGAATGGTGAGTAGTATTAGTAGTATTAGTCTATTTAGAGAATTCTGCCTGAATAGGATAAGAGAGTCATTACTCTTAAAGCAGAGAGAATATCATAGTTATTTCTATAGAGTCTTATATTAAGGAAATCAAGCTTAGCAATTTGAAAAGTAAGGTCCTAATCACTGAAAACTTGGAATATGATTGTTCTCTAGTAATCAGCAAAAATTAATGCTGAACCAGATATTCCTATAAGAGTCCAAAGATAAGTCTAGAGAGCCTTGGCATTAGGCTAGCCATGCATTAACAAGTTATCTAGTAAGATGAAATTAAGGACAGTTAGGGCTTGGAAGCCTAAAAAGTTCCTTCTGGCTATCTTATTCATATCAGTAGTCTGAGAGAGTACCAAAGCATTCAACATGTCATTAGCAGTGAAGACAGCTCTAGAGTTAATGATAAGAGCAAGAGTTGATTTGACATAAATTTTTTAAAAAGCATAATCAGCAAAGCCAGTAAGTTTGGGAAAAATAGCAACAAAGTTGGCCATTGCTATCAATAAAGATAATTAATATAGATTAAGGAGCAAATACAGCCAGTTAGAGTGCAAATATTCAACCTAACCAGTGATAAACTATTAGCATATGTAAGATACAAAGAGATCTTGTAGATATGGAGTAATTCAGAATCAGCTCAATTCATAATAGGCCTAGTGTCACAGTTGCAAATACTGAACTATATATTATTTTCCTTTCTATTTTATTTTCAGTTTCTTTTCATTTTTTGTCTCTATTTTATGAATGAAGTGTGATGTCACATGTCACATGGTACTGTTACAGGATGGTCACATCATATTATGGTCATGATCACAAGATTATGTGATACAGAAAAAGTCATAAAAGATTCTAGAACAGATAATATTATATAATATGATGAAAGCATGTTGGCTTTATAGATAATATATGGACATTAAGATAGGCTAGATACAATATAGCACAGATTAGAAACCAAGTATATATAAGGTAGAGTAGTCTGTACTGAGAACTCTATTGAGTTCTCTTATGTTACTCAATATAAGAGTGATCTCATTTTAACTCTTTGAATCTAAGTTATAATACCTAGGATAACAAGATATCAGCCTACTAGTAAAGTTAGTCAAGTCCTTCTCATTAGTAGGAAGCAGCATATTAACTAGAAATCAAAATAACCAGAATTCATAACTTGTTGGAAGAAATAGAGTGTGTAGTAGCAATGATGCAGTATAAACAACTAGTAACCACTTATCTGTAGTGTATACTTCCATAGAGAGTTAAAAGAGAGCAATGATAAAAAATAACTAATATTAGTCAGAGATTAACCTATCTATGTAAATTTTTCTACTGACTATCTAATTAGGATTACTAATCATGGGTCATATACTTACTTAGTAGAGTGCTTTGCAATATCTTTTGTATCAGAAATCCTCAAAGTAGACTCAAATTTTGGTGAGGTAGCAGATATCTTTACAGTTATTCTCTTCAAAACCCAACAAGTACTCAGTCTTCTATAGTAGAGTTTACTTCTATTTAAACACTGTACTCTATCAGTGTTTTACTACAGATTATTTCAATCAAACATCCATTTAGTTTGAAGCTAAGCATTAGGCATTAATCTCACTCAATATAGAGAACTGTTAGACTATGTAGTAATAGCACTACTTGAGTTTCCAAGTATTTTATTTTTATTTAAGAACTAGTAAATACTTTGTAATCTTCAAACTAATAATTAACTCTAGTTTCAAATATCTCTGATACTAAACTCTAGTATTAGTAATATGTTGTAGTAACTAACACTAGAACAGTTAAGGTATACACAAACTTAAAGAAAAACTAGTTACTTTGGTTACTCTTGTTACAACTCAAAGATCTTAGAGTGAATCAATGAATAGAATCTTGTATTAGGATTAACACAAGAAAACTTGATAAAAAACTCTGTACAAGATCATCTACTTTATATACTTAAGACTACTGGTCTATGCTTTATTACTTTAGCCTACCCTAAATAACCATGTATCTGCCTTAGATCAACATGTGTTAAATATATTATATAATGTTATTTCTTCTAGAATCTTCTATTTTTTTTCCATGTGATCATATAACTAATATGTGATACTGGGTCTTATTATACGACTATTTGTAACAATGACATGTTATGTTATGTTAAACTCTAACCTTAGATTCCAGAATACAAAATAAATAAAAATAAAAAATAAAAATAAAAATAAAAATAAGTCTACTATTTGCAACTCTGATAACTCTTATATTAAGGTTTATAAGAGAAACTTGATAAAGAATCTCCCATTACATTATATACTATATATGCTAGTTTGTATCCTATAATATAACCTATTCTAATACTTATATGTTATTCATAAGTCTACTATATTTCCAAGACTCTTAGTTAAGATATTGGTAAAATTCTTTTTTCCATTAATAATATAATAAGATTTTATTTGTTTGTTCTTATTTAATTTAAAAACAATATACTTAGGATTTTCTTGGAGTATAAACCCTGCAGACTTCATTCAATTACTTAAATAGTAAGCTTCTTAATTAGAAATAGTATTGTCTTCAGTTAAGAATAATCTTGTATTAGATTAATACAAGTGTTATGGTATACTTAAACACTAACATTTTTTTCTTTTATTTATTTTTCCTGATTTAATATCATTTTTCTTTTAATTTTCTTTTCTTTTCTTTTTCTTTTGGATAATGAAGAGGCATATGACTGTGGTCACATGACATGTCACATGATGTAAGGCTATAAGCCTAGACTTTAATAAAAAGGATAAGAAGAATGATGTCAAGAAGTATGTTAACAGTATATCTACCTTATGGTGTACACATGGTACACTTATAGCTAACCCTAGAGTTAATTATTGATAGTACAGACTACCTGTAATTTATATAAATAGAATAGCAATTTAGCAGAAACTTCTTGTCAAGTTCTCTTGTAATTTCCATAATGATATCTGCCTTTGAGATTTATTACTTATATTTCTATTGTGTTACAAACTCAAAACCTTAGAGTTGATCAAGAGAAAGAACCTTGTATTAGGGTTAACATAAGAGAACTTAATAGAGAACTCTATACAGGATAGTCTACCTTTTATACTAAAACCTCATGGTCTATGCTAACTACTTCTAGCCTACCCTAAACAGCCATGTGTTTGCCTTAAGATTAATATATGTTATATACATTATATGATGTCATTCTTCTAGAACCTTCTACATTCTTCTATGCATCTTGTGACTTGTGACCATTACTGTGACAATGTTATCTTGTGTGATAGCATGATCTTGTCACTCTAACCCTAACTCTAGTTCTAAAAATAGAATAAAAGAAAAATAAATCAAAAAGAAAATAGAAATAAAGAAGAAAATGAAAATAATTAAAGTCTACTGTTTTCAGCTTTGACATATTAGTCTTTGTGACTAGTGGTTACTACAACAACAAGAGAACTCAATAGAGTTCCTACTACAAGTAAGTCCTACTTATACACAATTCTATCTGAATTTAGATATTTTAGTAAAACTTTACTCTAAATCTAGTTCTTTTAGCAAGTTTTACTATATTTTATTATTATTTAACTATGTAATATGTAACTTATATGGGTGTTATGTAATACTTGTTATATACATTCTTAGCTAAATCCAAAAAGAAAAAAGAAAAACTAAACTGAAATTGAAATTAAAGATCTAAGTCTAAAAGTCCCAGTTTGTTTATTAAGCTTCTTCTAATCCAGAGTTAAAGTTTAGAAAGTTAAGTCTTGATATCTATAATAGAAAGATTAGAATATATATTGGTAAATATATACTCAGTCTAATGTAAAAATCTATAAATGACTAAGAGTTATATTTTTTATATTTTCTATCTAGAGTTCTTTATATTTAAAGAATATAGACTATATAGTTCTAGTCCAAAAGTTGGTAAGTACTATACAATTCTAGTCCAAGTATTGACTAGTAGTCTATCAAGTTTACTAGATATAATTAAGTATAGTATGAATAGAAAAATAAAATAAGAATGTTTATTTTTTCTATAATATTATATCTCAAACACTCCTACAAGTATAATAGTTACTTAGTCCATATACTTCCTCATGTTCTCTAAGCTACAAAGATTTAAGTCTATTATAAGGTTTCTTGTAGCATCTCTTAGAAGTGGCTTAGTTAAAAGGTTGGCCATATTATTTTTACTTGGAATATAGACAGGTATAAAATTCCTATTACAATTCTAAGCTTGGCTTAGGTTGTAACTTAGGCAAAGACTTGAGTAAGAGTAGAAGAGATAATCAATTGGTAAAGCATAAGGATATAAGACTGTATCTACTATTATATATATATTTAGTAACTATAAGAAATAGATTAAGTATCCTTGAGGAAACAATAAGAGAAACATAAGAAGGTTTCTGAAACCACTACTACATGAGATACTGACTAATATTACTTAAAAATGAAGCAAGATACAGTTGAATATAAGTTACAAATGAAACAAACCCTAATACATATCCAACATAAGATAAAGAATATGAGATATAGATTATAGCAATTATAACAATTTTTGTTTTTAGTCTTTTCTTTTATAAAATAGTGCTACATATTAATATGCTTTACTTTTTTATAATCTTGGTATATCTTTGTCATATCAATAGCTTTATTATTGTCAATGAACAATATAATAGATCTGTTGTAAAAGTGAAGCCTTCTTAAAGAGCAATAACTATATTACTTGCTAGACTACTCTTAATACTTAGTTATTGATATTGTTATTATTTTCTGACACTTTGTTCAGCATGATACTGATCATCTCTCTATATAAGACCATGACCATTGGTTAATCAATATGTATCTTTATCATTTGTGAAATCTGAGTTTAAAGTCAACTGTGTTAGAAATATGAAGCTTAGATGCTAGTTTTTTCATTTAATATTTCTTTTTCATTTTCTTTTGATTTACTTTTCTTTTTTAAACTTAGGGTTAGGGTTAGAGTGACATCATGATCACACTGTCACACATCAGTCACAGTAATAGTCACAAGTCATCAGATCACAGAGAAAGATATAGAAAGTTCTGGAAGAATGACATTATACAATGTATACAACATATGTTGACCTTAAGACAGATATATGGTTGTTTAGGATAGGCTAGAGTAGTAGCATAGACCATGATAGTTTAGTATGTAAGGCAAACAATTTTATACAGAGTTCTCTATTGAGTTCTCTTGTATAAACTCTACACAAGGTTCCTTTTCTTGACCTACTCTAAGATTTTGAGATTGTAACATTAGAACTGGATTCTCTTTCTTAAGACTGCCCATCACAGGGCCCTCTCTTATATTACTCTCTTATCATCCTTGACTAAGGGCAATATACCCAAAGTCAAGAAGAACAGCTGAACTCTAAGCTTAAGAGATGTATCAGTTAAGTAGAGAAAATCTGACTATTTAGTTATACCAAATCCCACTGGTGCAGGTAGATGTAGTACCTTGTGTGGACATTGTTAGTATAGTTTTTATATAGAAGTCTTGTACTATAATGCTCTCTTATAGCCTGTCCATGCAGAGAAATAGTAGGATCTCCTATGAGTCTCATCTAGAGTAGGTATTCTCTCCTTAGGGATAGTAGACAGGAATTTATTAGGACAGTAGTTAGTAGTTAGGTAGTTAGTAGACAAAGTGAGGTAGACAAAAAGAATGCCACTAACTCTTATAGAGGAAAATATTGAGTTTGGAATATGAGTTAGAGAGTGAGTCTGACCACAGGATCTGTGATCTCTGAACAGCAGTCACTACCACCTCCATCCCTCTCACTATCATTATTATCACCACCAACACCACCACCATCTTATACTATAAGTCAATACAGCTCAATCAATTTTGAGCTTCTAGCTTAACAACAACAGGAGCAGCTTGCAGTATTACAGGCTCAACTCCAAGCATTGCAGAAAAGAATAGAAGGAGGAGGAGTAGCAAAAGCAAGCATAGAAGTGGCAAGGCTTCAAGTGTTTGATAGGACCATATCAAAGGTCTCAGGATTTGTTACAGTGTGCAGATTATATATAAGGATGAAGATAAGGAGGGCAGCAGTTGAAGAGCAGATTCAATGAGTGTTATCATATGTACAGAGAAGGTCAGCAGATGTGTGGAAGGAAAATATGTTAGAAGATCTGGAGGCAAGAATGTTGGAATATAAGACAGTAGGAGAATTTTTAGTAGATATAAGAAAGTAATTTGGTAGGGGAGACAAAAAATCAGTGAAAGCTGAAGAAATTAGAACAAGGAGGAAAAACAATGGAGGAGTTTGTACAAGAATTTAGGAGAGCAGCTAGAGAAAGTAGGTATGAGAATAGACTATTGGTAGATAAGTTCAAGAGAAGAATCAACACCACTATATGCTAGAGGCTCATGGAGTCTGAACAGCAGCCAGGCTCAATCAAGCAATAGTACAATAGAGTGATTATACTAGATAGGAACTGGAGAAAGAGTAGGAGGGAGGAGATCAGACTAAGGAGGTGAAGAGATAATGAGATACCAGCTCCAAGGCTGAACAATGCAAAAACACCTAGGCAACAGATGCCATGATCTTAAGTTTGGCCTAGAAGGCAGAAGATACCTCAACAGCAGATACCAGTAGGATCTGCTCTGATAGAAGGAGTAGAGAGAACAAATGCAATGATTGTGTGCCCTAATTAGAGGGCAGAGTTCACTTAACCCATATACCATGAATGTGGACTGGAAAAATAGAAACTATTATAATTGTGGGGGATTTGGACATGTAGCTAGGAATTGTAGGAATAGAAGAATAAGAAATAGAATTGGGGAGAGGAGAGGACTGGAATATGAACAGAATAATGGACAGAGATTGAGAATCAAAGAAGAAATGGACAGAATCATTTAAATGGGGACAGAAATCTAATAGTCCTTGATTAGGTCTTGAAAGTAGCAATAGGTTCATAATGCTCTCTAGAGTAGTGAATAATATATCGAGCTGCAA
>Ga0157359_1000871_pt1 | contig 11712 bp, 9 predicted proteins | sample AttcapACBM3_FD_111482 | JGI IMG/M metagenome (GOLD analysis project Ga0157359, IMG submission 111482) | Fungus gardens microbial communities from leaf cutter ant in Botucatu, State of São Paulo, Brazil - Atta capiguara ACBM3 | ecosystem: Host-associated > Fungi > Mycelium > Unclassified ...
GCCAGCAACCTTGCTGCGGCATCCTGCTGCTCTGTTGGCAGAAAGGCGACGGATTCCTGCGGTGGCAGAACCACGCATTGAGGGCCGCTGTCGGTGGCCAGCCACAGCGTGATTTCACTGCCGGCCGGGGTATCCCGCCAGTGTCGGCTTAACAAAAATCCGGCTTGTGCGTTGCTCACTTTCACCTCATCATTGCGTGGATACGCTGATTGTAGCATGTTTTTTTATACAGTATTTTAGTGGAGTGTTATGGAAGCCTGGTTGCAACATCTCGTCACCCAATCTCTGGCCTGGTCACTGCTGGCTGTGGGTCTGGTGGCCTTTCTGGAATCACTGGCGCTGGTGGGATTAATACTGCCCGGTGCGGTGTTAATGGCCTCTTTTGGTGCCCTGATTGGTAAAGGGGATGTGGCGCTGTATCCCGCCTGGTTTGCCGGAATCCTGGGTTGTCTGTTGGGGGACTGGATCTCTTTCCTGGCGGGGTGGAAGTTTAAAGGGCCGTTACACCGTTGGTCGTTTATCAAACGCCATAAAAAGCTGGTGGATAAAACCGAACATGCACTACATCAGCACAGTATGTTTACCATTATGGTGGGGCGGTTTATTGGGCCAACACGTCCGTTAATTCCCCTGATTGCCGGGATGCTGGAGCTACCGGTACGCAAGTTTATTACTCCCAATATCATTGGTTGCCTGTTGTGGCCGCCGATCTATTTTATGCCGGGGATTCTGGCGGGGGTGGCGATTGATGTACCGACAGAAAACAACAGTCACCTGTTTAAATGGCTGTTATTACTGGTGGCTCTGATCGTCTGGCTGGGTTGTTGGTTAGGCTGGCGTTGGCTGAAACCGAAGAAAAATGCCGATTGGGCAACAAAATATTTACCAGCGGAGCGATTACGCTGGCTGGCTCCGTTGATGTTGCTGATTGCCGTGGGAAGCTTTACGGCTATTCAGTTTCACCCACAAATGGCTGTGTTCCGTCATCTGCTTTGGCAGGTGTTTTTTTAAAACTTTAGAGAAAACATCCGGGAGCCTGTAAGACTCCCGGACAGATGACTTAGCGCAGGAAAGCCGGTTGTCTGGCTTCATACTCACTGATTGCTGCATCGTGTTGCAGCGTCAGGCCAATCGCATCCAGACCATTCAACAGGCAGTGACGACGGAAGCTGTCGATCTCAAATGACCAGCTTTTATCCCCGGCACGAACCTGCTGGTTTTCCAGATCAACAGTGATTTCCATCCCCGGTTTGGCAGCCACCATACGGAACAACTCATCCACTTCATCTTCTGCCAGCGTGACCAGCAGCAACTGATTGTTGAACGAATTGTTGGCAAAAATATCAGCGAAATCAGAGCCGATAATTGCCTGAATACCGTAGTCGGTCAGTGCCCAGGGCGCATGTTCACGTGAAGAACCACAACCAAAGTTTTCCCGGGTCAGCATAATGCTGGCACCGCGAAATTCGGGTTTATTCAGCACAAAGTCCGGATTATCGACGGTGCCTGCGGCATCGCTGTAACGCCAGTCAAAGAACAGATTGCGACCAAACCCTGTGCGGGTCACCATTTGCAGAAACTGCTTAGGGATAATCGCATCGGTATCGACATTGGCCTGATCCATCGGCACGGCAATCCCGGTATGTTGCGTAAATTTCTTTGCCATCACAGTTCCTTATGCCAGTTCGCGGATATCAGCAAAGTGACCCGCTACCGCAGCAGCAGCAGCCATTGCCGGACTGACCAAATGAGTACGTCCGCCACGCCCCTGGCGACCTTCAAAGTTGCGGTTACTGGTGGATGCACAACGTTCGCCCGGATTTAAGCGGTCATTGTTCATCGCCAGGCACATGGAGCAACCCGGTAAACGCCATTCAAAACCGGCATCAAGGAAGATTTTATCCAGACCTTCTGCTTCGGCTTGTGCTTTTACCGGACCGGAACCCGGCACCACGTAACCCTGTACGCCTGCGGCAATTTTATGGCCTTTAACCACAGCAGCAGCGGCACGTAAATCTTCGATGCGGGAGTTGGTACAGGAACCGATAAAGACTTTATCGATCTGTACATCACTCAGGCGCATACCCGGTTGCAGATCCATATACGCCAGCGCTTTCTCTGCAGATGCCCGTTCGACAGGATCACTGAAAGAATCAGGCGCAGGGATTGGATCATTAATGGCGATCACCTGACCCGGATTGGTTCCCCAGGTGACCTGCGGTGCAATCTCTGATGCATCCAGAATCACCACTTTATCGAAGTGCGCGCCTTCATCAGATTTCAGTGTGCGCCAGTAATCCACCGCCTGCTGCCAGTCGGCGCCGGTTGGTGCAAAACGGCGGCCCTGAACATAGTTAAAGGTGGTATCATCCGGGGCGATCAATCCGGCTTTGGCACCCAGTTCAATCGCCATATTGCACAGCGTCATACGACCTTCCATGCTCAGGGCGGTGACCGCCTCGCCGCAGAATTCCACCACATGACCGTTACCGCCGCCGCTGCCGGTTTTACCGATAATTGCCAGCGCAATATCTTTGGCGGTAATACCAGGCGCTGCTTTGCCACGCACTTCCACTTTCATGGTTTTGGCGCGCGCCTGTTTCAGCGTTTGCGTCGCCAGCACATGTTCCACTTCGGACGTGCCGATACCAAAGGCCAGCGCACCTAAAGCGCCGTGCGTGGAAGTATGTGAATCACCACAAACAATGGTCATGCCAGGCAGCGACAGACCCTGTTCCGGCCCCATCACATGCACAATCCCCTGATATTCATGGTTGAGATCAAACAACTGTACGCCAAAGGCTTCACAGTTTTTGATCAGCATCGACATTTGAATACGGGCCATTTCGCCACTGGCATTAATGTCCCGGGTTTGAGTCGAGACATTGTGATCCATGGTGGCGAAGGTTTTTGTTGGCTGACGTACCGGACGATTATGCGCCCGCAGGCCGTCGAACGCCTGCGCAGATGTCACCTCATGCACCAGATGACGATCGATATAAATCAGCGGTGTTTCATTCGGCGCTTCATGCACGACATGCGCATCAAACAGTTTCTCGTACAGTGTTTTCATAATTATGCTTCGCGAATAAAGCGGGCAATCAGGCTGCCCATTTCATCGGTGCCGATCGACGGGCCATTACCAGCCAGATCGCCTGTCCGATATCCCTCTTCCAGTGCCCGACTGATAGCCTGTTCAATGGCATCTGCCGCATCACCGGCATCCAGACTGTAGCGCAGCAACAGTGCCAGCGACAGGATCTGTGCAATAGGGTTAGCAATATCTTTACCGGCGATATCCGGCGCAGAACCACCCGCAGGTTCGAACAGACCAAAGCCTTGTTCGTTCAGGCTGGCTGATGGCAACATGCCCATTGAACCGGTGATCATGGCGCATTCATCAGACAGGATGTCACCAAACAGGTTGGAGCACAGCATCACATCAAACTGCGATGGATCCTTGATCAACTGCATGGTGGCGTTGTCGATATACATATGGGTCAGTTCAACGTCCGGATACTCTTTAGCGATTTCCGTGACGATCTGACGCCACAGGATCGATGACTGTAAGACGTTGGCTTTATCAATCGAGATCACTTTGTTACGGCGTTTACGTGCCGATTCAAAGGCAATGCGCGCAATACGTTCAATTTCAAAGCGATGATAAATTTCGGTGTCGAAAGCGCGTTCGTGCATACCGCTGCCTTCGCGGCCTTTTGGCTGACCAAAGTAAATACCGCCCGTCAGTTCGCGCACTACCAGGATATCAAAGCCACGGTCAGCGATATCACGGCGCAGTGGACAAAACTCTTCCAGTCCCTGATACAGGCTGGCCGGGCGCAGGTTGCTGAATAACTGAAAATGTTTACGTAAAGGCAGCAGGGCACCACGTTCCGGCTGTTCTGCTGGCGGCAGGTGTTCCCATTTCGGGCCACCTACCGAACCAAACAGAATGGCATCTGCCTGCTCACACCCTTTGACGGTGGCTTCCGGCAATGGCACACCGTGACGGTCGATGGCGATACCACCAACATCGTATTCGCTGGTGGTAATGTTCAGATTAAAACGCTGGCGAACCGCATCCAACACTTTGCTGGCCTGCGCCATGACTTCCGGGCCGATGCCGTCACCGGGTAATACTGCAATATGATATGTAGCGGACATAATTACGCGCTTTCCTTCTGATCCTGTTGTGCTGCTTTGCGCTGCAATTCCTGCTCAACCTGACGGGCGCGCCAGATGTTATTCAGTGCATGTACCATGGCTTTGGCGGAGGATTCGACGATATCGGTCGCCAGACCCACACCGTGGAACTTGCGATCGTTGTATTTCACCACGATATCCACCTGGCCCAGCGCATCTTTACCATGACCTTTGGCGGTCAGTTGGTAGTTCACCAGTTCGGTATCAAATTCAGTAATACGGCTGATGGCCTGATAAACGGCATCCACCGGACCGTTACCTGTCGCTGCTTCGGTTTTCTGCTCATCACCGCATTGCAATTGCACTGTGGCGGTAGCGATCACGCTGGAACCGGACTGGGTCGCGAAGGTATCCAGTGAGAAGAATTCCGGTTCTTCCGACTGTTTATTAATGAAGGCCATCGCTTCCAGATCGTAATCAAAGACCTGGCCTTTTTTATCTGCCAGCACTTTGAAATCTTCATACAGCGTATCCAGGTTGTAATCACTTTCGCTGTAACCCATCTCTTCCATACGGTGTTTCACCGCCGCACGACCGGAACGGGAAGTCAGGTTCAACTGTACCTGTTTCAGACCGATAGATTCCGGGGTCAGGATTTCGTAGTTTTCGCGGTTTTTCAGTACGCCATCCTGGTGGATACCGGAAGAGTGAGCGAACGCATTGGAACCGATAACCGCTTTATGGGCCGGGATTGGCATATTACAAATCTGGCTGACTGTCTGGCAGGTACGGTAGATTTCCTGATGATTAATGCGGGTATGTACATTCATCAACTGGCTACGGGTTTTAATCGCCATGATGGTTTCTTCCAGTGCACAGTTACCGGCACGTTCACCCAGACCGTTCATCGCCCCTTCAATCTGACGGGCACCAGCGTTCACTGCGGCCAGCGCGTTACCTACCGCCATACCCAGGTCATCGTGGGTATGAACAGACAGAATCGCTTTATCGATGTTTGGTACGCGGTTGCGCAATTGGGTAAAGATGTTGGCGTATTCGTAAGGCAGGGTGTAACCCACGGTATCCGGGATATTGATGGTGGTGGCACCGGCATCAATGGCGGCTTCAACCACACGGCACAGATCGTCGATTGGAGTACGACCGCCGTCTTCGCAGGAGAATTCCACGTCATCAGTATAGTTACGTGCGCGTTTTACCATTGCCACTGCTCGTTCAATAACATCCGGCAGGGTGCTGCGCAATTTGGTGGCAATGTGCATTGGCGAGGTTGCCAGGAAGGTGTGAATACGGTACGCATCCGCTACGCGCAGTGCTTCATAGGCCGCATCAATGTCTTTTTCCACACAACGCGCCAGGCCGCACACACGACTGTTTTTAATCTGGCGGGCAATGGTCTGCACGGATTCAAAGTCACCAGGTGAAGATACCGGGAAACCGACTTCCATAACGTCCACACCCATGCGCTCCAGTGCCAGGGCAATTTGCAGTTTTTCTTTTACACTCAGGCTGGCCTGTAATGCCTGCTCACCATCGCGCAGAGTAGTATCGAAAATAATGACTTGTTGGCTCATGGGTTAATTCCTTGTCGTGATTTATCGTGCCTGGTCGCAAAGCATAAAAAAACCCGCGCATTGGCGCGGGTTTTTCAGGTTTTGTGGATCTGAATCACTGATTGATTCCGCCCACTCGCCCACCGCGCAATAAGGATGCGTTTAGTAGGAGACCGAGTAGGCGATTGAAACGAATCATGGTTCAGACCTTATAAATTCAAAGTGATATTATTGATACCTGATAATTGAACAGGCTGTCAACTTACAAAGTGTGATGTCTGACACGTATTATTCAATCAGAAAGGAAAAATATTCTGGTGATTAGGCATATCACAGAAGAATAGTGTTTGATGATCTTCTGATGAAGGAACAATGGCAGCTTCATGATATCTTTTTTTGAATGGTTTTTTCATTCAATTTATTGATTTTTATGTTTTTTATTTTAACTTTTGATTGTTCATTAGCAGTTAGTGGCGTAAGCGATATCTGGTAATAAATGTTATTTTTACTGTAAAAATTAGTAGATATAACTGAACGTAATCCCGTGTTTGTTTGTCTCAGTGCCTCTTTATCTTTTGTATTATTTTAATGACAAAACAAATGATCTGATAATTAACTTAATCGCAGTATATTCCACTTTTAAAGCACTTGATATTCAGTGTTATTGTCGATATCAGAAGCTAAAAAGCAGAAGCTTAACTTATTTTTTTGCCGATTTTATTCCTGCAGAGGTGTTTGCCTGCCGGGTTTTCTCCGGTGTATGGTAATTGCCATAACCTCAAAGCAAAACAATAACCAGGGCTTTGCCCTGTACCTGGATTTTGGAAATGATTTCCAATTTCTGAGCATACAACACAGGTTTCGAACTTATCCGGTGATACTGCCTTCCCAGACAGCAGTTGTGCTGCCGGATAACTGAGTACCTTTTCAAGCCTGGAGGCAAAAATGGAGATGTTGTCAGGAGCCGAGATGGTCGTCCGATCGTTAATCGATCAGGGCGTAAAACATGTATTCGGGTACCCCGGTGGGGCTGTCCTTGATATTTATGATGCTTTGCAAACGGTCGGTGGCGTGGATCATGTGCTTGTACGTCATGAACAGGCTGCTGTGCATATGGCTGACGGTTATGCTCGTGCAACTGGCGATGTGGGTGTCGTTCTTGTGACTTCAGGCCCGGGTGCGACTAATGCTATTACAGGTATTGCAACGGCTTACATGGACTCCATCCCCATGGTGGTACTTTCCGGTCAGGTGATGTCTTCACTGATTGGTTACGATGCCTTCCAGGAATGCGACATGGTGGGGATTTCCCGCCCGGTCGTCAAACACAGCTTCATGGTGCAGAGTGTGGAAGAAATCCCCACCATCATGAAAAAAGCCTTCTGGCTGGCGGCAAGTGGTCGTCCGGGACCGGTGGTGGTTGATTTACCAAAAGATATGATGAGCCCGGCAAATAAACTGCCGTATGTCTGGCCGAAAGAAGTCAGTATGCGTTCATACAATCCGACAACGCAGGGTCATAAAGGGCAGATTAAACGCGCATTACAAACGCTGCTGAAAGCCAAACGTCCGGTTATTTATGCGGGTGGTGGTGCGATTACCTCCGACTGTCATGATGAATTGCGTCAGTTGGCGGAAAAATTGAATGTACCGGTGACAACCTCGCTGATGGGATTGGGTGTTTTCCCTGGAACCCATCGTCAAAGTCTGGGGATGTTGGGTATGCATGGTACGTATGAAGCCAATACCACCATGCATCATTCCGATGTGATCTTTGCAGTCGGTGTGCGTTTTGATGACCGTACCACCAACAACCTGGCGAAATATTGCCCGGATGCCACGGTGCTGCATATTGATATCGACCCAACGTCTATTTCCAAAACCGTCGCTGCTGATGTGCCGATTGTCGGTGATGCGAAAAAAGTTCTGCAGCAAATGCTGGAACTGCTGGCGCAGGGAGATGTACAACAGGATTACGACAGCCTGCGTGACTGGTGGCAGAACATTGATCAGTGGCGTGCCCGCCAGTGTCTGGAGTTTGATCGTACCAGCGACAAAATTAAGCCACAGGCCGTTATCGAAACTATTTGCCGTCTGACCAAAGGCGATGCTTATGTGGCTTCGGATGTGGGGCAGCACCAAATGTTTGCCGCACTGCACTATCAGTTTGATAAACCACGTCACTGGATTAACTCAGGTGGGCTGGGCACAATGGGCTTTGGCTTACCGGCGGCACTGGGCGTGAAACTGGCATTGCCACAGGAAACTGTGGTCTGTGTGACCGGGGATGGCAGTATCCAGATGAATATTCAGGAACTGTCCACTGCGCTGCAATATGGTATTCCGGTGTTAGTGCTGAACCTCAACAACCGTTTCCTGGGGATGGTGAAACAGTGGCAGGATATGATCTATTCCGGCCGTCACTCTCAGTCTTATATGGAATCATTACCTGATTTTGTTCGCCTGGCAGAAGCCTACGGGCATGTGGGTATTTCCATCACCCGTCCGGATGAACTGGAAAGCAAACTGGCTGAAGCGCTGGAACAGGTTCGTAATGATCGTCTGGTATTTGTGGATGTGACTGTCGATGATACCGAGCACGTTTACCCGATGCAGATTCGTGGTGGCGCGATGGATGAAATGTGGTTAAGCAAAACGGAGAGGACTTAATTATGCGTCGTGTATTATCAGTTCTGCTGGAAAATGAATCTGGCGCATTATCCCGTGTTGTTGGCCTGTTTTCTCAGCGCGGTTACAACATTGAAAGTCTGACGGTTGCACCAACGGATGATCCTACACTGTCCCGTATGACGATTCAGACCGTAGGTGATGAGAAAGTGCTGGAGCAGATTGAAAAGCAACTGCACAAGCTGGTGGACGTTCTGCGTGTGACTGAATTGGGCCAGGGTGCTTTTGTTGAACGTGAAATCATGCTGGTGAAAATTCAGGCAACAGGATATGGCCGTGAAGAAGTGAAGCGTAATGCCGATATCTTCCGTGGTCAGATCGTGGATGTCACGGCATCGCTGTATACTGTACAACTGGCAGGAACCAGCGATAAGCTGGATGCTTTCCTTAACTCTGTACGTGAAGTGGCGGAAATTGTTGAAGTGGCACGTTCCGGTATTGTGGGCGTAGCTCGCGGTGATCGCATAATGCGTTGATCTTTTGTCGACGATTTTCCCAGTAATCTTTCTAACCCGGTGTAATACCGGGTTTTTTATTGAACCAAATGTTTGTCAGTACAAGAAAAGCGGTTGCCCATCCTGTTATTCTGCGGTTAGATGTTTCCCATTGTTAACACATTATCTGTCAGAATCCTGTGGCAAGGCGTCATGGTGATATCAGTGATATGGAGTGATTGTGAAACTGGATGAAATTGCGCGCCTGGCCGGTGTATCACGTACAACAGCCAGCTATGTCATTAATGGCAAAGCGAAGAAGTATCGTGTCAGCGATAAAACGGTTGAAAAAGTGATGGCTGTGGTACGTGAGCATAATTACCACCCGAATGCAGTGGCTGCAGGTTTGCGTGCGGGTCGTACCCGTTCCATTGGCTTGGTGATCCCGGATCTGGAAAATACCAGCTATACCCGAATTGCGAATTACCTGGAGCGTCAGGCTCGTCAGCGAGGATATCAATTGCTGATTGCCTGCTCTGAAGATCAGCCTGATAACGAAATGCGCTGTGTGGAGCATCTGTTACAACGGCAGGTGGATGCCATTATTGTTTCAACATCGTTGCCACCGGAACATCCGTTTTATCAGCGCTGGGTCAATGATCCGTTACCGATTATTGCGCTGGATCGTGCGCTGGATCGTGAACATTTCACCAGTGTGGTTGGCGCCGATCAGGAAGATGCGCAGGAACTGGCTGCGGAACTGCGTAAACAACCAGCAAATTCGGTTCTGTTTTTGGGAGCTTTACCTGAATTGTCCGTCAGTTTTCTGCGTGAAATGGGCTTCCGTGATGCATGGCAGGGGGATGAACGCCAGATTGATTTCATTTATGCCAACAGTTTTGAACGTCACTCAGCTGCATCATTGTTTGCTAACTATCTGGAAACGCATCCGATGCCGGAAGCTCTGTACACCACCTCTTTTGGTTTGTTGCAGGGGGTAATGGATGTGACGCTCAAATCCGAAGGGCGTTTGCCGAAAGATTTGGCGATCGCGACATTTGGTGATCATGAGTTACTTGATTTCCTTGAATGTCCGGTACTGTCTGTTGGGCAGCGTCATCGCGACGTGGCAGAGCGGGTACTGGAACTGGTGCTGGCCAGTCTGGACGAACCACGTAAACCTAAACCAGGTCTGACACGTATTCGACGTAATCTTTATCGCCGTGGCAGTTTAAATCGAAAAGCGCTTTAATATTTGTAAAATACAGAGTAGCTCAGATTTTTTACTAAAAAGTCTGAGTTCCTGATATGACTTTTTGTTTGTTGTTCATTTAGAGATAAAACCCCATATTTTTATTCGGGATTTGAGATTCATCTTATTTCCGTCTGAAAAATATAAGTAAATTAAGATCGGAAATGAATGGTAACAGCTGTTTCTGCCAGATGAAGTCTTCAGGATGGTCGCAGCACCAAACCTTCAGGGCTGTAGCTGCTGTGGGATTGCGTTCGGAAAGACCTTAAAATTTGCGAGATGTCGGTGTACTACATGATTATTTTTTTGCCAGTTTTATTGGCATTTTTTTGAGCAATATTGGAATCCTGATAAATTTCCCACCACTATTCATTAGTTTATTCTTCGCGTGTCTCTTTCCCCCTTTTATTTGTTGTCCGGTAATTTTTTGTGATGCTGAGAAATAATGTCTTTCTGCCCTGACTGCGGCTTGACAATGTTTTCCTTCGCTCCGTAAACTCTTTTCTGTGGGGATTTGTGGCGTAAAGTGGTGTTTTGGGGTGAGTGGAGAATCAGACTGGCATGTTCCGTGGAGCGACGTTAGTCAATCTCGACAGCAAGGGGCGAATCGCTATTCCTGTGCGTTATCGTAATCTGCTGCTCGAAGAATCTCAGGGGCAAATGGTATGTACCATTGACCTCCATCAACCCTGTCTGCTGCTTTATACCTTACCCGAATGGGAAATCATTGAACAAAAACTGTCTCGTTTATCCAGCATGATCCCGGCAGAACGGCGCATACAGCGTTTGTTACTGGGTCATGCCAGCGAATGTCAGATGGATAGTGCGGGTCGTTTATTACTGGCAAGTACGCTCCGTCAGCATGCGGGACTTAATAAAGAAGTGATGCTGGTTGGACAGTTCAACAAGTTTGAACTGTGGGACGAACAGACCTGGTATCAACAAGTCAGGGACGATATAGACGCAGAGCATTCCTCTCAGCAGCCTTTGTCTGAGCGGTTGCAGGATTTGTCATTATAGCTATGCAGGATACTTTTATTCATACCACAGTGCTGTTGGATGAGGCGGTGAATGGCCTCAATATCAAATCCGATGGCATCTATATCGATGGCACCTTTGGGCGCGGCGGCCACTCACGTCTGATACTTTCTCAGTTGGGTGAAAACGGACGTCTGTATGCCATCGACCGCGATCCGCAAGCTATTGCAGCCGCTGCTGAGATTACCGATCCACGATTTACGATTATTCACGGGCCTTTTTCCGCGCTGGCTGACTACATGGAAGAACGCGGTTTGAGTGGCAAAGTTGATGGGATCTTACTGGATCTTGGCGTTTCATCGCCGCAACTGGATGATGCCGAACGTGGATTTTCATTTATGCGTGACGGACCACTGGATATGCGTATGGATCCTACCCGGGGATTGTCTGCATCCGAATGGCTGTTACAGGCTGAAGAAAATGACATTGCATTCGTACTGAAAACCTTTGGTGAAGAGCGCTTTGCCAAACGTATTGCCCGTGCAATTGTTGAACGTAACCGTGAACAGCCAATGACGCGTACCAAAGAACTGGCTGACGTCATTTATGCCGCAACACCAGTAAAAGATAAGTTTAAACATCCGGC
>Ga0157359_1000872_pt1 | contig 11709 bp, 11 predicted proteins | sample AttcapACBM3_FD_111482 | JGI IMG/M metagenome (GOLD analysis project Ga0157359, IMG submission 111482) | Fungus gardens microbial communities from leaf cutter ant in Botucatu, State of São Paulo, Brazil - Atta capiguara ACBM3 | ecosystem: Host-associated > Fungi > Mycelium > Unclassified ...
AAGCTGTTGCCATCACATGATCAAAACTCATACCTGATGGGAGCTGTCATCTGTCATAACAGCTGTCAGGCTAATTTTAGAAGGTAACTAATTATATTACTACATTGATATGCTTGTATCTCTACCAATACTTATTGCTTTGAAACATATCATATATTGTTGTAAACAGATTGATAAGCACTTTCCAATGCAAGTTTAATTATACAAATTCATCTAGCCATTCATGAGATATTAGCCAACAAAACTTTAACAGTTACTAATAGCATGATATCTTGGTTGTTTATTGTTACTTTTGTACATACTACATATGTGCAGATAGCCCTCATTTGGGGCTTTCCAGTGTAACTTAGTTTGTGAAAATAAGTCCACTGATTGTAGAGATACAAGCTGAATGAAGTTTGTGACACTTTCATTTATTACTATCGGTAATGCGAACCAAATGGTAAGCATGGCGAAGATTTATCTTTGAATAAACCTGAGCTTTGTGAGATGAGTCCAGTAGATTGGAGATGAGCAGGAGTGGATAGTGATTCTTCTTGGAAATGCAGTTAAGACTGCAGAAGTTGATACAAAAGCACAGTGAACCATCTTTCTTCTTAACAAATAAGACCAGTATACTGTGTGGAAATGAGGTTGGTTAGATGAAACCTGTATTGAGATTTTCTTCAATAAATTCCTTGAGAGCCTCTTGTTTAGATGCCAAAAGAAAGTATATAGGGCTAACTGGAGGTTGAGTATCTTCTTCCAGATTGATTTTAAGGTCATAAGGATGATGAGAAGCAAGAACTTCAGCTTTAGTTTTGCTGAAAATATCGGCAAATTTGTGATACTCAGAAGGAACATTGGAAAGATCAGAAGCTTTTGCAAGTTTTGTAGAATTAGCCTGAATGTTTGAAGAGCAAAGACAGAGTTTGAAATTATGAGAGCTTGGGAGTTTTGATACATGCCAGGATACTGCAGCACCAATAATAGCAATGTTAGGTCATTCAGAGTTAGATACAGAGGTCTCAGATGCAGGTATGGAAACTACAGAATCTAATGATTGCAGAAGAATGTCCAGAAAGGACAGAGATACCAATGATGTGTTGGCTGCAACACAAAAAGAAGTAAGATTTTCCTGCAAAGATGGACAGAAGTTTATCAACCCATTTACCCAGTCAATCAGTGGATTGTGTTGGATGAGCTAGTTGTATCCAAGGACCAAAGAGCAGGAAGAATCAAGCAGAGTGATATAGAAGTCTAGATTCATACAATCACTAGTGGAAAAAATTATGGGCAAGTTGGCAATTTCAGAGATAGTACTGTTTGATGAGCCATCAAACAAGTGAAGAACAACCAGAGGAGTTGTGAATGTCTTCAAGTGGTGAGTATCCACAAATTTTGAGTCTACAAAACAATGAGTAGACCCAGAGTTGATGAGAGCTCAGAATAGAATTTTATTAAGGTGATTCTGACCAAGGATCAAGAAAGAGATAAGGGAAACAAAGAGTGAATGAGGATCAGAAAGAGCAGATACATTGAGTTGGATGGAACTTGTTGCTGCACAAGGAAGTTCAACATGGCTCTCAGTCTATGTGAAGTCCTGGAAGTTGCTCTCTATCTTTTCAAGGGTTTCTTGAAAGCAACTGTTAGAGTATTAGCAGTTGCTGAAGTACTGTTTCCCTTAAGAGTGACTGTGGTCTGCTTCTTGGGACATGAGTTCAGCTTGTGGTCTCCTGCACTGCAATAAAGGCACAGATTGTTTTTGAGATGCTTCTTGCACTCATCACTGATTAACTTGCTGTTGCTGGCCAGCTTGGAAGAGAGGTCCATCCATGGAGTATTGGGTTATTTTTTAGGAGTGGAGGATGGAGATAACTTGGAGGAAGGATTCTTAGCAGATGAGACTACCAGAGATAAATTTGCCTTATTTTGGAAGGCTGTAGCAGGACCAGAGATAGAAGCTTTTTCTTACTTCTAAAAGTAAGACTCAAGGTTCTCTTTCTTTGCCTGTCTTGCATAGTAGCATTTGCAGTCATGTTCCCAGTAGCAGTAATCAATAGTCATTGTTAAAGCATACACATCCTAGAACAAGGTGAGTTTTTTCTATTTCCAGATAGAGATAAGGTCCTAAATTCAATTGAGGAGTCTCTGGTAATAGTAATGGCACAGAACACTATTCTTCCAACCTAATTAGAAGACATAGTGCATGAAGTCCACATTATAAGTGGAAATCTTGTTGCTGGGCTTCATGCGGAGATTGTTCAGCATATTGGCTACTTCACTAACAGAGTCCAAGAGACCAAAATATTGACATAGCTTGTCCACAAACAGATTCCAGTCAGAGAGCCAGTCTTGAAGGATGCCCTGGTCTTTTTAGTTGAGGTCTACCTTAAACCAATCCTAGGCTACTCTAGTAAGATAAGTTATTGCAAAGTTGATTTTTGCAATGTCCATGTTAAATTGCACCAGATTAGTATGGAAATATAGGCAACATTGGAACAGAAAATTATTGAGCTTGTCAGGCTCAGTGTTATTGAAGGTATCAGAGATACAGGCTTTAGTTCTTCTTGCATTAGTATTAGGCCTGGGTATTACAACCTTAAGCTAGAGCTCAGGTTGCACTTAGGCAAAGACTTGAGAGAAGTTAAGAGATGTATAGAAGTGGTAAAGCATAAAGATACAAGATAGTATCTATGCTATATATATTAGTAAGAAGTAAAGAAATATACAGTACATGAGGCAAATAACATGAGGAAACAATAAGGATAAGACAAGATTATAACACCTATTACATGAGGTGCTGACTGAGACTCATTGCAGCATAGCTGATCATATCATCATACCCTCTACCCTTCTCTATGCTGTCTTCTGGAGGCATCAATTGTAACACTGGGAGTCTAATTAGAATTAAGTGTGTTAGCAAGTCAGCTGAGTATGTTAGCCAATTGTTCATTAGTATTATTGCTCTGACAGGGTTTTGACTATGAGTGAGGAGAAGATGTAGGTTTATTAACTGTTAAGTTAGTAATAGGATTAGTAGCAGAAGCATCCTCCCAATTAGGATCATTGTCTACAAAGACAATACTTGGGCCAGGAACAGGCAAAGCTGTTTGGCCAGGATGGACAGTACTTGATGGAGATCTCAGAGATGAATGGCCTCTTTGATAAATTCATCTTGAGCATTGTGGAGCATTTAGCAGATAAACCAGATAGTTACTGAAATATGAAATATTATTGAAAGGTGTCCCAAGCAGTAGAACTAGAGTTGAAGTTGAAGAATTATGGCATGAGGAAGCCATTTTGGACTTTGAAGTGCAAAATGTAAAGTTGAATTGTAGACAGAACTGCAACAGAGGATTTAGCAGACAAAACTGCTCAAAAGTGATAGTAGACTTGGGAGTCTGATAATACTGTCAGGCATAGTTCACACCAGAGATGAAAGTCTGCAAGAAGAACTCGGAGATGTGTAGACTTGTGGAATGACCTTGGCTTCAGCTTATATACTATGCTATCTGTCTGCCATATGGTCACAACTTCAGATGGTAAGAAGAAGTTCGAGATGAGAGTGAGTGCTGATTTGGTGTATCACCATTAAACACTGGAGATTGAGTTCAATAAGAATTATCTTTATTAATTATCAGACTAGCAAATTACAGTGTAACTACTAGTCTTATATACAAATAGATATTATAGAAGATGCTCAGAATTTTAGTAGTAAAACCCCTATTACCCTGAGCAGAGATTTCAGTGTTGAGACACTGACAGAACTAACTCTGTCATAGAAAACTGAGTCAAATAAGAATATCTCTGCCATAGAAGACAGAATACCTGGATGGTTGTAGCATTGCCATAAGGCATTTTGTGAGAAAGGTAGCTGCTGTGGAAGGTGGACTTGTATAATTAGGAGATGATATCACCACAGAGATGTAATTTCTGAATGGGTGGACTTGTATATGATACATAGATAGAAATCATTACTGGAAAAATAGTATTGGAATAGAGGGTATACTATTATTTGACAGCAATATATTCAGTGTATATGAGAGAGTAACTAAAGAAAGAAAATTATTAGAAAAAAATCTATACTCATCTTAAGTTGTGTACCAAGCAATTTTGCCTAGTATATATATACCTCTCATAAAGGTTATCTTTTCCCATCTTAACTGTAGTATTCCTGCAGTACTTTCTTGGTTACTTTTCTTTGATTTTCTTAGAGGACTGTTGCTCTATCTTGTTTTTTAAGGAGATATTAGTAACCTTTTTTTGTTTAACTCCTGCAACCTAGAAAGTCTTAGTGATTTCTAAAAAAGTAATGTTCTTTACTAAAACTTTATTCTAAAGTTTTTTCAGATACTCTAACTGTTTCTTCTTCTTCTTCTCTGTAAGTCTCTGCTTCTTGGTCTCCTTTCATGTCTTAGTCTCAGCAATCTTTCTCACTTTCTGAGTAGCTTGTTCAATATAGTAGGCCTTTACTGTCTTTTCCAAGCAAGCTTGAAGCCTTTGCTTCTCTTTATACCTCCTCTATATCTTCTATTGCTGCTGTTCAAACATCTTGGTGTTGACTTGAGAAATATTAGTTGATGGAAAGAAAAACATAATGATATAGAAAAAATCAAAAAAAAATTTCTTATTTATATATTGTTGACCTAAGCACCATTATGGGTTCTTTGGATAAACTCAATAAGACTTTGAAGGCTCAGTTCTAAGAGAAGAATGCTATTATATTAAGTCCACCCATTCTAAAGATACACTTCTATGGCACTGCTGTCTTTTCAAAATTTACAATACAAGCCTATCCTCTATAATAGCCACTCTTCTTGCAACATATCCCTATGGCAGTGATATAACAATCTGAATATCCAGTCTTCCATAACAAAGATACTTCTATTGAACTCAGTCTTTTATAGCAAAATTCTCCTATCTTACTCCTGTCAGTATCTCACCACTGAAACCCCAAGTATCTCCTATGCATCTGACTTGTATATAAGACTAGTAGTTATACTGTAATTTACTAGTTTGATAATCAACAAAGATAATTCTTATTGAACTTAATCTCCAGTGTTTAATGATGATATACTAAATCAGCACTCATCTTCCTCTCAGACTTTATTTACTTCTCTGAAGTTGTGACTATGTGGTAGACAGATGGTATAGCACATAAGCTGAAGCCAAGGTTGTTCTACAAAGTTTGTATCACTAAGCCAACTCCATGGACTTTCACCTTCTAGTATGAACTATATCTAATACCAGCAACTTTTCAGACAATGATGAATGACTTACTTAGAGATATGATAGAGATAGAAGATATAGCAGTATTTATTGATAATGTGATAGTAGAAACAAAAATAGAGAAAGAATATGATAATATAGTGAAAGAAGTATTGAGAAGGATGACAAAGAATGATTTATTTGTAAAACCAGAAAAATATGTGTAGAAGATTAAAAAGATTGGGTTTTTAGGAGTGGTGATAGAACTAAACAGGGTGAATATAGAAAAGGAGAAATTTCAAGGAGTAGTGGAGTGGCCAGTGCCAAGAAGGATAAAGGATGTACAGAAGTTTTTGGGGTTGGATAACAAGAAAAGATGTGAAGTGAAATTGGAGAGAGACAACAGAGAGCATTTGAAGAGTTAAAGAAAAGGTTTATGATAGAGCCAGTCTTGGTAACACCAAACTTGGACAAGGAAATGAAAGTGAAGACAGATGTGTCAGACTTTGCTATAGAAGGAGTGTTATTAATAAAATACAAGGATGAGAAGTGGAGGCCAGTTGCTTATATTTCTAAATTATTAAATGAGGCCAAAAAAAACTATAAAATTCATAATAAGAAGATGTTGGCTATTATCAGATGTTTAGAAGCATAGATATATTTCTTAGAGGGCACCAAGAGTTAGTTTTGGACTAACCACAAAAACTTAGAGTACTTTATGAAAGCTCAGAAGTTGAATAAAAGACAGGCTAGATAAGCCTTGTATTTGTCAAGATTTGATTTCACTTCAAAATATGTGGCTAGCAAGAGTATGGAATGAACAAATAGTTTGAGTAAGAGAACAGACTAGGCAGGGAGAGTGAAAAGAGATAATAAAAATCAGATAATATTATAGAAAAAATAAAAAAGTTAGAAGCAAAAAATAATGCAATAGTAAAAACAGTAGAAGAAATAAAGAAAGCAGGGGTTAAAGTATTAAGAAATGATGAGTAGCAGATTGAAGATGACTTAGTATTGAAAGAGGGAAAGATATATGTTCTAAGAGATAAGGAGTTGAGATTGGAGATCATTCAGCTTCATCATGATATACTGATAATAGAACATGAAGAGCAATGGAAGATAGTAGAGTTGGTTGCTAGAAATTATTGATAGCCAGAAGTAACAAAGGAGGTAAAGTGATATATGGAGGAATATAATCAGTGTGAAAGGATAAAGAATAAAGCAGAGATGCCAGTAGGAAAATTAAGACTGAACACAGTACCAGAAAGACTATGACAGTATATAACAGTAGACTTTGTTACAAAGTTACCAGTATCAAGAGACTAGTAGTATGTGATAGGTTTTCAAAAATATTTCACTTTATTACAATAATAGAAAAAATTATAGCAAAAGGATTAGCTAAGTTATTTAGAGACAATATGTAGAAGTTGCACAGGTTGCTAGAGAGTGTAATTTTGGATAGAAGACCTCAGTTTGCAGCAGGGTTGATGAAGAAGTTAAATAAGATGTTGGGAATAGAAACAAAGATATCAACAGCTTTTCATTCACAGACAGATAGACAGATAATAAGAACAAATCAAGAATTGGAGCAGTACTCAAGAATGTACATCAATCATAGGCAAAGCAATTGGTTAGAATAGCTGGCAACTACAGAGTTCACCTTTAACAATAAAGTACATACAGCTACAAAGTCATTACTATTTAAAGTTAATTATGGATGAGAGTTAAGCATGGGCTTTGAGATAAGAAAAAAGAGGAAGCATGTAAAAGTGGAGGAGTTTGTGAAAGAAATAAAGGAGATATATAAGGAAGTAAAAGTAGTATTAAGAAAATCACAGAAGGAAATGAAAAAAATATGTAGATAAGAATAGGAAAAAAGTGGTGGAATATAATGTGGGAGATAGAATATTGTTGAGTATAAAGGATTTAACATGGCAAATAAGGAATAGAGAGATAAAGAAATTGACAGAGAAATTTGTGGGGCCATATAAAAGTGAAGTTGAAGTTATTAGCATTGATGAAAATTCACCCAGTGGTTAATGTGAGTAGGATAGCAATGTATCAGAAGCAAGTGGAGGGACAAAAGAAGATCCCACCTCCTTCAGTAGAGATAAATAGAGAAAAGAAGTATAAAGTTGAAAAAATATTGAATAAAAGAGATGTGAGGGGAAATCTGAAGTACTTAGTTAGATATACAGTGAAGGAAGACATTTGAGAAGGGTTGAAGAACTTAGGAAATATAATAGACTTGGTAGAGGATTTTGAGAAGAAAATTAGAGAAGAAGTAATAAGAAGAGTATAGCTAAGAAAAGAGAAGAGGAAGGAAAGGGCATTGAATCCAGAAGAAGAGGTATTCAAAAAGAGTGAATTACTAGGAAAATATACTGTGAAAATTTTGTTTGGATAGAACAATAGAAAGTTTGAGAATGAATATTTGAAAAAGTCAGAGAGAAGTTGGGCAAGATGGAAAGAGAAAGAGAGTCAAGTTCCACCAAAGATAAAACCTTGAGAGGAGGGTATTGTTATAGTACACTTGGATTTGAACATTTTTCTTTTATTTTTATCTATTTTTCTTAATTTAATATTTTTTTTCTTGAACAATGAAGAGACATGTGACCAGGCCACTTCTTTCCTCCTACCACCATCTAGTGTGGTTAGCACTCATAGGAATTATAGCAAATACATTGTTTCTTTATTTTTAGTCAACACTACAGAGAAGTAAATTATGAAATCTAAACAAACAAGCTCTAAGAAAGCATTTTCACCATATATCAACAAGATGATTCAGTCCTCTTCTCCTAACAACAAAGGGGAGGCTGGCAATAATTCTATGGCAGTGGATTCACCATTCATCACTACTTTTCAAGTATCTCAAGGTGACTGGTCTGCAGAGGATACTCCTTTCATAAGTAGTCATACTCCTCAAGACAACTGGTCTACACCTCTTGAAGAATTGGGAGATAACAATGTGTCAATAACTCCTATTCAAATAGGAGGAATCAATGTAGTGACACCTCATGTTCAAACAGAAGGAAATAACATGTCTATACCTCATGGTCAAGACATAGACATTTCTAGTACAAGACCTAACTTAGAATCAACAGCAATTCCTTATGATGACAATTAACCTACAGACTCAAATCTGTGAGATGGTTTGTTCTCTCTTCTTTTAATATTTTGGGTTAAAGAATTCCTGAGCAAAGATTCCAAAAAATATTGCTTGTTCACTTCAAAGAATAAGAACATTTATCCAACAATGTTTCTTTAATCTCAGTTCAAAAGATGTTTCTTTAGAACTCAAACTAATCATTTCAGCCATTTGGCAGCTACTAAAAAGTGTCTATGAGTCTGAATGGGACAAACTCATTATCAATGATAAGCAAAATCTCTCTTTTCAAAAAAAAGATGAAAGCTCTATTCACCTCAGAAGCTGCTTCTAAAAAGACAGCTCTAGCACTAGCTCCTCAGAAGGCTTCAGTTTAAGCCTCCATTCCTATTTTTACAACAATTCCTATTCTAGTTCCATCAGATTCTTTATTAAATAAGAGTGATAGTATCAAGAAGTGTCAGGTGCAGTTCATACCAGAGGTGAAAGTCCATGAAAATGGACTTGGAGATATGCAGACTTGTGGAATGACCTTGGCTTCAGCTTATATGCTGCGCCATCTGTCTGTTGCATAGTTGCAATTTCAAATAATAGGAAGAAGTCTAAGATGGGAGTAAGTGCTGATTTGGTGTGTTGCCATTAAACACTAGGGATCGAGTTCAATAAGAGTTTATCTTTGTTGATTATCAGACTAGCAAATTACAATATAACTACTAATCTTATATACCAATACCTACTATAGGAGATGCTCAGAGTTTCAGTAGTATAGCCCCTATTGCTCTGAGCAGAGGTTTCAGTATTGAGACACTGATAGGAGTATTGTCTGAGTTGCAAGAAGTAGACTTAGTTCTTTTCTCATTTTCTTCCTATTCTCTTTTTTCAAGTTATTTTCCTTTTCTCTATGTTTAGCACCTAAGGTTGGGGTTAGTGATCATATGGATCACATGGCACAGAAAAGATTCTAGAAGGATGACATCATACCATGTGCAGACCTCATGGCTAACACATGGTTGTTTAGGGTAGGTTATAAATAGCTAGCATAGACCATGAGGATTCAGTATATAAAGGTAGACTATCCTGTACAGAATTCTCTATCAAGTTCTCTTGTGTTACCATAATACAAGGTTGTCTCTTAACCCAACTCTAAGGGCTCTAAGTCATAACAAGTATAACTCTGCCATGGAAGACCAAGTTGAATAGGAGTATCTCTGTCATGGAAAACAGAATACCTGAATGATTGCATCACTGCTGTAAGGTGTGTTGCAAGTAAGGGAAAGTGGGCTTTATTTGGATTAGCTGTTAACAAGGAGTGTACTATAGGAATGTATTGTTCCAGATGAGTAGACTTGGCATATGACAAGAAGAAGATATTGAAACATTAAGAAGTCATATGCCCAAGCTATCAACTTATTGTTGAATATTGAAGATATTCTTTATATCAAAGATACTTTTCCCAGTCCACTGGCTAACAAGATGGTCAATATTTTGAACATTGCTAATAAGAACATGGGTGAAAAAAAACCCAAGATCAATATGACAATAAAAGGACTATCAAGAAAACAAGTCATTATTCCAATGACTAGATCTAACACTGAGATTATTATTAATTCAGCTCATCAGCACATTACTAATGTCAATAGGTGTTTGAAGAAAATAAAATCAGACACCTTAGCTAATTTCATCTACAAAGATAACAATGTAATCATTATCACTACTAACTAAGCTACTTTTGCATTGGATTTGAAGATTATTAAAAAATACTTCAAGAGTATTAAGAAAATCAATTCAGACTCTATCATGAGCCCTTGTCTTCTAATGTCCAAGTCATACTTAAAGATCATTGGACTTCCATATATCCAAAAACATTCAAATTCCCCTATCACTCCTAAAATTATTGAGAAAGTCATTAAAGAAACACACATTTTCAACAACATCATACTGGCTTCCAAGCCTCATATAATCAAAGTATCCCCCAAATCTGATATGGCTGTCATTTAGGTTGACATCTGAGATTTGCAGAATGGTATAAAGACCAAGTTGATCATCAACCAATATTTCAATATCAGAAGAGTTATTGTTATAATCCATAGAATAAATATGAACTCAGGAGTTTCTCAGTGTAGAAACTGTTGGAAATGGGATTATTTGACCCTGAGTTGTCAATCTCATGTGTCCAGGTATACCAAGTGCAATAGACCTCATAATTCTGAACATCATAGGGAAAAGACATGGTGTTGCAAAGAAAATGATAAGTTGTCTCCTCCAAGGCTTGCTACAAAGAAAGGTGAGCCTTGTCCTTATGTTTTCAAATGTGTCAACTGTAAAGGTGACCATCAAGTGAACAACAATACTTGTCCATATTAGCAAAACTATTTTAATAGAAATTGGCATAGTAGAAAACAACAAGAACTCTATGAAAGTAGAGTATAGTAATGTAGCAATTCTGTTAGTCTTAGTATAGTTTTCTTTTTCTTTTTCCTTTATTTTTCCAATTTTGCATGTTGTTTGATTTTAAATGTATATAGTTACAAAGTAGCTACTGTGGACTATCTTTGTATCCCACATAATAAATTGTTGATTCTAAAAATAAAAATAGTCATGTGACCATGGTCACATGATATCATAGGGCCTAGAATCTGGGAGAAGGGGCTGGAAGAATGATGTCAAGGTATATGTTAATGGTATGTTCACCTCATAGACAACATATAAACTTTAGGGTAGAGTATTTATTGCTAGTACAGACTATCTATATATTGTATAAACAGTGTAGAAATACAGCAGAAACTTCTTGTTGAGTTCTCTTGTGATCTCCATGAGATACTTTCTATTAAGTTTACCTTAGTGACACATGTCAATTGGTCTTTGTGACTAGTGATTGCCACAACACTCTTGTTAATAACAGACTTCAGTGGTATTGCAGACTCAAAATTCAGTAGGATAGTGGGTCTTCTTACAGTTGAGTGTTATTTAGGTGTATGCAAAAAAGCTGAATTTCCTTATAAATAGTCTCTTATATAAAGAGATATCTTGTTATAAACTATTTTTGGACTTGACTCTCTTTTCTTTTATCTATATTTTTTATTTTGAGATAGTAGATTATAAGATGATTACATGACATGGGTCATATGACTGTCAAAGATATGATGTCATAAGCATATGACCAGATTACATAACAAAATATACTAGAAATAATTAGTCATATAGGTAATATATAGAAGATCTCAGGCAGTTATCATTATCAAGAGACAATCAAGTTTGAATTCGAAATTTGATGGTTAGCTGCACAGTATTCTCAGTCTCTCAGACCCTGGATGGCAAACAAAGTGAATGAATGATCGACATATGAACAACTCATTGCATAGATACAGCCACTTTAGCTAGGAAGTGCCAATGCTACAGGGGTAACGCCAGCA
>Ga0157359_1000874_pt1 | contig 11704 bp, 5 predicted proteins | sample AttcapACBM3_FD_111482 | JGI IMG/M metagenome (GOLD analysis project Ga0157359, IMG submission 111482) | Fungus gardens microbial communities from leaf cutter ant in Botucatu, State of São Paulo, Brazil - Atta capiguara ACBM3 | ecosystem: Host-associated > Fungi > Mycelium > Unclassified ...
CATGTTTTAATCCTCATGTATACTTCATGGTTGGACGATGGACTCATATAAGTAGCATAGATACATTCCTGTATCCTTACGCTTTACCACTTCTATATCATCCCTTATACTTCCTCAAGTCTTTGCCTAAGTGCAACCTGAGCTCAAGCTTAAGGTCGTTACAAAACCCAGATGTTTCCCAATATAAGAACTATTAGAAATGGGGGTATGTAATATTCTTATGTCAAGTACAGGGATCAAAATGTGTTAAGTGCAATGGTCCACACAAAACAGAGCACTACTACTTGTTTGCCTAGTACTGTAAGGTAAATTTCAAAACAAACATTTTAAGACTTGAAACAAAACAGGACGAACCATGTCCTTACACATTCAAATGTTTGAATTGCAAGGGTGATCAGTAGGCAGATTCAAACATGTATCCTTCTTGGAAACACTGCTTTAACAGAGAGTAGTATTCTAAAAAATATCAAGAAATTTGAGATTGTAGAAAACAATCAATTTGCTCAACCATGAGCTGTATCCAAGCATAATTATAAAAGAAATCAAAATCTTTTTTCAAAATTTTCATAAGAACAACTTGCTTACTAATACTATTTTAGAAGTGCAAAGAGATTTTGACATTATATTTATTCAAGAACTGTTATAGTCAATTATATGCTCTATTCCTAGCTCTTCAAACAAGGAAGGAGAGGATTTGGTAGGTGTTCTGAATCATTCTAACTAAATAAATTTTTCTAGAAACCCATTAAACATTCATGACATATATCAATGTCAGACTTTTAAGCTTTTGTTTTTCTTTATAAAAAGATGTTTTTGATCATAAGGATATTTCTTGCATTTCCTTTTTCAATTGTGGCTCAGTTTACTTTTTGATTAATATTTATTCAGATTTCTCTCATATAGCTTTAAAATATTTCAAGGATACTGAAGCTAATATCATTAATGTCCTCATCATAACTGGAAACTTTAATATTAGAGACAATATCTGAGATTCTCTTTTTTCTCATTATTTGATTCATAGCAATACTCTTGCAGATATCACAGACTCTTTGAATATTTGCTTGTTTAAATCTACTAATCAAGTTCCTACTAGATATACAAACAATCTGAATGATTTAAACTCAGTTATCAACCTTATGTTTCTCTATCCAAATTTAGAAGAATTCAATAATCACATGATTCATCCTGAATAGAGAATGTCATCAGATCATGCCCCACTTATGGTCAACATTTCAATTTTTGAGGAATACATCCAAACCAGAAAACAAACAATCATTAAAAACAGCAAAGAAGAAAGGAACTTTATTGCTGAAACTATCAAGTCTATCAAAAGAATAAATATGGATCACATCAAAAGCAAGGAGAACCTTGAACAAATTGTACAAGACTTTGCATGCAATATGGATGAAATTTGGTTTAAACACTCAAAAATTGTTAATATTACCAGACATTTGAAATAATGGTGGAATGAAGAATGTCAAATAGAATTAGAAAAGTATAGATCTTCAAGATGTTTAGAGGACTAGAAGAACTTCAAAAGTGCAGTTAAAAAGACCAAATGGGAATTTTTCAACACTAAAATACAGGAAATTGTAAGTAAAAGTAGTAGATCATGAGAGCTTATGAATTAGGTCAAAAAGAGAAAACTCTCTGCTATAGAAGCAATCAAATATAACAGACATCTCTGCCTAGAACTTAACAATTTATAGCAGGCTCTTTATGAATCTTTTAACTTGGCTCAACATCAACAAGTCAGCACAGATTTGTTAGAAGAAATTCTGAACAAAATGTTTACTTTGTGGTTGTTCTTTTCCAAAGAAGAATTTCTAACATTTATCAACAAATGCAACAATGCTTCAACTCCCAGACCAGATAAGCTTTCTTGGAGACATTTCAAAACCATTATTCACAACTTGTTATGTTTTGAAAACTTTATCAATATTGCTAACACATGTATTAATTTAGGACATTGGCTATTGCACTTTAAAATGTCAACTTCAATCATCATTCCTAAGCCTAATAAGATTTCTTATGATATTCCAAAGACATTTAGGCTAATTGTTTTGTTGAATACACTCAGCAAATTAATCAAGAAAGTTATTGGTGAAAGGCTCCAATTCCAATCATTATCCAAGAACATGATTCATCCTTGTTAACTGGGTAGTCTCAAACAACAATCTACAACTGATGTTGGTATTGTTCTAACCCATCTTATATATATAGGTTAGGTTAAGAATTGTTCAACTAGCACTTTGGCATTTGACATCACACAGTTTTTCCCATTTCTCAATCACCAATTACTTCTACTAATCTTGGACAGAGCCAGATTCAATCCCAAGATTTCTAAATTTTTTCAAAATTATCTAGTAAGTAGAAAAACAAAGTATTTTTGGAAAATTTTTTCTTCTCCTTTCTTTAACATTGATATTGGAGTCAGTCAAGGCTTAGCTCTTTCTTTCATCTATTTTATTAGTATTATACTTGTCACTGGTTTTTCATATTTTTGACAAATGATTAAAAAATCAAAATCTAAAAATTCTGGTTTCTGTCATTTCATTTGTAGATGATAGGCTTTTCATTTCTTAGGACAAGTCTTTTGATATTTCAAACTCCAAACTCTTTTGTAGTTACTGAATTATGTCATCTCTTCTTGAACAGTTTGGATTAATTATTGAACATAGAAAAACAAAAGTTTTTCATTTTTCTAGAATGTATAGAGTCTTCAATCTCCCTTCTTTAGATCTTATCATTCTAGGAGGCCCCATTTTCCATTCCAAAGAAGCATGGCGTTACCTGGGATTTATCTTCAATAGGAAACTGATATTTTGCTATCATATTGACTTTTATATAAACAAGGCAATCTCTACTGTCAAAAGCATGAAAATATTTGGTAACTCATCAAGAGGTCTTATTCCATCCTAAAAACACCTTTTATAAGGGTATGTGTTCTACTTACTATGTTATACAGATTCCTGTTGTAGTTTTGTAACAAAGCTTCTTTAGCATATCTGCTCAAAACTCTTAGAAATATGCAACAAAGAGCTGCCCTATAGATTCTAAAAGTATTGCAAACTTCTCTATTATTAGGCATCAAAGCAATTTCTGGCCTTATTCTGATACATTTATACTTTCAAAAACTCAGAGGAAGACTGCAACTCAGAACTTAGTTACTATCACTGAACTATATCATCAAATTATTGTTGGAGTCAAGACACTCCTCCAACAATAACTATCATCATCTATTACTTGAAAAGTTAATGCCCAAACAGCAATTGAATGTCAAAAGTCCTATCATAGATGCTAACAATAGGTTGAATGGCATTTTCAATTCTTTTATTTCTTTTAGTAGTGAGTTTTCTCCAGAAAATAGGCTAATTGATATATTTCCTAGTTGTTTCTTTTTTCATTTATCTGACAGGAAATATACTGAAGCTAAAAAGGTATATCTTTGCAAACTTGAAGAACTCATTCTCTATATATTAGTAGATCCCAAAACTGCTGTTATTGTATCAGATGTGAGTATTAAAAATCAAGTTGCTATATCTATTGCTTATATTCACATCTATGAGACTCCTATTGTTAAGACAATTTATCATATTATTAATGTCACTTCCACTGAAACTGAATTATTTGCGATTAGGTGTGGTTTAAACCAGGCTACCCAACTAACTAACATATATTGTGGTTATCACTGATTCCATACATACAGCTAAAAATATTCAACTCCTCCATTCATCTGTATCAGGTTCAGATATCATCTATCTCTAAAGAACTTAGGGTTTTTTTGGAAGAAATCTCCACAATTCCATTGAATTTTGGGATTGCCCAAGCTAAGATAAGTGGTTTCTACATGACATAGTCAACAAAGAAACAAAAAAAATTGAACTCCTACCCATCTTCATATGTAAATCTTCATGGGATTTCAGTTGAAAGAGTAAATATGATAAAATTAGTGATACTTGGAAAATGATGTTCCAAGCCTCAGACAAGAAAGGAAGAAATTTCTTAGAACTTCTTGATGATAATCTCAATATCATTGAACTGACATATTCCAAGAGAGAATTATGGCTGAAGTACTTCAGTCATTCAAACTTATTATATGCAAGAGCCTCAAGAGCTATAGTTAATCATGCTCTTATCAGAGAATATCACTTGAGATTTTTCTGTCAGAAATATTTCACTTGTTCTTGTAGACTTTATCTAATTGAAACAAGAAGACATATTCTTCATGAATGCAAAAGATATAAATATAACAACTATTGGAATCTGAGAAGAAACACCATAGCTCATTTTACTCATTTCCTAGAGTTCAACAGTAATGCTTTCTCTAAAAGAGAAAGCATTACTTAGTTGATTCATGATATGCATACTTTTAGTTAGTTTCATTCTTAATCAAACTGACCCTGGCAAGAAAGCCAACATTTTTAGGGTTCCCCCTCCTATTCCTCTGAGGCCAAGCAAGAAGGTTTTAGCAATGTTGAAATATCACAAAGATAAAGGAAAAAACCTAGTCAAACAGGTAAATACTTAGAATAGTCAGTCTTATGCCCAAACATCCTCAGCCAACATCAAGGAAATAGTGAAGATCAAGGATATATTTCCAAACCTTTCAACTAAAAAGATTGAAGTGGTACAGAAAGTGATTTATAAACAAAAAAAGGATAAACCTAAGTTCAACATGACAATGAAAGGTCTTTGGAAAAGATAAGTTTTGGTTCCTATGAGTTTAATGAACTCAAACAAATTCATAGTACTGTTCAGTATATATGTTGCTAATATAAATAGGAATCTTAAAAATATCAAGTTAGACACTATGGCTGACTTTATTCAGACTGATCAAAGAGGATTAACAATCACCACTAATAAAGTTGTGTTCACATTAGACCTTAATACAATCAAAAAATATACCAAGAATGATAATGTTGTTGATTATGAAGATGTCATGGTACCACAGTTATCTCAGTCAAAGTCTTATATCAAGATATTGGATATTCTGTATATTATAGAGAATACTAACACTCCTATCTCCTCTGAAATCATAGAACATCTACTCACATTTTCAATGATGTAGTTCTCATGTCAAAATCAAGGGTTATCAAAACCTTTCCAAAATCAGACATGGCAATCATTTGTATAGATATTTGGGATGTACAAAGCAGCTCCAAGGCTAAGTTCTTAATTAATAGATGTTTCAATATAAGAAATTATATTGCTATTATTCAAGGCACCAATATGAACTCAGTAGTACCTCAATATAAGAACTATTAGAAATGGAGGCATACAATGTTCTCCTATTGTGTTCATGGATTAAAATATGTCAAGTACAACAGACTATACAAAATAGAATGCCATCATAACCTAGCTTGGTATTGCAAAGCAAACTTCAAGATAAACCTGTTGAAACTTGAAACTAAGAGAGACAAATTATGTCCATACAGTTTTAAGTACATTAATTGCAAAGGTGGATACCAAGCAGATAGCAATATATGTCCATTTTGGAAGTACAAGTTCAACAAAGAGTGGCATGCCAAAAAGTATCAAGAGCTTTATGAAAACAGAAGCAAATCAAATCACTCAATTGTAAGCAAGGTGGGCTTATAAATTCAAAAAACCTTTGCTTATTTTTGCAGGATGTTCACAAGAACAGAATACTCACTGAGATAATTCTAGAAAATAAAAAAGAGTTCAATATTCTTTTCATCTAAGATGTTGTAGCAATCACTAGTCATAACGACCCTGTAGTTTGCTTACTTCAGCAAAGCTCTTATCTGGCTATCTAGTAGTGGGAATTACAAGAGAACTTGACAAGGAGCCCTTGCTGCATTGCTATCCTATTTATATAAGTTATAAGTGGTCCGTGCTACAACAATGTGTCTACCTCATGTCCACTCTGCAGTGACTGTGCAAGACTGTGTATCCTGTCCTAATATCCATGTGTTGACCATGTGGTAGCAATGTGGTATACACACTCTCTGACATTATTGTCTAGGCTCTTCTAACCTTATAGACCCTTCTAGACCATTCTAGGCCTATGACATCATCTCACATGACTTCTAGGTTACATGTCCTTTTCCCATTGTAGACTAATAATATAACTACTACTATATCTTTAACCCTAACTCTAAAGTCTGTCCACACTTTCGTCTTATAACATAAGAACTACCATGGTTTTTTATTCAAAACATCCTAAGTTCATTCAATGAGGAGGGTAACAAAATTGTTGATACTCTCAATTATCCAATGACAATGAATATCCAAGAATAATAACTTACATTAATGTTAGGCTCATTTAATTATGTTTTTCACTCAGAAAAGATATTTTAAACTACAGAGACATTAATTGCATTTTCTTTTTCAACAATAGATCTATTTTCTTTATAATCAACATTTATTCTGATGAGTATTAATTGGCCTTAAAGTATCTCAAGGATACTGAGGTCAATATTTGCAATATTCTTGTTATAACTGGAAACTTCAACATTAGGAATAGAGATTGGGATTCAGCTTATCCTTATCATTTAGCTCATAGTGATATCCTCATGAAGATTTACTGATTCTTTCAATCTAAGAATATCTTCTTCTGTTTATCAGATCTTGACTTGTTAAGCTGATAATACTAACAATTCTAATTCAGTTATTGACCTTATATTTCTTCATCCAGATTTGGTTGAAGTTGATATTTACTTCATTTTACTAGAATCCTGATATTCATCAGACCATGCTCCTTTAATAGTTGACATATCCATCAGTGAGGAATTTATCCAAGATAAGCAATGATTCATTATTAGAAACAGTGAGAAAAAAGAGAAATATAAAACTCATGTTCACTCTGGGAAATATTGATACAACAGATATATTAAGTAAAAGTTCTCTTGAAAATATAGTTTAAGAATATGTAAGAATTTTGAATTATACTTGGTATAAATTTTCCAAGAATTTCAATATCACTAAATACTCAAAAGTATAGTAGAACAAAAAGTGTAGTATCAAACTGAATACTTATCACTCATCCAAATTACTAGAAAATTGGAAGAAATTCAAGAGGTTTGTTAAGCAAACTAAACATTCATTTTTTAACAAGAAAATTCAAGAGATCATGTCAAAAAACAAGAGATCCTGAAATCTCATGAATTGGGTCAAGAAGCAGAAACTTCCTGCCACAGAAGCCATTCAATATAATAGGTGACCTTATATCAAGCTTGAAAATTCTTGGCAAGTCTTACATCAAATCTTCAATTCAGCACAAAATTGTCAAGTAAATCTACAAGTTTTGGATGAAATTTTCTCAAAACCCTCTTTAGAATGGCCAACTTTCTTGAAAGAGAAATTTAGAAATACAATCACAAAATACAGTAATTTGTCTACTCTAGGACTGGATTTGTTGTGGCAACCACTAGACACAAAGTCCAATAGTGTCACTATAAGTAAATCTCTCAGTAGGGATATCTAGTGGGGAACACGAGTTGTGTATTCACAAGAGAACTCAATAGGGAACCACAACAGTATTCTACCTACTATTTATTTCAAGTCCTCATAGTCCATGCTATGACTTCTCTATGCCTATCCTAATGTCCATGCCCTGTTCTCATGTCCATTACTCATCCACCATGCATCTTCCTCAAGGCCAACATGCCATATACATGTGCCCTGACGTCATACTCTTTAATCTCCATCATACATGTATGCACCATGTATACACTATGAGAAATCCATGTCCCTTGACGTTATCCTAACCCTAAACTCTTCCCAATCCTTCTAGACCCTAAGTCCTTCCAGACTGCTTTAGACTCCTCTAGGCCTATGACATAATGTTATGTGACTTCCTAGTCACATGCCTTCTCTCTCTTGTCATAGACTAATAATAATACTACTATCTATATCTTATCTCTATCCTTACCAAAGTCTGTCCACACTTTATTGTCTTATAACAGGATTGTGTCTATCTAATATTGTTAACATTGCTAATGCATGCATCAATCTCAGTGACTGGCTGTCACATTTCAAAATATCTACTTTGATTATCATTCCAAAGTCTAACAAAGTATTATACAACTCTCTCAAGATATTTTGTTCTATTATCCTCCTCAATACTTTAAGAAAACTTATTGAAAAGGTTATTAGAGAGAGATTACAATATCATTCCATTGCATCCAATTTTGTTCATTCTAATCAATTGGATGAACTTAAACAGTATTCAACTATTGATACAGATATTGTTCTCACTCATCTTATTCATTCAGGATAGGTTAAAGGTCTCCAAACAAGTACTCTGGCCTTTGACATCATCTAGTTTTTCTCTTTGCTTAATCATTAGCTTCTCTCTTTAATTATGGATAAAGCTGGTTTTGATTTTAGAATTTCATTGTTCTTTTCTAATCATTTAATAGACAGAAAAACATAGTATATATAGAACAATTTTATTTTTCCTTTCTTCAGTATAGATGTAGGTGTAGAACAAGAGTTAGCTCTATCTCTCATTTTATCCACTTTGTATATTGCTCTAATTTTTCATATCTTTGAAAAAAGGTCAAAGAATCTATTTTATAATTTCTCCATTTCTTTTCTATCTTTTGTGAATGATGGTCCTTTTATTTTGTAGGAAAAATCTTTTGAAAAATCAAATGCTTTTCTTTTTTGTAGCTACAACATTATTTTATCTCTATTTGATCAGTTTGGACTATATGGAAAGTCAGAAGTTTTCCATTTTTCTAGATCAACCAATAACTTCAGCCCCCTTCTTTGGATCTATCTTCCTTAGGAGGACCTATTTTATGATCAAGGGATATCTGGAAATACCTTGGATTCATTTTCAACAGGAAACTTTCCTTTTGACAACATATTCACTTTTACTCCAACAAGGCCCTTTCAATAATTAAGAATATGAAAATGTTGGATAATTCTACTAGGGGTTTGTTACTCTTCTACAAATGACTACTTTATAGAATATATGTTTTTCCCATTGTACTATATAGCTTTCTGCTATAGTACTTCAAGAATACCTCTCTTTCCCATCCTCTTAAAGAACTGAGGAAAATGCAATGAAAAGTGGCATTATGGATTACTAGAGCTTTTCAAACATCTCCTACCTGGGAAATTGAGGCCATTACAGGCCTTCTTCCTATTCACCTCCATTTAGACAAGATTTGTAGCCATCAGCAATTGAGAATGGTATCTTTATTCTCAAATCATGTGGTTAAGTCTTTGCTGGAGCATCATCACTCAAACACTTCAAGTTTGCATTGTCTTTTCCTGGAAAAGCTAACCTCTAAACAAAAACTCAAAGTCAAAAGTTCCATTGTAAACATAAATAGTCATCTTAATACAATTCTTCCTTTATTTAACCCTTTACATAAAGAATTTATATTTGGCTTTTAATTAGTAGATACCTTTTCTAATTGTTTTTCATTCAACATTGTAGAACACAAAATCAATGATTACAGGGCTGCCCATTTATGAAAACTTGATAATATATTTGAAAACTCCTTACATAATACCAAGACTGTTGTCATTATATCTGATGCTAGCATCAAAAACAATGTTGCTACATCTATAGCCCATATTATATCAACTGAGGTAGAACTGTTTGTAATTAGATGTGGAGTCAATTAAGCTATTCAAGTTAATGATACTTCATGTATCTTAGTTGTTACTGATACTATCCATTCAGTGAGATATATATTTGATTCATCATCTCATCCTTATCAAATCCAGTCCATTACTATAGCTCAAGATCTCAGATCCTTCTTTGAGAAAAGCATCCATAACTCCATTGAATTCTGGGATTGTTCTATCAATGCCAAATAGATTCATTATTTTGTTGTCGATAAAGAAACAAAGAAGTTTAACCTTAATCTGATCTTCCCATGTAAATTGTCATAGGATCACAGTATGAAAGACAAATATGACACAATTATTTGAAATTGACAAATGACTTTTCAAGCATCAAACTTCAAGGGGAATCATTTTTTCAAATTAAATAATGATGACTATCTTCTTATCAAGCCTGTTTACACAAAGAATGGTAGGTCGCTTAAATCTATTGGACACTCAAATTCCCTGTATGTAAAAGTGACAAAATTAATTACAAATCATGCTTCTATAGGAGAATATTGCCTAAGATTTTTTCCAAAGGAGAATTTTTATTGTCCATACAGATATTACCCAATTGAATCAAGATGTCATATCTTTATATCTTTCATGAGTGTAGGAGGTATAATAACTATTGGAATCCCAATAAAAAGTCTTTTAATCACTTCATTATATTCCTAGAGTTTAATCCTAGGACATTTTCTTTTCATAAAAGAATCACTTGATAGTGTTTTCTTCTTCTTTAGCTCATTATAGTTTAGTTTTGCCTTTCTTCTTGTTCTCCTTTCTTTTCTTCTCCTTGTATTCTCTATGTAAGTAGTTATAGTGTAGCTACCACAGTCTGCTACTGCACCTCATGTGATAAATTATCAATTTAAAAAAAAATTAGCATAACATCATATGTGATATTTTATGACAGTTACATAATCATGTATTATAAAAAAGGACATAGAAGATTCTAGAATAATGTTATATCATATGTCAATGACATATTTTAGTGTAATGTGAACTAGCCTAATATATATAATATAAGATAAATACTTTGTACTTGGAATTCTATCAAGCTTTCTTGTATTAACCCAATACAAGGTTCCTCTTTTGATCTTACTCTTAGTCTTAAGTTATAACAATATACTTATTCTGTCAGAACTTAATCTCTTGAACTTTGCTTTATCTTTCTAAAGTTATAATCACATAGCAAGTCAATAGTATAGTGCATAAAATAAAGCCAAGATCATTTACAAAGCCCATAACTCTTTACTCTTTGGACAAGTTTCCATACTTGGTCCAAACTCTGTATAATTTTATGAAATTTCATTTCTAAGTATAACCTACATTTGATAATATTATCAGACTTCCAAGTCTGCTATTATATTATTACAGTTTTATCTACTCTCTCTATTCTTTCTTTTTATCATTGTCTTTCCTAATAGTATTCTTCTGATGTAACTTCTTGACCCACTTTAGGTTGAACCCATCTTATCTCTGAATTGTAAGAAGACTTATTCTTTCAAGACCTTTTTCTTCTATGTTTTTCAGCTGATTTGTGTTCCATGATCTTTTCTAGTATCTGTACTCATCTAATTATCTGCTTTCTTATGCTCTGGAAGCACTTGCTAAGTACTCTGGCTCTTTTCTAATTCAGTCTCTCTATTTTAAACTGTTTCTAATTACTTGAGTATCATTATTCCTTGCTTATGTAAACAGAATTCTGACACATCAGAATGGACCTGTTATTATATAGAGTAGTCATTACCTTTAAAAATCCCCATTCTGTTCTCTTAGAATTTCCTGAAGGTGAGTATATAGTTAGTATTTCTTAAACAATAAACTTAGGATTTTCTGGAGATTTGAAGTGTCTTGCTCTTCTACCCAGTTGCCCTAATATCATTTGGATAAACATCTCACTAGAGTCTTCTCTCCAAATACTTTATAATATTCAAGACAACTCTATTAATAGAAATACTCTATCACAAATAAGCTACTCACTGGTTGTGATACTTGAACTTAGTAGTGTTATGAGCTAAGGTCCTTAGGGTTGGACAATAAAACAACTCTTGTATTGAGTAACACAAGAGAACTCGATAGAGTTCCTAAGACAAAGTAGTCTACCTTA
>Ga0157359_1000875_pt1 | contig 11702 bp, 8 predicted proteins | sample AttcapACBM3_FD_111482 | JGI IMG/M metagenome (GOLD analysis project Ga0157359, IMG submission 111482) | Fungus gardens microbial communities from leaf cutter ant in Botucatu, State of São Paulo, Brazil - Atta capiguara ACBM3 | ecosystem: Host-associated > Fungi > Mycelium > Unclassified ...
CTGTACAAGATAGTCTACCTTATATACCTTGGACTCATGGTCTGTGCTAGCTATTTCTACCCTACCCTAAACAGCCATATGGATACCATCAGGCCAACATGTGTTTAATATGTTGTATGATATCATCCTTCCAAAACCTTCTACATCCTTCTTTGCATCATGTGACTTGTGACCATGTCATCTGATGTGAGCTGTCATGTGACAGTGTGATCTTTGTCACTTAACCCTATCCCTAGTTCTAAAAATAGAAAAATAGATTGAAAATGAAAAAGAAAGTAAAATAAAAATGAAAGAGGTAAATAAAAATTAAGTCCACCTTCAGCGATCTTGACACTATCCTCCATCCACATTCTACCCACACTCTTCTAATATGGATAACACTTTATTTCAATTACCCATCAACCTAAGGACCAAACCCTATATTCCTCATTAATCTCATGGAGTTCTGAATGACAATCCCTGCAGTATCTGATAACCTAGAATATACACAGTGATAGAATATTATTAGATTATCACTTTTTTATTTAAGAACATTAGCTACCATATACTGTTCTTTAGTCTGATTATCAACTTGGATTGTACCACACTCATCTCAATTCTTCTAAACTTCTGTTATCTGAAATTTATGACTATACAATATATAAGTTGGGTATAATATTATCTATTGAAGCCAAGATTAATTATCTGCATAGTACCACTTCTGATTCTCTCCACCTCTTAACTCATTAAGTTATTCTTCTATCTCCATCTTCCATGCTATCATTTGCAGATAACTCTAGTAAGTGTGAATTGTCTCTAACATGTAGAATATTTGTTACTTTCAAGGACTTTACTTTGTTCTCTTAGATTTTCTTAGAGGTAAGCAATATATTTACTAGTACTACATCAATTAATACTTAGGTTTTCCTAGAAATATTAAAGTCTGTTTAAATATTAGACCCCACTAATCATCTTAACAGACTGCACATCTCTTTTTTCTCCATATATTTAGTATTTCAAATTAGTCTTTACTAAAAAAAGACTTTAATGCCCTCTTGGATCACTATAAATAAGACTACACTATTAAACTGATTTATGGTGTTGAACTGAAGCTATTAAAGATCTATTTCTTATTTCTCACAAAGCAGTCTAAGTTAGATATATTCATTGTAGAAAATCTCTATATTAGACAAATAGGATCTTCAAAGTTCCCTATGACTATGTTAGTCTTCTTTATCAAAAAGAAAGATAGTTCACTCTGTCTAGTTGTTAAATGCAGTTCATATCTCATTATCTGAGATCCAGTAAAGTATCTCAGAAGTCCAAATATATTAGTTATTATATTATTTGAGAATATAGAAGACAGATTATAATAACCTTTGGCTTTAGCTTATGTGCTGCACCTCTACTAGCTATACTAGTTATATATTTTGGAAGTAGACTTAGAAAACTTAGTAGATTTAAAACTACTGGAGGGTGGTGAGGTGTATCATTGCTAATACTAGAAGAGGATGTTAGTTTTAGTCAATTTTCAGGATAAGCTAATATAGTGTAAACTACTGGATTATATACTAAGTATATTATCTAGAATAGTTATCAGAAATAGAGACTATTAAATAAGTTACTCTGATTTACTAATAATCTTCAAATGTTGGAAATGAAGTTCTATAGAGTTGGCAAAGGTCCAGCAAGGACATTCAAGAGGAATAAAGAGATGTGATCTATACTGGAAGAAATCAGGAAGTATAGATGAAGAAAAAGATATTGTTATGACTTAAGCCCAAGAGTTTGGTCAAAAAAAGGAACTTAATTGTTGAACACAAAAGAACTCAGTAAGATTCCTAATACAGGATTGTCTACTTTATATATCTCTGGTATATATAGTCTGTGTATATCTGTATCTAGCCTACTTTAAATATTATAAGTCTAAATAAAGTCATTCTATCTTTTATAATGTATAATACCATCCTTCTATGATGTCACATGACCTTGTGATGGTAACAGTGACATGAGTGTTTTGTGTAATAATTATCATACCTTGTCATAGTATTCAGTTTCTTCTATTTTTAGAAAAAAGTGAAATATAAGTTAGAAAAAGTCTAAGTAAAAAATAGAAAAACTTTACATAGGAGACTAGAATAAAGAAAAGCCAAGTCCATTATTCTAGCTTTTAACAGATTTTATCTATAGGTTGGAACAGATATGATCAGAACAGGATGTAATACTAGTCTAAGATTATAGAAGCTTTAATATAATGACAATCAAAAACAGGTATCTACTTTTGCTAATCTCTGAGCTTATTGCCAAACTATAAAATATCTAGTACTTTATCAAATGTCTAGTAATGTTTTTCAACATAACTAATAGTCTAACTATCTTCCAAACTATAATAGATGATATTTTGAGACCTCATTTCAAAGAGCATTATAATTGTATACTTAGATGACATCTTGATTTTTACTTGGATCCTAGAAGAACATCACAAAACAGTCTACAAGGTCTTGAAAGTTCTAGTATAGCACAAATTCTTCTTTTATCTAAAAAAATATAAGTTTGACAAGTCTTATATTAAGTATTTAAATCTAGTCATTTCCAAAGATTGAGTCAAGATAAACCTTGTAAAGATTTGCAATTGGCTCATGCTGACTAATCACATGGACCTATGGGCATTTCTGGAATTTGCTAACTTTTATCAAAAATTTATCTATGGTTTCTTAGATATCACTTAGCTTTTATTTGATCTTACCAGAGATATTAGTATCTGAACCTGGATTCTCAGTAAGTAGCTTTTGATACACTCAAGAAAGCTACTACTATGGTGCTAATGTTGTTTTCTACTGATATTTCTACTCCCTTCCAGATAGAAGCAGATAGTTCTGACTTTACTATTAGAGTAGTACTCTTCTAGGCTTCTAAGAATAATGGTAAGTAGTATTCAGTTGCTTTTCTTAACAAGTTACTCTCTCCAGTTCAATGTAATTTATATGACAAGAAAATACTAACAATTATCCATATATTAAAAGAATGGTATCATTTTATTAAGAAAGCTACAACTCTAGTCAAGATCTGAACAGACCATAAGAACCTGGAGTATTTCATAAGCACTAAGAAACTGAACTAGTAACAAGCCTAGTAGTTTTTATACCTGGCATAGTTCAACTTTCTACTAAACCACTATCCAGAGAAATCTATGGAAAAGTCTGATGTACTATCTAGGCAAGCAGACTATAGCACAGGTTTCTAAGATAACCAGAACATAGTAATACTTAAGCTAGAGTTTCTTGCAGTTTGTGTTTTGAAAGATATTACAGTAGAAAGTAAGAAAATAACTCTCTTAATAAACATCTGGTAAAGAAATAGATTATATGAGTAAGAGAAACCAGTAGCACAAACTACATATAAGCTCTATAACTCAATAACAAAGTCATTGTGATCTGCTGAATAGTCTGAGAATAATAGACTGCTCTTATTTTGTGGAAAGATGTATATTTCTAGTATCATAGACCTTTATCATGACTCCAAGATAGCAGGGTATACAAACAAATGGAAAACATTGGACTTAGTTTTCTAAAACTATTAGTGGCCCTAGATATCAAGATACATAAGTCAGTATGTTAGTATATATAACTTTTGTTTGTATACTAAGCTAGCACATCACCTTCCTCTTAGAGAGTTATACTTGCTACTAGTATCTAACTTCCTATAAAAAACTATAAGTATAGACTTTGTTATAGAACTTCTAGAGTCTGCAGAGTTTAATGTAGTTATAATAGTAGTAAACTTAGTACCCAAGAGGATATACTTCATTTTGACTCACATTACTATTACTGTGAAGAGCACTATAAAACTCTTCTTATACCATATATAAAAATTACATAGTCTTCTCACTTATGTAGTCTTAGACAAAAGTTTATAATTTATTATATATTTTATCAAGAAACTTTACCACATACTCAGAATTGAGATTACTTCATCCATAATATAGCATCCCCAGTTAGACAAATAGACAGAATGCATTAAATAGGAGCTTGATTAGTATCTCTGGATATTTATAAATACTAAGCAATATCTATTTCTCTTAGATATAGATTATCTGCCCTAAATAGGCTTTAAATCACACTATCAAGATTTCAAGGTAGAAAGTGCTACTAGTTTTGCCAAATAGATTAAGATAGTACTAAAGAAAGTAAAGTCAATAATCTGTAAGTTATAGGAGGACATAATTCTATACTACAACCAAAGATGGACCCTGTACCAGTCTTTTAGCCTAGTAACAAGATATATCTCAATTCTATAGATATATACACCATCTACCCATTAGCTAAATTATTACATTAGCATCTCAAATCTTATATGGTAGAGAAGCAAGTAGAGTCTATGGTTTACTGACTAAAGCTCCTACTGTTACTAAAAAGGCTGTATCCCATGTTTAATGCTATCAAGTTAACTGTTACATCTATAGATCTCACATCTAATAGATGTCTAAAGCTACTCTTAGACTCTATTCTTATAGACAGATAAAAAGAGCAGAAAATCAAAAAGATTCTAGATAGCTATTGGTACTATAAGAAGTTTTAGTATCTTATTAAATGAAAGGACTTCAGTCTAGAAGAAAATTCTTAGAAATATATCTCTGAGGTATTTATTTTAGACAAGGTAGCAAATTTCCACTAATTGAACTCTAAAGTTTTATAGTCCATCTAAGATACTGAGTTTTTGACCATCAAGTTTCAAATGATTTTCATTACTTTAGATTACAACAATCTAAGAGAGGATAGATGTAAAAGAACCTGCTCTTTCACAATACTGCTGATGTCTATAAGATTTAAAACTTTAGGCTAAACATTGCTAACTAAGACTACAGTATTTACTTCTTCGACTTTTATCAGAGGCCAAACACTGCTACCAAAGTCTACAGTGCTTGTTTTTTTAACTCTGCTATCTTTTACTATTATTTTTTAAGCTTAATCTCTCACTTATTGTTAATAGTAACCTCTTTTTTTTAGGCTGAAATTTTAGATACTTTCATTAGAAATGTCTCTGATTATACTTTTTCATCATTTTTCCTCAAGTAAGCTAATCCAAAAGTTTAGAATATGACCTTAGCTATATAAAATACTTGTTACTTCCAGAGACCTTATTCTATTTTTCTAGGTTTTCCTAAAGACAAGCAGTATATATACCAGTACCATATTAATTAACACTTAGGCTCTCTTAGAGATTATTAAAGTCTGTGAAATCCTGTGGACTCTACTAGTTACTCTAATATAAGCTAGTCTAGTATATAAAAAAGACAGAAATAAACCTTGAAGTATACCAAGTAATATTGGCTTGTTGTTATAATTGATTTCTTATGTCTTCAATGTGGCTAGCTCATAGACTATAGGTATTGGGGTTACTTCTTTCTAACTCAATGATTGGCTGTACCACATATTGTTTCAGTTAGTACCTCATATAATAGGCATAATTTCATTATGTTTCCTCATGTATTATGACTCATTTGCCTTGGCTATAATATATGGTCTTGAGATATATATAGCTGTAGATACACTCTTGTATTCTTATACTTTACCAATTGATCATCCTTCTACTTCTTACTCAAGTTTTTGCCTAAGTTACAACCTGAGCCAAGCTAAAGGCCATAATATTTGGTCAAGCATTGTTAGGCTCACCTTGTAAAAGGAGAGTGTATAGTAGTTAGGCTATTAGAATGTTTATGGTTTTAGACCATCAGGAAGACAAATAATACTTGTGGCATAGCCCATAAACAGCAGGACAGATCAACATCAAGAAAACAATTTAGAGGCACTGTCAGAATGACTAGGATTATTAAGGATTATTAAAAAAGACATCTTGACAAAAATGATAGAAACAGAAATCACAGATGAAATGTTAGTAGCACTAGCATCAGCAATGGCATAGAACAAACAAGCAGTCATACCAAAGAGTATGGTCCTGGATCTAGGATGGTTTAACAGGAATAGAACAAAATTCAAAAACTGATGGAGAGGAATCTGATTATTCTTTAAGAGTAACAGAGTAACAGGAACATATAATAGGATAACTACAATCCTAGCCTGACTTAGAGGGGGCATAACTGGCATTTATATCTAGAAGAAGCTAGATAAGTTTAAAGAAGAAACAGATACTCAGAATTGGAATGAGTTTGTCAAAGAACTCAAGACAATATTCAGCAACAAAAGCAAGGCAGTAGATGCCAAATGGAAGATTGAAATGTTCAAACAGAGTAAGAAGCATATTGCTAATTTTATAATTGAATTCAAAACATTAGCCATAAAGGCAGAAACAGATGACTTACATGCTATATTCTTATTAAAGAAGAATATCAAGACAGATATCATAAAGATAATACTGGAATACCCACCAATAGCAGCACCAGAGACACTTAAAGAGTGGAAGGTGGCAATTACTTCAAAAGAACAAGGATACAAATCCATGGAAAACAGACAAGATTATAGAATAGGATCTGGAACAACATATGGAAAAAGAGGCATATACATGAATATTAGAAAAGCCAAAGATAACTTCAACAAAAACAAAAAGCCAAAGTGTTTCAATTACAATATATATAGATACATAGTAAAGAACTATAGGAAACCAAAGAAAGAACGAGACATAAGAAAGTGTTATAAATGTGATAAGATAGAGCATATTGCCAATAACTGCAAGATAAAACAGAAGATGAAGAATAGGAGTATTCAAGAAGAATCTGATGAAGAGAATAATAACAAGTAGGAGGGTTTTGTTAAAGGTTCAGAGTAGGCACAATACAACAAACCTTTATATATAATAATTCCCAAAATTGATATATTATTCCAAATCAATGAAACAACAAAGAAAGGGAATTAAACATCAAAACTAACATCAAAACAAAGAACAAAAAGAAACTACAGTTACAAGCACTAGTAAATTCAGAATACACACACACTAGAATTGACAAACAGCTAGTAAAAGAAGAAAAGATCAAGATAGAACCAATGAACAGATTATTCAAGGTCTTCGATACAGATGAAACCAAGAATGGAAAAGTTATATGATATGCACTACTGAAAGTTAAGATAAATAGACCATAAAGAAAACATTAATGCAGAATTTACAGATTTAAATGGTATGGACATGTTCTTAAGATATGACTGGTTGGTCAAACATAACCCAGAAGTAAATTGGAATATGGGAAAAATACAGTTCACAAGATGTCCAAAGACATACAGGATGCAATATCAAGATATATCATTCAAAACCAGAAGAATACAATCAACAGATAACTAGAACAAAGAATACCAAGAAATAGGAAAGGAACTAGACCTAATAAATCCAGAGAATCTTCCAGATTACATTCAACCACTCACACTTGTTCAACAAGAAGAAGTTAGAAAAGTTACCAGAAAGATGAAAATGAGACCACAAAATTAACCTAACAAAAAATGCACCCAGAAAGTTAAATGCCAAAACTTATGCTATAACAATAAAGAAGGATGAGGCATTGAACAAATACAGAGACAATATCTACTGGATGCTACAGAGAAATTTGAAGTCTGGACAGATCACAAAAATCTCAAGTACTTTTAAGAACTATACAAGTTAAATAGAAGACAAGCAAGATGATATTTGAAGTTGCAAGACTATGACTTCATACTATGACATATTCCAGGAAAAACAAATACAAACACAGATGTACTATCAAGAAAAGACCAAGTGGATACAAAAAAGAACAACAAGAACATCAAATTGCTCAAGAAAGAGTTATGGGCAAGAAGAGCAACCACAGAAGCAGAGATAGTTATAATCTGAAGAAATCAAGTAGTAGAAGAAACCACACTATTGGATGAAATCAGAAGAAATTAAATAAAAGAATAGAAAGTTCAAAAGGAATTAGAAAAGAATAAAGGCCAAGCATAAGAAAATAATGGAATAGTCTATATGGATAGAAAGATTTATATTCCAAACAACTGGAAGATATGAGAGCAAGTTCTATAGGAAAATCATGATCTAGCTGATGTAGAATACTCAGAACAACAGTGAATACTTGAATTAATCAAGATGAACTATTAGTGGCCAGAAATCAAAAACAATATCAAGAAGTATATTCAAGGATATATCAAATACCAACAGAACAAAGTATAGCATATGAAAAAGGCAGAAGAACTCTACCCATTAGAAACACTAGAAGGACCTTGGCAAGAAATTAGCATCAACATTATAGAACCTTTATCAAAGTCAAATGAATTAGATGCAATAGTAGACATAATAGATTAGTTCATGAAAATGATTAGGCTTAAAGTGACAATAACAGCAATATCATTGAAGGACATTATAAAAATCTATAGAGAAAAAATCTGGAAACTACATAGAGTATCACAAAAAGTACTTAGTAATAGAGGACCTCAATTCACATCAAAGTTCATGAAAGATTTAACCAAGGTATTGAAAACAAAATAAACATTATCTACAACATATCACTCTCAAACTAATAGCCAAACAGAACAAATTAACTAGGAGATCAAAGTATTCTTGTGATATTATGTGAACTATCAGCAAGATAATTGGACAGAATAGCTATCTACAGCAGAGTTCTAGTATAATAACAAGAGATATATGGTGACAGAACAGACTTCATTTGAACTTAATTTTAGAATACACTTATGGAAAGAAGACCTGATTATAAAAACAGAAATGCCAAAATTAGAAAAATTTCTTAAAGAACTACAAAGAAGCTAGAAGGTAGCAAAGAAGTCAATAGAAATAGTAAAAGAAGCTATGAAAAAATAATTCAATAAGAAAAGGAGGAATTCTTAAGAGTTGAAGGTTGGAGATAACATGTGATTGAAGGCTAAAAATATTCATTCAAACAGACTCTCAAAGAAGTTGGACTAGAAAAGATATATACATTTCAAGATCTCAAAGGACATTGGTCAAGAAGTGTTTTAACTAGAACTATCAGAAGGATAAATGATTTACAACATGTTTAATGAAGACTTGCTGACACAATGCAAGAAATCACATTTCAAGGAACAACACATGGAACTAACACTACTATCAGACATTGTTAATGAAGAAAAAGAGTATGAAGTAGAAGAAGTTAGAAACCACAGAAAATAAGGATACAGCATGCAATTCTTAGTGCATTGGAAGGAATATGGCAATGAGCATAACCAATGGATATCTGAAATAGGATTACCACATACAAAGAAAGCAATTCAAGACTATTAGACAAGAGTTTCAAGTTGAAACCTATAAAGAAGGGAGATAAAATCCCAAATTAACATTTCAAATTATACTAACATTAAGAAATATTCAAATGGCTTATCAATTTTTCACTGTATCCACTCCTCCCAACCCATACATCTCTCACACTATCAACAACATGGATCTTATTACCACTCTAAACAATAAAAGAAAGGACTGGACAAAGAAGTACCACAAAATCATCAGAAGATTGAAAATGATAGCTAATATTTAACTTCAACTACAGAATATAATCTGATTAGCTAAAGTAGCAAACACTCAACTAGCAGAAATTGAAACTACTATTTTTCAAACAAGTGACATACACAAAATACAAATTGGTAGAAACATATTTAGTATACCAGGGGAACTATGAGATATTATCTAAGGAGATATGGAGAAACAAGCACACCACATCCAAGTCTTACTAGTTAATGAATTATATCAAGAATTACCTCAAGAAACACATTAACCAATGGATATCAATAAAGGAAAACAGAAAGAAGATGTTATTCAAGATGAAAAAGTGTTGCTATACAAACCTTACAACATATCTTCAAAAGAAAGTAGACCAAAGATACCAGAACCAATATTTATACAAGAAGAGATCAATAACCTGAAAAAAGCCTTAAAGACATTACAATTATATCATATGCCAAGTCCACCCATCTAGAGAAGACATTCTGTTAAGCATAGTTCACACTAGAGGTGAAAGTCTGCAAGATAGACTCATAGATGTGTAGACTTGTGGAACAACCTTGGCTTCAGCTTATATGCTACACTGTCTGTCTACCACATGGTCACAACTTCAGATGATAGGGAGAAGTCTGAAAGAGGAGTGAGTACTGATTTGGTGTATTGCTATTGAACACCAGAGATTGAGTTCAATAAGAAGTTATCTTTGTCAATTATTAGACTAGCAAATTATAGTATAACTACTAGTCTTATATATGAGTCCCTACTATAGAAGATGCTCAGGGTTTCAGTGGTATAGCTCTTATTACCCCGAGTAGAAGTTTCAGTGTTAAGACACTAACAGAAATAACTCTGTTATGAAAGACCAAGTTGAATAGGAGTATCTCTGCTGTAAAAGACAGAATACCCAGATAGTTGCAGCACTGTCTTAAGGCATGTTATGAGAAAGGCAAGCTTGTATAATTGGAGATAATATCACTGTGGGAATGTAATTTCTGAATGGGTAGACTTGCATATGACAGTATTTCCCTCTTAGAACTGAGCCTTTGAAGTCCTATTAAGTTTATCCAAAAATCCCATGATAGTACTTAGGTCAACAATACATAAACAGAAAAGAAAGTTTTTTGCTCTTACTTTTGTATTATCATGTCTTCCCCTGTTCCCTCCAACATTTCATAAAACAACACTGAAGTGCTTGAAAAGCAATGGCAAGAAATGCAGTGGAGACATGAGCAGCAGCAGCAGCTTCTGCTTCAACTGGAAGAAACAGTGAAGTTATGTTGTACTGAGCACATGGCTCAGAAAGCAAGGAGAAAAGTGAAGACAAAGGCCAGAAAGGAAGCCAAGAGGAAAAGGGTTGTAGAAGAAAAGAAGAAAAAGAAAACATTGGAGTACCTCCAACAACTTTGAGACAAGGTGTTAGAGAAAGAAGCTGCTCTTTTGGAGAGCGTTGAAGAGTTCCAGATCATAGAACCTAAGTGCAAGAAAGTACCTTCAGATGACAGTGTGGACTGCCAGCCTTTCAAAAAGGCTTAAAGAAAACAACCAGCAAGATACTGAGAAGACATTAGAATCAAGCTGGGGGTGCTAATCCCTGTGAAAGATATGTACATGCTGGATAGGACTACCTAGTACACAATTCAAGACGAGTAAAGAATTTTCTCTATGTTTTCTTTTTTACTGATAGCTTTCCCTTACCCAATCTCTAGCATGCATGGGGTATATTGCTATCAAGCAGTGGTGTGTACCCCACACCAATACCAACACTCTAGCCATGATCTCTACTTATGGCAGGATTCTAAATGCCATTGAAAAGGCACTCTGAGAACTAGTGGAGGAGTACTGAGGAGTCAGAAGGTTCTTCCAGAACTTGGTGGAGAGTCAAGAGAGGACCACAGCCTAGTTGAAGAGAATTAGGGCTACAATGGAGCAGAGATGGGGCTCAGAAAGAGAAAACAAGAAGAAGGAGAATAGAGATGAAGAAAAGAGGTCTGAGAATGGCCCTGAGGAAAGTTGAGAGGAGGGAACTCTGACATCTACCTTTTGTTAGAATAGTGGTCTTGTTAATAAAATTTTTTATTTTCTGTGATTTAAATGTGTAAGTAATAAAATCAAGAAATTAAAATGAAAAGAAGTTTGAAAGTTTTGAAAAGAAACCCTGAAAAGTATACTGAAGCTGGAAGTTAATAAGAATAAGTGGACAGAATATACTAAGGAATTAATAAAGGAAATTCCTGTTGGAAAATGTGTAGAGACAGGGGACAAGTACAACAGTATGATCA
>Ga0157359_1000876_pt1 | contig 11701 bp, 9 predicted proteins | sample AttcapACBM3_FD_111482 | JGI IMG/M metagenome (GOLD analysis project Ga0157359, IMG submission 111482) | Fungus gardens microbial communities from leaf cutter ant in Botucatu, State of São Paulo, Brazil - Atta capiguara ACBM3 | ecosystem: Host-associated > Fungi > Mycelium > Unclassified ...
AGAAGAAAAGAAGAAAAGTTGAGGGAAAGGAGAGAGATGGAAGCTCAAGCTCCAAGATTGAATCCACTAGCAAATGTTAGAGGGGTATAATAGCAATAGATACCACAGTCTCAAGTTTGGCCAAAGAGGCAAGAGATCTAGTAGTGGGTGCTGACAAAACCTACTCTAATGGAAGAAGTAGAAAGAATAAATATAGTTATAGTAATAGCAAACAGGGTTTGTGCCTAGACAAGACAAGATACATATGCTATAGACATATATTAAGAAAGGAACTGTTATAGCTGCAAAGAGTTTGGTTATATTGCAAAAAACTGTAGAAATTGAAAAATTGTAGAATAAGGAAGAAGACTCGAGTATAGGAATAATGTGAATGATAATTTAAATGGGAAAGAAAGTCTAGTAGTCTTTGACTAGGCTCTAGTAATAATAGATTTGCAATGCTCAGCAGAGTAATAGATAATACATTCTGCTGTGATCTAAACAATAGGGATATGTTAAGAGAAGTAACAGTGAAAATTGGACTTGAAAGAATTGATATCAAGAAGGAGTAATGGTGGAAGCATTGTTGGACAGTGGGACAATGGAGTTGGTTCTAAGTTCAGATTTTGCTAAAAAAAATAGGAATTTAAGCTGAAGAAAATAGAAAGACCAATATATGTAAGAAATGTGAATAGTTTCTTTGGAAAGAAGGAGCTTATTGAGCATACAGTGGAGATATAAATTTATTACTAAGGCTATAGAGAGAGAATAGATATAGATGTGATTAGAGGTTAAATTGAAGTGTGATTTTGGGAATGCCATAGCTTGTTTGCCACAATCCTGAAATTGATTGGAGGATAGGAGAGATGAAAATAATGAGGTGTCTAGAAGAGTGTGGAAAGCAGTAAAGACTAAAGCAGGAAAAATCAGAGTGGCAAAAACAAAAGAAAGAGGAAAAGAAAGAGGAAGAAAGAAACAATAAGAGAGGGAACAGAAGAAAGAAGGAAATAAGGAGAAAGAGACAATGAAATCTGAAGAAGAGGCCAAGAAATTGGTTTCTCAAAGATTCTACAAGTAAATTTATGTCTTTGGAAAGAGAACAAGTAAGAGGATGCTAACAAAGAAGTTGTGGTATCATGCAATAGAGATAAAGGGAGGGTTTGTGCTGAGGAAGGGAAAGGTATATCTGTTGTCAAGTGAAGAGAGGGGAGAGATGTGTGAGTTCATTGAAGAACAATTGAGGAAATGGTATATCAGACCCTTAAAATCACCTCAAATGGCATCTGTATTTTTTGTAGGTAAAAAGAAAAGAATGATTCAGGACTATAGATATTTAAATGAGTGTACTATTAAGAATAACTATCCTTTATCTTTAATTTTGGATATTATAGAGAATATTGGTACTAAGAAGTATTCATAAAGTTGGACTTGAGATAGAGCTATAATAATGTACTGATAAAGAAGAGAGATGAGTAGAAGGAAGTGTTTACAACCTCAGAAGGGTTATTTGAACCTATGGTTATATTCTTTGAACTAACTAATTCTCTAACAATGTTTCAAATAATGATGAATGAGATTTTACAGAACTTGATCAACACTGAGGAAGTGGCAAGCTTCATTGACAATGTAATTGTAAGAACAGAGAAAGAGAAAGAACATGATGAAGTAGTAAAGAAAGTAGTGAAGTGGTTGGTGGAAAATGATTTGTATATAAAACCAGAAAAATGCAAGTGGAAGATTAGAGAAGCAGGATTCTTAGAAGTAGTAATAGAACTGGAAGGGATCAAGATGAAAGAAAAGAAGATGAAGGAAGTATTAAAATGGTCAACTCTGAAAGGAGTTAGAGATGTATAGAAATTCTTGGAATTAGTTATTAGTAATTTTTCAGTGATAGCCAGACTATTACATGATCTGGTAAAGAAAAACCAAAAGTGAGATTGGACAGAAAAGTAGGAGAAAGTGTTTAAGAAGTTAAAGGAGAAGTTCACAAAAGAACTGGTGTTAGCAACACCAGACTTAGATTAAAAAAATAAGGATGGAAGTTGATGTATTATATTATGTAATAAGAGGAGTCTTGTCTATAGAATATGAGGATGGATTGTAGAGATCTATAGCTTTCCTTTCAAAATCTCTAAATGAGACAGAGAGAAACTGTTGTGGCAACCACTAGACACAAAGTCCAATAGTTACACAAGCAAGTAAAGCTCTCAGTAGGCAATCAAGTGGGAAAATCACAAGAGAACTTGACAAGGAGTCTCTGCTCAATTAGAGTCTTATATATACAAAGTACTCATAGTCCATGCTACTACCTCATATTCACCTTAAGGCCACCATGTTGTATACATATGCCCTGATGTCATCTTCTAGATCCTTCCATCACATTCTAGGCTTATGATGTCACATCATGTGACATGTCATGTGACTGCAGTGTCATGTGCCTCTTCATTATCCAAAAGAAAAAGAAAAAGAAAAAGAAAATAAAATCAATATAAAATCAGAAAAATAAAAAAAAAATTGTTAGTGTTCAAGCATCCCATAACAGAAACTATGAGATTCATGATAAGAAGATACTGGTAGTAATAAGAGAATTAGAAGACTAGAGATATGTGTTAAAGAGTACCAAGTTCAAGTTTGAGGTCTGGACAAACCATAAGAACTTAGAATATTTTATAAAAGTACAAAAGTTGAACAGAAGACAAGTCTATTAAACACTTTTCCTATTAAGATTCAACTTTACCTTAAAACATGTACTGTTACAACCTTAGACTAAGCTCAGGTTGTAACTTAGGCAAAGACTTGAGATAGAAATTAGGGAGGATGCAATTGGTAAAGTGTAAAGATATCAAAGTACATCTACACTATATATATGAAAGTACAATGAGGAAAAGGTCCACAATACACAAGATAACTGAGTTATAAAACAATGAAAGGAGAGCAAGAATAGAGTACCTACTACATGAGGTGCTGACTGAGATTACTTTGGCACAGCCAATCATGTTATCATTAACCTTTACTCTAGTTCATGCTGAGTCTATGAGGCATCAATCATAACATGTATTAGGAAAAAAGATGGAAAAAGCAAATAAACTTAGTAGAAAACTAGACTGGAAAGTAGGAGTGGAAAAGGACAATGGAAATCAGATACTAATTAAAGAATAATAGATTTATAGTTTAGCTGAAGTAGTAATAGAAAAACCTAAGGTAAAAATATTAGAAAAAATAAAAATAGCTAGGAGTAAAGATGAAGAGATAGTTAGAGTAGTAGAGGAGATGAAAAGGGTAGGAGTAAAAGTATTATAAGGAGACCAATAGCAGATAGAAGGAAATTTGGTGTTAAAAGAAGGAAAAGTATATATATCAAAAGATGAGGAGTTGAGGGTAGAGATAATCTGCTTGCATCATAATGTGCTAATAGCAGAACATAGAGAAAGATAGAAGATGACAGAGCTAGTAACAAGGAATTACTAATGACCAGGAGTAACAAGTAATGTAGGGAAATATGTGGATGGTTGTGAATAAAGAATAGAATGGAGGCACTAGTGGGGAAGCTGAAGTTGAGTGAGGTACCAGAGAAACCATAGACATATTTAATGGTTAACTTTATCACTAAGTTGCCATTAGTAGCAGGAAAAGATGTGATCTTCATAATATGTGATAGATTGTCCAAAATGACACATTTTATAGCAACAACAAAGGGAAAATTAGTTAAAGAACTAGTAAGGCTGTTTAGAAATAATGTATAGAAGTTACATAGATTACCAGAGAGTGTAATCTTAGATAGGGGACCACAATTTACAGTGGAGTTGACAAAAGAGCTAAATAAAATGTTGGGAATTAAAATGGAGCTGTTAACATTGTTCCATTCACAAACAGATGGTCAAACAGTTATTATCCTTCTTCCATTCTTCCACTTCCACTCTTCCCCTATCCATCTGCTGCTTCATTTCTTCCTGAACTTTTCTCAATACTACTACTACTTCTTCTTGTATTTTTCTCATTCTCTCTACAAACTCCATTACATTTTCCACTTTTCCTTTTTTCCTAATATCAGCTTCTATCCTCAATTCTCTACCATAGTTTGCTATAAATGAAGATACCTTAGTTGCTGAGTATGTCTTGTTGTTAACTGCAAACTCTGCTGATGTTAGCCATTCTGGCCAATTCTTCTGTCTATAATCAATAAAGAACTGTAGATATTGTTCTAGTTCCTGGTTTATTCTTTCTGAGATGATGTTGAGTACAAAAAATCTAGTATTCAAGAAGCAACTGGTGAGAAAATTAGTGGACCAATATATTAGTCTATATATCATTGATAAGATAATTTTTACCAATGCAGTCAAATTATGACTGCTAACTTTGATAAGAATTCACCTAGTAGTAAATATAAGTCAAGTGGTGTGAACAATTGGAGGGACAAAAAACAAAAGAAGTAAAGCCAGTAGAGATAGATAGAGTTGAAGAACAAGAAGTTAAAAAAATACTAGATAAAAGGAAAATAAAAGGAGTTGTGAAGTACTTAGTATAATAAAAGAGGTTTATAACAGAGTATAATATATAAGAAAGGGAAAAAGACTTAAATGCAAAGAAAGTAGTTACAGAGTTTGAGAGGAGATTAAATATGAAATCAAGGAGACAAGAGAAGTTAAATATGGCAGAAGAAAGAAATTTCAGAAGAGAAAAGTTACTAGAAAAGTATATTGTAAAAATGTTGTATGAATGAGATAATAAGAAGTTTGAAGAGGAGTATTTAAGAAAGTTAGAAAAAAACTAGTAAAAATGAAATTCAGTTTCTCTAGAGGAGAAATTTTAAAGAGAGGGTAATATCAGAGTTAAAAATAGTAGACTTGAATTATTTTCATTTCTCTTTATTTTCTTATATTTAGACTTAGAGTTAGAGGTTAATGTGATGTTACAAACTATTACACTTCATAGTCATAAGTTATGGTCACATAATCACATGTCACATAGAAGATTGTAGAAAGTTCCAGAATAATAATATTATACTACATATCCTTTAGAGTAAGCCAGATTTAGTATAGCATAGACTATTAGCCAAGTGTATATAAGGTAAACATTTTATACTTGGAACTCTATTAAGTTCTCTTGTGTTACCTAATATAAGGTTGTTATTTTACTCTAACTTTTGAGCCTAAGTTCATAATAGCTTGAGTTCTGCCTTAAAGAGCTAAAATTGTTTAAAGACAGAAATATTTATGAAGTTGTGGACTTTTTTAAAAGATAAAAAGTGATCAAGAATTGCTATGTGTTCAACATTAAGTCTAATAGTTATTATAGATCTAAACTTGTTACAAAAGAATTTTCTTCAATCAAAAAAATTGACTTTGATGAATTATTCTCTCTAGTTGTTTACTATAAGACAGCACATCTGTTTTTAGCTATTTTTGCCTTTAAGGCAGTGTTAGAATCAAAGATAGTGAACTTGTTTTTTTCTTGTTTTTTTTCTCTTATTTAAGTCTTTCTTATTTTCTATTCTATTCTATTCTTACTTTTTGGACATAGTAGAGGAATAGTGTGACATCACATGTGACTGGCACATTTGTCACAGTAATGTGATAAGGTATAATAACTATCACAGATCAGTCACTATTACTGTCACAATCTCATATGGTATACTAGAGAAGTGATATTATACATCATAAGAGATAATAACTCTTATCTACATAACTCATAATATTTAGGGTAGGCCAGATATAAAGTACACACAGACCATGTACTAGAAGTATAAAGAGTAAATATATCTATACTAGGAACTTTACCAAGTTCTCTTATATTAACCAATACAAGGTTGCTCTTTTACTCAAATATTTGAGTTTAAGTTGTAACAAGTAGTCTGAATGTTTCAGGCTATTTGGCAAAGAAAAAAAGTCTAGTAACTCCACAAAGTATTGTATAACTAGCTTATCTTGGTGATAGACTATAACTAAGTCAATATTAACTTTAGAATTTAAATAATGTAAATCTGATGCTAGTATATACTACTTTATTGATGAAAAGACCAAAGAGCATGTTATAGCAATCATCTATATCAATTATGTCTGCTTTATGTATTATAACCTTAGCTTAGAGCTCAGGTTACACTTAGGCAAAGACTTGAGAGTAGAAAGAAGATTGTGTCAATTGGTAAAGTATAAAGAATACAGAGGTATCTCTACACTATATATATGTAGCAGCCATGAGAAAACTATTCAGAGTACATGAAGTAACCAAGTCATACAACATAAGAATGAAGCAAGGATATAGTACTTACTATATAAGGTGCTAACTGAGACTATTGTGGTACAGCTGATCATGTCATTATTGCTCTTGACTCTAGTTCTTATTGCATCCAGGAGGCATTGATCATAACATTATGGGCTTAAAAAATTCCCCACTTCTCTTAGAGTTGAAACAAAAATTTATGACAAAATAGGAATATTATAATTTTAGAGAAATCAAAAAATTTCTTGAAATATGTATAAGTTGCAATTGTAAAAATCTTTGTAGACCAATCTGAGTACTTAGACAAAGTTCTAGTGTACTTGAACATAGTAACTAACCCAACAAGTACTTTACTATCATTAAGTTATATGTTTAAATCTAATGATAAGCAGTATAACCTCAGTTTCTATCAAAAGTACCAGCAATTGGTTAGATCTCTAATATATCTAATGATTGGCTTACATTCTAATATATGATTTGCTGTAGTCAAGCTTGCTTAGCAGATGAAAAACCTTTTAAATAAATATTACTAAACTAAATTATACCTCTGTAGATACTTGCTTAATATCTATAAGTATTAGATAGTCTATAATAGACTTAGTAATAAGTTTGTTGTAGCACACTTTAACTCAGACTGGATACAAGATCTAGAATCTCATAAATTTATAATTGGTTACTTTACTCCTATGACTTGTGGAGTAACATCATAGATAAGTTACTAACAAAAAACACTAGTCCTATTAAGGCTGAATATATGGCTCTTTCTGATTGTGGCTATTAACTTGTCTAAACAAGAAACCTTCTTTTCTAATGTTCTGACTTCTCATCTCTATTGTTGTAGCAACCACTCACCAGAACAGCACTTGTAGTATGCTTACTTCAGCAAAGCTCACAGAAGGCTATCTAATAGTGGGGATTATAAGAGAACTTGACAAGGAGCCCTCACTGCATTGCTCCTCTATTTATATAAATACAACGTGGTCTGTACTACAACAATATCTACTTGCCCTAAAGGCCTCATGTCCTATTACTCATCTGTCATGCTTCTTCCTTAAGACCACCATACCATATACATGTGCTCTAACATCATACTCTTAATCTCCATTACCATGCATGCACCATGTGTACACCATGAAGAACCCTTGTTCTCTTGATATCACTCCTAATCCTAACTCTTTCTAGACTCTTCCCAATCCTTCTAGACCCTAAGTCTTTCTAGACTGCTCTAGACTCTTCTAGGCCTATGACATCATGTCATGTGACTTCCAGTCACATGCCCTCTCTTTCTTGTCATAGAATAATAATCATACTACTACTATATCTTATCTGTCCTAACCCTAACCCTAAAGTCTGTCCACACACTCGTCTTATAACATCTATGATAATAATCTTGGTTCACTTTTCTAGAGATCTAATCCTATACAAGAGAAGTATTCTAAATATATTAAGATTTGTTAACTAAAAATCTTGGTCAAGTCTTATTCAGTTGTTTCTATTCATTTCTTGGCTTAGAAATACTTTAAGCTCATCCACTTATACTTCTGTTACTTTATAGCTAATGTCTTAAGTAAGAGAGAGTATTGCAAAGCATTTTACTTACTAAGTGTTTGTACTACAATCAATAGTTTTGTTAGACATGGTTTACATCTTGTTATTTGAGATCTGATAATACTTTTGGAAATCCAAATTAGCAACTTGTATTATTCACATATATGAAACATGGAAGTTAGAATGACCTTCAGCTTTAGCTTGTATACTATGCCTTTACTAGTCACACTGATTACATATTTCAGAAGAGATACTTAAGGTGTATTGGTAGATAAGTCTACCAGAAGATAGAAGATGTATTATTGTTAATACCAGAAGATGGTAATAGTTTTAGTTGATTTTTAGAATAAGGCTTTACAATATAATTACTGTCTTATATATTAAGTATACTACCTAGTATAGTTATTTGGGAATAAAGACTGTAAGCAAGTTATCCTGGTTCTAGATGATTCTCAGATATCTGAGATAGAGATCTATGGAGTTGTTGAGGGTTTAGTAAGAATATCTAAAGTAGAATAAAGATTGTGATCTATACTGGAAGAAAACAGAGAGTGTGAATAGATAAGGAGATATTATCTGTGAAATAAATGTAGCTAGATCAGGATGTAACAAGTTTGACTAATTAGATAGTGAAAATTTTTATCTAAGTTGACTTATACTATCATCTTATCCTCTATCATCACTTGTGTTTCTAAGCTCACTACCACAGAACTTACTATTAGTAAGTGGTCATCAATTATTTATACTATACTATACTATTATATGTTCTGTTCTTCCAATACCTAACAAACCTCACATTTTCCACCTATAATTCCCCTTGCTAGTTATTATGATACCCATTATCCAACTACAGAATTCTTATGAAGTGTTAGAGATAATTCATATTCACTAAGATTATCCATAAATATAGTATAAAATATTCAAAACAAATGACATAACTTAGCAGATATATAGGCAGAAGTAAACTTGAATGTTGTATTATGTGAATAAATGACCTTAGCTTTAACAGGAGATATTGTGCCTAGCTTAACTTTATCACATATTTAAATTTCAGAAAGAAATAGTTTGAATAGAAACTTTAAGACAAGTATAACACTTAATCCAAGTTGATTATTAGACTAAAGAACTATATATAGTAGTTATTGTTCATAAATACAGAAAGTGTCTTTTCTAATAATAAGACTATTACATATACTCTGAGTTATCAAGTACTATAAAAGTTATCATTTGAAACTTTATAGAATTAATGTGAAATAGAGAGACTTTTATCCTTAGGTTGATGGGTGATTGGGATAGAGTATGATCCATACCAGAAGAGGGCAAAATAGTACAGATACAATAGTGTTGTCTAGAGCAGACATTGAATAAATAGTATGTAACAATAACATCATCTATTTTGGAACCTTCTATAATCTTCTCTATATTATATGGTTGTGTAACTTGTAATTGTGACATATTTGACCAATCTGTGACTAGTGTCACACTTTTATTACTTTTTTTTAATTTTTTTAATTTTAACAATTTATTACATGGAGCACGATGGCAGACTGTAGTAGCTACTTTGTAACTACTTACAAAAGAGGCAGACTAATATGAAGAAGAGAAAAGAAAGAAGACTAATCATCAAAACAAAATAAAGAGAAAGAAAAGTTGAGAGGGAAACAATAATACTGTTGTGGCAACCACTTATCATAATGACAAATAATTACATGAACGAGTAAATCTCTCAAGTGGGATATCAAGTGGGAAGTTCACAAGAGAACTTGACAAGGAGCCTCTTCTTAATTAGAGTCCTATTTATACAAAGTCCTCATGGTCCGTGCTACTAATAATTAGCCCTGCCCTTATATCTATGCTCCTTCCTCATATTCACCTTAAGGTTGCCATGTTGTATACATGTGCCCTGATGTCATCTTCTAGACCCTTCTACACCTTCTAGGCTTATGAAATCACATCATGTGACATGTCATGTGACTGCAGTGTCACATGCCTCTTCATCGTCCAAAATAAAAGAAAAAGAAAAAGAAAATAAAATCCCTATAAAGTCAGAAAATAAAAGAAAAGAAAAATAAAAATTGTTTATGTCCAAAGTGTTTCATAACAAATACTAATTTCAAGGTCAACTTGGGGTAGTCAAAGTAGTGCTATCTATGAATGCAAAGGTATTTGGATTAGCTACCAAAAACATAACAAAGTGACCAAGAGAGTCTCATCTTAGGTTCCAGTACCCATTAAATCTCATGTAATCATGAAGAATGTGTCTTCTTGATTCTAAAGGATAGTTTCCACATGGACACTTAAACTCTTCCCTTGGGAAGAACCTAAGCCTATATTTACCAATCAGAGCATGGTTAGTGATAGCTCTCATAGCATATGCACAGAACAAATTTGAATGTCCAAAAAATTGAAGCCATGGACCCCCTTTGGTATATGAAGGTTCAATGATATTGAGGTTATCATCCACTAAGTCGAGGAATTGTCTTCCTCTTCTATCTGACACTTGGAAAGTCGTTTTCCAATGATTGATGATATCATCGCAATTTCTCTGTTTGCAGTAGTCCCATAACATTTTGCAAGGGTACATGGGCAAAGGGTTGAAGAATTTTGAATTCCTATCAACTGTTTTGTGAAGATTCTAGTTGAGACAACTAGAACATTCCCAGAATTCTAGAGTTGCTTTGGTTAATAGTGAAAAAGCGATGGAGTTCACTGAGTATAGCCACTGCATGACTTTGGTAGGGATGTGATGAGACATCAAATATATTTTTTGCCACATGGATGGAATTGGTGACAACTATAATCTTGGACACATTTTCTTTGATACAAGCCTGGTTGATACCACACCTAATCACAAAGAGTTTAGCTTCAGTGCTTGTGACAAAAGCTGCATAATGTAGCGTTTTGGTAACTGGATGATTAGTTAAGTGCACATGCAAAATGGAAGTAGTGATGTCGTTTTTGATGCTAGCATTTATAACAACAATGGCTGTGGACAAGGACAAAGACGACTTGATGACCATATTGTCAAGTTAGAGTAATTGGAATTTATCATTTTTTTCTTTATTATTTAAATTAAAAGAAAAATGATCTGAAAAATTGTCAATAATTCTAGAGCCCAGAAAAATTTCAGGATGGAGGGGAGAAAAGAATGGAAAAATTCCATGAGACTTGTTATTTGAATTAACCAAGTAATCTTTGATAGAGGCCTTTTGACAATCAGTAAGAGACTTGAGTGATATTGGGTACTGACATATAGGTGAACTAGAGGAAGAATCCATGAATGTTTGAATGAGGTGATTATGAGACAACGAGAGGGTACAGAGTTGCAATCTACCCATGAGTTTCTGAAAGTGCAGTTTGATGGGAATGAGGCCTATGATTGCCTTAATACCTTCCACTAGAGACATCTTAAAAGCTCCAAGTATCCATATGGTGTTGTAGCAACTACTCATTACTCAAGGACAAATGATCTCACAATGAGTAAAGCTCTCAGTAGGCTATCAAGTAAAGAGTGGGGATTATAAGAGAACTCGACAAGGAGCCCTCGCTGTATTGCTCCTCTATTTATATAAATACATCGTGGTCCATGCTATAACAATGTGTCTACCTCATGTCCATCCACCATGCTTCTACCTCATGTCCATTACTCATCCACATGTGTTTTCCATAAGGCCACCATGCTGTATACATGTGCTCTGACATCATACCTTTAATCTCCACTGTACATGTGCACACTGTGTGTACACCATGAGGAACCCATGTCCCTTGACGTCATCCCTAACCCTAACTCCTTCTAGACTCTTCCCGATCCTTCTAAACCCTAAGTTCTTCCAGACCGTTCTAGACTCTGTCACATGACTTCCAGGTCACATGCCTATCTCCTATCTCTCTTCCGTTATAGACTAATAATTAATTACTTATTTATGTCTGGCTAACCCTAACCCTAGCCAAAGTC
>Ga0157359_1000877_pt1 | contig 11692 bp, 9 predicted proteins | sample AttcapACBM3_FD_111482 | JGI IMG/M metagenome (GOLD analysis project Ga0157359, IMG submission 111482) | Fungus gardens microbial communities from leaf cutter ant in Botucatu, State of São Paulo, Brazil - Atta capiguara ACBM3 | ecosystem: Host-associated > Fungi > Mycelium > Unclassified ...
GTCTACAGTATGTTAACCTTATAATATACTTATAGATAATACATAGATTTTAAGATAGGATAATTTATTGTTAGTATAGACTATGTATAAGTAATATATTATTACAATCTTTAACTTGGCTCAGGTTGCAACTTAGGCAAAGACTTAAGTAAGAGTATGGAATAGATCAATATGTAAAGCATAAGAATACAAAAGAGTATCTACAGCTATATATATCTATTGTTCATAAGAAATACATGTATTAGAAATAAGGATATAATAAGAAAGACATGAGGAGGCCTTACTACTACATGATGTGCTGACTAATCATACACAAGTAAATGATGAAGCATAGCAAATAAAGAAAATAGAAATAAAACAACCCTAATACATGTTGTCCATAAAGCAACTATCTGTAAGATATAAGATATTAATCATAACATATATATAGTATTGACTATTTTAGTTAGTAGTTGCCATAACAAATGCATGGACATTAGAGTAAGGTTATTTATTGCTAGTATAGACTATATACTGTTAGTATAAATAGAATAGCAATATATTAGGAATTCTTTGTTGAGTCCTCTTGTGATCTCTATAAGACTCTTTGTGATATAAAACTACTTAGTGCTCTATTAACTGTTTTGGCTAGTGGTTGCTATACCAACAATAAAATTCTACTACTCAAACTAGTGTAAATCTGATGCATTCTCCTAAGAGTTAACTTCTAGACTAAATCTATCAGAGTATACTAGTAATAGGTAAGCCTAGATTTACTCTATAAAAGCTTAGTTGTACTCTTAGACTAGCCATTACCTAGATTAGTCTCTGATAGACTAATAACTGCTTCTACTTATTCTGATTCCTATTGTCTAATCTATTATAGTAATATATATGATAGTGGTATAACAGTAGAATATCTTACCAAAATATCATCTGGAATTCCTAAGCACTTATGACTTCTTAATGTAAGAATAATCCTCTTATAAAACTCTTCTATTTAATCAAATGCTAGTATTTCTTGTAATGCCAATGGCTGTCCAAGATCTTCTCAATCTTCCTCTCCTTTTCTCTGTTAATAATAACAGGGTTTAGAGAAGAACTCAAAAAATTCCCTAGTATTGGGTTCTTAAGTATACTAGTAAATTTGATAACATGAAACACTAGATACAGTCTTTGTAATATAAAAGAGAGCTTCAGACAATATAACATAGGTTTTACTTGCTTCTCTGCCATATAAGGTCTGAAGGAGCAGTATAACATTTTGGCAGATAAATACATAGTGTGAATGTCTGACAAGTCAAGAAAGATCTTGTTACCAAGATAAAAATTTCTCAAGTACAGACTTTATTACAACTTAAGACTCAGTGTTAAGTTAAAAAAGAGAAACCTTGTATAAGGTTTATACAAGAGAACTTGATAAAGTTTCTAGTACAAAGTGTCTATTTTATATATACTAGCTAGTTGGTCTATGCAAGACCTTATCTAACCTACTCTAAAAACTATATATTATCCATAATATTAACATGTGATAAACATGCTATATAATATCATTATTCTAGAATCTTCTACATTTTTCTATGTAACAGATGATTATGTAACTATAACTATGACATGTGTGATGAATGTATGATAGTCAAATATAACATCATACTAACTTCTAATTTTAAGTCCAAAATAAGAATATAAATATAAATAAGAAGAAAAGCAAAGTCTACCATCTTTAACTCTGACAGACTTTATTTGACTAGTAAATTTTGAGACACTCTTTAGCTTTGACTCTTGTTGATGAGGCTTAAGTCTTATACATAATAAATATTCTATATTGAGAAAGAGTAGAAGTAATAGTTACTAAGTAAAAGTGTGAACATAGTTGTTATATTGGAACTTTAATAATGGTAGAAAGTTATATCAATCACTCTGCTGTTTATTAACAAATATCCAGAGATACTTCTAACTTTTGATTTATCCACTTTATTTGTTCATGTAGTTATGGGTATAAGACTGTAGATTGTTACAATTTAAACTCAAGAGTTAGAGTAAAAAAGAAACCTTGTATAGGATTCATACAAGAGAACTCAATGGAGTTCCAAGTATATAAAGTATTTATACTGGAATAATAGTTTACATTACACTAAACTTAGTCTATCATAAAGAACATATATTATTTATAAGGTCAACATGTGTTGAAATATGTGACAGTTTGTGATGTCATACTAATCTCTAATCCTAAGTTTAACAATAAGAAAATAAATAGAAAAATGAAAAAATGAAAAAAAGAATAAACTAGGTCTATTGTCTTTAACTTTAATATAAATGATATGATTCCAACTCTGAATTGATGGTCAAGTTTTTTAGTAGAGAGCACTATAAACTGTAGTCCTCTGTCTAAGACAATACAAATAAGCAAGCCATGGAGTTTCCACACATTGTACAAGAAAAGTCTTATATTACCACATAAATTACTACATAAAATCCTGTAAACTCCAGAAGTTCTAAAACAAAGTTAACACTGATAGTATTCTATCTTATATTTGGTACAAATAGTGAGTATAGTTCTCCAAGAGATAAATGCTGAATAAGCTTGGTCTACACATAGAAATTGCAAGTGTTAACATACTAACTAACATACCTAGACATCTGAAGCCACAAGTAACTATAGAAGACCAGTTCTAGAGTCTTCAATTGTTATAACTTTAAGCTCAAGTATTAAGACAAAAAATATACTTGTATATTGAGTAACATAAGAAAACTTGATAAAGTTTCTACTCTGAAGTAGTCTACTTTATAATATTCTACTGAGTTATATAACTTTGATAGTGACCTATAATGAAAAAAAGAAATTGAAAAGAAATCATGAAAGTAGAAATTGACTTAGTCTACTCTAAGGATTTCTAACATCACTTCCCTTCAAGATTTCTTCTCTGGAGAAATAAGCTTCTAGTTTCTCTCACTTCTTCAAATACTCCACTTCAAACTTCCTATCATCTTATACAACATTTTTGCTATATAATTTTCTTGTAGTTCTCTTCTGAAATTTCTATCTTTCACTCTATCTATTTTTTCTTGCCTCCTAACTATTATAATTAAAGACTCAAAGTGTTAAGTCAATAAAAAATCTTATATAGGATTTATACAAGAGAACTCAATAGAGTTTCTAGTATAAAGTGTTTATCTTATATATACTAGCTAGTTGGTCTGTGCAAGACTAATATTAACCTACTTTAAAGACCATATGTTATCTATAAGATTAATATATGGTGAACATGCTATATAATATCATTGTTCTAGAATTTTCTATACTTCTGTATATTATATGATCATGTGACCATGACTGTACCATGTGTGACTAATATGTAACAGTCTGTGATAGTTATATATAATATTATACTATATCCTAACCCTAAGTCCAAAATAAAAAAATAAATAGAAAATAAAAATAAAAATAAGAAAATAAAATAAAATAGACTGATTCTATCATTTTCAACTCTGATATTGCCCCTCTCTTTAAAGTTTCTTCTTTGAGAAAACTGACTTTCATTTTTACCAGTTTCTCTCTAACTTTCTCAAATACTTTTCAAGCTTCTCATCATTCCATTTATATAATATTTTTGCTATATACTTTTCTAATAAAATTTCATAAAGTTGGAATAAGAACAGGACCTTAGATTGGGTTATCACAAGAAAACTTAATGGAGTTTCTAATTATAGTGTATCTACCTTATATACATTTAGCTCATAGTTTATACTACTCTATCCCAGTCTGTTCTAAAGAGATAGGTATATACTATAAGGTCAATATATATGAAACATGCTATCTGACATTATTGTTCTAAAAACTTCTGTGACATGTGATAATGTGATTGTGATTGTGACATGTGACATGTAACATCATGCTAAGCCCTAATCCTTTGTTCCAGACTAATAATAATGATAATAAGTCAAAGGAGGAGAGAAATAAAAGTAGAAAAGAAAAATAATTAGAGTTTACTGTCTTTAATTCTGATATTCTACTAGTTTTACTTCTTCTATATTTTGTCTCTTCACTTGTTTCCTATATCTTATTACTCAACTGATATTGATAACTAGATGAATTTTCATTGAAGTTGGCAGTCTTAGTTTGACTATATTAGTAAATACTACTTTCTCAATAATATATGAACCAATATATTGGTTCACTAGTTTCTTTACCAACCTATCTTTGAACATCAAATATTTAGTACTCAATATCACCTTACCACTCTTTTTTTATTTCCCAGCTTTTTTTCTCCTCTTGTCTACTTGTTGCTTCATCTCTTTCTATGCTTTTCTCAATGCCACTCCCACCTCTTCCTGAACTCTTTCCATTCTCTCTGCAAACTCTATTATCTTCTCTACTTTTTATTTTTTCATAATATCTACTCCCATTCTCAGCTCTCTCCCATAATTTACCATAACTAGAAATATCTTAGTTGCTGAGTATATCTTGTTGTTTACTGCAAACTCTGCTATTACTAACTATTCTAGCCAATTCTTTTGTCTATGGTCTACAAAGAACCATAGATATTACTCTAGTTTCTGGTTCATTCATTCGGTCTAACCATCTATTTGTAGATAAAACAATGTTAACAACTTTGTTTCAATACCTAATATTCTATTTAGCTCCTTTGTCAACTCTACTACAAAATATAGTCCTCTATCAGAAATCACACTCTCTACCAAACCATGTAACCTCCACACATTATCTCTAAACAATCTTACTAAGCTCTCTGCTAATGTCTCTTCTGTTATTGCTACAAAATGTACTATCTTTGATGACCTATCATATACTACCAATATTGTATCCTTTTCTACTACTGATGGTAACTTTGTGATGAAATCCACCATTAAGTGTGTCTATAGCTTCCCTAGTATTTCATTTGCTATCAACTTCTCTACTAGTGTCTCTATCCTATTCTTTATTCTCTGACACATATTACATCTATTTACATACTTTCCAATATTCCTTGTTACTCCTAGCTACTAGTAATTCCTCATCGCCAACTCTATTATTTCCATCTTCCTCCATGTCTAGCTATCAGTATATCATAATGCAATCAGATAATTTCCACTCTTAACTCCTCATATTTTGATACATAAACTTTCTCTTCCATCAACATCAATTCTCTCTTTATTTGCTATTAGTCTCCCTTAATACTTTTACTCCTATATTCATCATTTCCTCTACTACTCTAACTACTTTCTTGTCATTTCCTCTAGCTATTTTTTATTTTTTCTATTATATCTACTTCTAGTCCTTCTATTAATACTTCTGCTAAACTATAAATCCATTTTTCTTTTATTAGTTTTTGATTTTCATTATTGTTTTCTACTCCTACTTTCCAGTCTAGCCTTCTACTCAGCCCATTTGCTTTTTCTATCTTTGTTCCTAGTACATGTTTCAAAGTGAAGTCAAATCTTGACAAATAGAAAGCTTATCTTACTTGTCTATGATTTAGTTTCTGTGCTTTCATAAAGTATTCTAAATTCTTGTAGTCTGTTCAAACCTTGGACTTAAACTTTACATTCTCTAACAAATGCCTCCAATTCTTTAATTTTCTAATTATAGCTAGCATTTCTTTGTTATGAATTTCATAATTCTTTTCCATCTTGTTGAGAGATTTTGACAAATAAGCTACTGGCCTCCATCATCCATCTTCACATTTTATAGATAATACCTCTTTCATTGTATAGTCTAACACCTTAAATTTTATTCTTATTTTTTGTCTAAGTTTGGTGCTGCTAACATTAGTTCTTTTGTAAACCTCTTCTTCAACTTATTAAATACTGTCTTCTACTTCTCCATTTAATCTCACTTTTGATCCTTCTTTACTAAGTCATATAATGGTCTGGCCATAAACAAGAAATCTTTAATGAACCACCAATAATAATTGGCTAGCTCCAAAAACTTTTATATATCCTTGATTTCTTTAGAAATCAGCTGATATAACACTCCTTTCACCTTTTCTTCTTTCATCTTGATTCTATCCAGCCCAATCACTACTGCTAAGAATCCTACCTCTCTAACCTTCTACTTGTATTTTTCTGATTTTATATATAAATCATTCTCTGCTAACCTCTATACTACCTTCTCTACTACTTTATCATGTCCTTTCTCTTCTTCTGTTACCACTATCACATCATCAATAAAACTAGCTACTTTTCCAGTATTGATTAAGTTCTGTAAGATCTCATTTATTATTATTTGGAACATTGCTAGGGAGTTAGTAAGCCTAAAAAACATTACAGTTGGTTCAAACAACTCTTCAAAAGCCATAGATGCCATTTTTCACCCATCTTCCTCTTTTATTTGTATATTATTATACCCCTGACATAAATCTAACTTAGTAAATACTTTTTTGTACCAATATTTTCTACAATGTCCAAAATCAATGGTAAGGGATAATTATTTACAGTCTATTCATTTAAATATTTATAGTTCTAAACCATTCTCTTTTTACCATTCTTCTTTCTTACAAAAAATACTAGTGCTATTTGAGGTGACTTTGAAGGTCTGATATATCCTTTTCTTGATTCATCAATGAACTCATACATCTCTTGTTATGATCTCAAGACCTTAGAATGGATCAAGAAAAGGAATCTTGTATTAGGATTAATACAAGAGAACTTGATAAAGTTTCTAGTACAGAACTGTCTATCTTATATACACTAAGTTACTAGTCTATACTACAGTACCATTAACCTATACTAAAGACCATACATTATCCTTAAGATTAATATATGTCAAACATATTGTAATGATGTTATTTCTTCTAGAACTTTCTACTATTTTCCATTGTGACATGTGATTGTGTGACATTGTCACAGCGACAGATGTGTGACACCTAGTCATGCTATGTAACAATTTGTAACAATAACATATAATAACATACTAACTCTAACTTTAAATTTCTAAAATAGAAAATAAAATAAAAATAAAAGAGAAAACAAGAATAAAATGAAGTCTATTGTTCACAACTCTGACACCTCTCCTTTCTCAACAATAGATACACTTTTCTCTTTCTCAGCACAAATCTTTTCTTCATATCAATTGTATAATCTCATATTCTTTTTGTTAGCATTTTTTCTTTCTGAAGACATAGATTCACTTGTGGAATCTTGAGGGAACTAATTTCTTAGCTTTTTCCTCTGACTTTACTACTTTCTCCTCCTCATTCCAAATTTCCTACTCTTCTACTACCTTCTTTACTTTCATTATTCTTTCTTTTTCTTCTTCTTCTGTTTCTTCTTCTGGTTCTTCTCTTCTTGCTTCTTTCCTTCTTTCTCTTTCTTTTCTTCTTCCTTCTGTTTTTATCTGTTTCAGTTTCTATTGCTTCCCACATTCTTCTAGACACCTTATTATCTTGACCTCTTCTGTTTGCTAGCCATAGTATTTCCAAAATTACACTTTACTTCTGACCTCCAATAACATCTATCTTTATTCTTCCTCTATACCTCTGATAAATATCAACTTCTACCATATACTTAATAGGTCCTTTCTTATTGAAGAAACCATCCTCATTCCTTATATAAATAGGTCTCTCAATTTTTTTCAGTTTAAATTCTTGTTTTCTTGCAAGCTCTGAACTCATGACCAAACATATTGCCCTACTATATAATATCACTTCTACCATTACTCCTTCTTATGTATCAATCTTTTCCAACCCAATTCTCACTATCACACTTCTTTTAACAAGTTTTCATTTAAGTTGTACTTGGATATATTATCCATTACTTTACTACAGAGTATTGCAAACTTATTAAACTAGAACCTAATTGAGGACTATTAAGCTCTTCTTCTCTTTTAAATTCTTATGATTATCTTAATAGCTAATCCTCCTTTCTTATCCAACTATTCTTTGATTCCTACAATACCTTGTAATAACCAAATTTCTTTCCTTCTTCATGTTCATAACATATGGATCTCATCTAGGCACAAACCCTATCTGTTGTAATTGTGGGTTTACCATGACTGCATTTGTTCTCTTGACCTCTTCCATTGGTGTGGTTCTTCAGCACCTGCTAAATCTTCTGCTTTCTTGGCCAAACTTAGGGCTGCAGTAATTGTTGCCTTTGTATTCCTCTAGTATTTGCTATCATATTCATTCTTGGTGTTAAATCTCCTGTCTCCTTTCATTCCCTCAATCTCTCTTCCTCCCATCTACTCTCCCTCTAATTCTTATCTAGGTTTGTTGCTCTCTCATACTACTACTCAATATTTCTTGGAGGTCATTCTGATTCTATTAGCTTTTGCCTAATAACTCCATTCATCCCTCTCTTGAATTCCTCTATCAATGGCCACCCTTTATATCTACTTTCCTTTGCTACTCTTCTGAACTCTTGCACAGATGCCTCCATTGTTCTACTTTCCTGTTTCACTTTTTTCAATTCTACCATCTTCATTGTTTCATTGTTTCCACCACCAAATTTTTTTTCAGCTCAGTTAGAAAGTCTCCAACCATTGAAAACTTCAACCCTCCAGTTACTAAATCTTCCAAAATGTTCTTTTTCCAAATATCTGCTAATCCTTCCTGTACATATGATAAGATCTATTGAATTTGTTCCTCTATTGAAGTATTTCTCATTCTTAAGACAAACATATGCTCTTTAGGGTAGGTTATGTTTACTTAACCCTAATACAAGATTTCTTTGTTGACTTCACTTTATAAGTCTTCAATCATAACTGTTAAACATGGTTCAGACCTTGTTATTCAAGATCTGGAAGGACATCTAAGAAGTCTAGAACTAAGTAAGTATGTATTTATCTGAGAACATGAGAGGTAGATTAGAATAACTTTTAGCTTCAGCTTATATGCTATACCTTTATGAGTTGCATATATCATATATTCCAGATTGGAAATTGGGAACTTAGAGATGGAAAACCACCAGAAGGTAGTGAGGTGTGTCATTGCTAACACCAGAAGAGGAGTGTTAGTTTTAGTTGATTTTCAGAATGACTACTACAGTATAAATTACTGGATTATATACTAGTTAGTATATCTAAAGTAGCTATCTGAAATATAACTGCTAAGTGAGTTACCCTGATTACTAGTGATCCTCAAATGTCAAGGGATAAAGTTCTATAGAGTTATCTTAAACCTGTGAGAACATCTGAGATAGAATGGACAGTTTTAATCTACACTGGAAGTGGTTGGGGAGCATAGATAAAAGTAGGTGGTTATCTATGGATTAGATCAGATAAGATCAGAACATGAAATATGACAATAACATTTACTATCTTTAATTCTAATATGTATAATATCATTATTCTATACTCTTTTATGTGTCATATGATCATGTGATCATAACTGTGACATGTGTAACTAATGTATGATATTTTATAACATTCACATATAATGTTTTGCTATACCCTAACCCTAAGTCTAAAATAAGAAAATAAATAGGAAGGAAAAATAAAAAGAAAAAATAAAATAGACCAAGTCCATTGTCTTCAAATTTGATACTAACTTCTATATTAAGTCTTCTATCAAATTCTGCTACTACTTCTTTTGTATTTTCTAAGTCTACCTTTTTCTTCCAGTCATATTCTACTGTAAAGCCCTTCCATCTAACCAAGTACTTCATATATCTTTATACCATTCTTTTGTTAAGAATTTTCTCCACTTCTCACTATTCTTCTTTTATCTCTACAGGCTTTGATTCTTCTACTCTCTGTTCTTTGACTGGTTCTCTATATCTTACTATCCTACTGATATTCACTACTAAATAAATTCTCATTGACACTGGTGGTCTCAGTTTTACTGTATTGGTCAACACTACTTCTTTTATTATATAAGATCTGATATATCATTCTGTTAACTTACTTACTAGCCTCTCCTTGAACACCAAGTCTTTTGTTCTCAACATCACTTTATCACCTCTCTTTTATACTTCTGTCTTCTTCTGCCTCTTATCTGCTTGCCTTTTTATTTCCTCTTAGGCTCTCTTCAATGCTACTCCTGCTTTTTCCTATATCTTTCTCATTCTTTCTATACATTCTGTCACTGTTATCACCTTTCCCTTCATTCTAATATCTGCTCCCATCTATAACTCTCTTTTATAGTTTGCTATAAATGGTAAAATCTTAGTTGCTATGTGGAACTTGCTGTTGATTATAAATTATACCATAGCAAGCTATTCAGGCCAGTCTTTCTGTCTATGATCCACAAAGAACTAGGGGTTCTGTTCCAACTTCTAGTTTATATACTCAGTTTGATTATCTATCTAAAGATAGAATGCCATTGACAATTTTGTCTGAATATCTAGTATCTGGTTTAACTCCCCTATTAATTCTACTGCAAACTAGAGACCTCCATCTGATATCACACTTTCTGGCAGCCCATGTAACTTCCATACATTATCCATGAAAAGTCTTGCTAACTCTTTTACTGATATCTCCTCTATTGTTACCACAAAGTAGGTCATCTTTGACAGCCCATCATATACTACTAAGATTGTATCCTTTTCAGCTACTAATAGCAACTTGGTAATGAAGTTAACCATCAAGTATATCTATGGCTTTTCTGAAATCTTATTTGCCATCATTTTTCTACCAGAGGTTTTGTATAGTTTTTCATTCTCTGTCATAGGTCATAATCCTCTATATATAACCCCACATCTGTTCTCATTCTTGGCCACCAGTAGTTCCTTGTCACCAATTCTGCTATCTTTCACTTGCCTTTATGTTCAGCTACTAATACATTGTGGTATAACTATATGACCTTCAATCTTGAAGTCTCATCTTTTAAAACATAAACTTTTCTCTTCTTTAAAACTAACTTGCTATTTATTTCCTACTTATCTCCCTTTAATACTTGCCTTTTCCATCTCTTCTACCATTTTAATTAATTTTTCATCTTTTTCTTTTGTTTTTTTCTAGTTTACTTTTGGTTCTTCTGCTCCTAATTCTACTCAACTATATATCTATTTCTCTTTTATTAATGTTTTATTTTTATTTTTATTTTCTATTTCTATTCTCCAATCTAGCCTTCTACTTAGTCTATTTACCTTCTCCATTTTGGACCTGGTATATGTTTCAAGGTGAAATTGGATCTAGACAGGTATAAAGTATTATGACCTTAGGCTTGGCTTAGATTGCAACTCAGACAAAGACTTGAGTAGAGAAATAGGAGTAAGTTAATTGGTAAAGTGTAAAGATATAGGATAGTATCTACAACTATATACACCTATTGACAATGAGGATTATACATAGTAACTATGTGTTAAGTGAGTCACAGAACATGAAGAAGATAAAAAGAAACAATACCTACTATATGAGGCACTGACCAAGACAACTTTGGTACAACTAATCATGGCATCATGAAGAACAACCCTTAACTCTATTCAATATGCTACAACTACATTGTGAACATGAGGAATTGATAATAACATAAAGCCTATCTTACTTATTAACAATTCAGCTTCTGTGCTTTCATAAAATATTCCAAGTTCTTGTGATCAGTTCAAACTTTGAACTAGAATTTTGTGCTCTCTAATTGATGTCTCTAGTTCTCTGAATTGCTGAATGAGATAGAATATAACTACAAAATTCATGATAAAGGGATATTGGCAGTCATTAAGGGATTAGAGAGATAGACTACTAGTTTCTATCTGCTATCTTCATATTTTACTAATAATAATTTTCCTATTATATAGTCTAATGCATTAACTTCCATTCTTATCCTTTTGCTAGCTA
>Ga0157359_1000882_pt1 | contig 11668 bp, 8 predicted proteins | sample AttcapACBM3_FD_111482 | JGI IMG/M metagenome (GOLD analysis project Ga0157359, IMG submission 111482) | Fungus gardens microbial communities from leaf cutter ant in Botucatu, State of São Paulo, Brazil - Atta capiguara ACBM3 | ecosystem: Host-associated > Fungi > Mycelium > Unclassified ...
ATTTCTTCTTTTCTTGTCAAACTGTCTCTTCATATTCTTCTGTGCCTCTTCTATTGATTTTATAGCCTGCTCCCAGCTCTTCTGTAATCCTGTGAGAATTTCTTCTAATCTTGGAAACTCTTTTTGTATCACAAGGTTACCCTTCCATGGGTGTCTTTCAAAGTTTAATTTAAACAGTGTCCTTCCTATTGCTACATGTTTTTTGTTGTTCTACTGGAATTCTGCAGCAGCTAACCATTCTGCCCAATTGTTCTGTTGGTAGTTGACATAATGTCATAGAAACATACCTATTTCTTGATTAATTCATTCTGTTTGTCCATCCATCTGAGGATGATATGCTATTAACAATTGTCTTGTGGTTTCCAGTGCTTTTGTGAACTCTTCTATGAATTTAAATGTGAATTGTGGACCTTGGTCACTGAGAATCTTCTTTGAAACTCCATGTAGCTTCCATATTTTGTCTCTGTAAATTTTTGCCATTTCTTCTGAAGATATGTTTGTTATTGTTGTCTTCAGTCATATTATCTTCATAAAATAATCTACTATAACCACTATAGCATCCATTCCATTAGATTTAGGTAATGGTCTGGCTATGTCAATGCTGATTTCTTACCATGGTTCTTAAAGTATTTCCAGTGGATATAGTTCTCCCAATTTCTTCTGATGTTGAACTTTGTTCTGTTGACATTTGAAGCATCCCTGAACATATCTCTTGATATCTTTTTTTAGCCCTGGCCACCAGTAGTTTCATTTGAGCAGTTTTATCATTCTTTGTTGTCCTAGATGTCCTACATCTGCCACATTGTGGTTTTTCTATAGTATTTTCTCCTTGAGCTTCTTATTGTTTGGAACATATATTTTTTCTTCCATATAGGCTATTCTGTCTTGCTCCTATGATAGTCCATCTTCTTTCTTCAACTCCTGTTGTATTTCCTTTTCTCTAGTGTTGTTTCTATGGATTTCCTTCAGTATATTCAGATTATCTGATTTCTCTTCAACATTGTTACTTTTGCTATAGTTCTTCTTGTCCATAACTTCTCTTTGAGTACTTGGACATTCTTGTTATTGTTCTTTGTATCCACTTAATTCTTCCTTGATAATATGTCCATCTTTATATTTGTTTTCCCTGAAATATGTCATAGAATGAAATCATAATCTTGCAACTTTAAGTACTATCTGGCTTGTCATCCATTTAACTTATGAGGTTCCCTGAGATATTTCAGGTTCTCATGGTCCATCCAGATTTCAAATAGTTCTACTGTATCCAATAGGTATTGTCACCATTTGGCTAAGGCTTCTACAATTGCCAGTAGTTTCTTGCTGTAGATTTCATAGTTCCTTTCTGCTGGTTGTATTGTTCTTGATAAGAATGCTATTGGTTTCCATTTCTTTTCTTGCTTTTAGAATAGTACTCCTTCTATAGCATGTTCTGAAGCATTCGTTTCCACTCTAAATTTTCCTTTTCTCTTTGAAAAAGAGAGTACCAGTTGATTTGTCATCTTCTCCTTGAGTTTGTCAAAGATCTTCTGATGATTTTTGTTCCATATCTATTCCTTTCCCCCCTTTAATTCATTCAATAGTTTTGCCATATGACTAAAATTCTGGATAAATCTCCTGTAAAAATTTGCAAATCCCAGGAAACTTTCCATGTCCTTGACTTTTGTTGGCATCTTCTATTCTTTAACAGCCTTGATCTTTTCTTGTTTCATTTTGACTTGTCTTTTCCCAACAATAACTCCTAGTATCAGGATTTCTTCTATATTGAAGTCACATTTTGACTGTTTGAAACACAGATTGTATTTTTCTGCAATCTTCAAAAATTAAATAGTCCTTTCTTCTAGTTCTTCCTTTGCCTTGGCTGGTATGACAAAGTTGTCCATGTAGTTTGCTAACACTCCCTCATAGAGTAGTTTCCTGAATATGCTGTTCATCATTCTTTGGAATGTCTCTGACAAGTTACATAATTCAAAGTACATGACTTGCAGTTCAAATAGGCCTTTGTTTGTTAAGAAAGCAGCTTTCCATTCATCTCCCTTCTTGATTTGGACATTGTTATATCCCTAGATGAGATCAAGTTTGTTGAAGTATTTCACCTCCTTTAATTTATCAATAACTTCTCCTATTAGAGGTAGCAGTATCTTGTCTTTTATTGTGACTTGATTGAGCTTTCTGTAGTCTTGAACAAACTATAGTAAACCATCCTTTTTTGGGATGTAGAAACATGGTGCCATATATCTTGACTTTGATTCTACAATTAATCCTATCTTGAGTTGTTCATCCAACCACTGGTTTAATGCTTCTTCTTCCTTGATAGTCATTGCATATGCTTTTGCATTTAACTCCCATGGTGCTTCATCTGCCAGATTTATCTTGTGGTCCCATTCTTATTGTTCTGGTAGTTTCTTGAATTTCTTCTTATTAAACAAATGTGTGAATAGCCAAATATAATCTGGTAAGTCTTCTAGATTTGTTTTATCAGGTTCCTTTCTGATTTCTCCATTGTCTTGTGTCATGGTTTCCATTGCTTGTGTCCTTCTAGTTTTGAATTCTATGTCCCAATGTTTTATCTTGTAACTTTCTAGATATCTTGTAAATTTTATTGTTCTGTTTTTCCAATTGACTTCTGGGTTATGCTTGACCAGCCAGTCATGTCCTAGGAATATATCCATGCTATTTAAATTCATAACTGCAGCTTTCAGCTGTTCCATATGTCCATTAATCTTGATTTCTAGAAATGTCATCTTGGTCACTTCTCTGTTCTTTGTTCCATCTGCATTAAATACTTCAAATAAGAAGTTGATTGGCCTCGTTTGAATTCTCTTGTCCTTAACTAGTTGTTTGTCAATTCCCATATGTGTGTATCCAGAGTCTACCAATACTTTCACTTTAAGTTTCTTGCTGTTCTTCATTTTCACATCTGCTTGTATGTTCAATTTCTTCTTTCTCTCACTATTTTGGCAATTTGGAATAATATATTTGTTTTGAGAATTTTTATGGGAGATCTCTTGTACTATGTCTACTCAAGATCTTCTCCAAAACCCTACTCCTTCTTGTTGTTGTCTTCATTGTCTGATTCCTCCTAAATCTTTCATTTCTTTATTGACTGTGCTCCTTTACAGTCCTTGGCTATGTGCTCTTCTTTGTCATATTTGAAACATTTCCTTGTTTCTCGTTCTTTTCTCTTTGACTAGCATTTCTTTGCTATGTGTCTATACTTATTGCAATTGAAGCACTTTGGCTTCCCATCCTTGAAATTGTTGTTAGACTTTCCAATGTCCATGGGCTGTTCTTGTCCTCTATAATTTATTCCTGTGCCTGTCTTATAGTTGTTTCGTTCTTCTATGGACTCGTATTCTTGTCTGACTGATGTAATTGTTACTTTCCACTCCTTGAGTGTCTCCAGTACTGCTATGGATGGGTATTCTAATATCATTTTGATAATGTCTTGTTGTACATTCTTCTTTAATAAGAATATCATATGTAACTTGTCCATATCAGCTTTCATGGCCAGTGCTTCAAATTCTATTATGAAGTCAGTAGTGTTTTATTTCCCTTGTTTGAAGGATTCTATCCTCTATTTGGCATCTGCTGCCTTTGTCTTGTTGCTGAACATTGTCTTGATTTCTTTAATGAAATCATCCCAATCCTGGGTGCCTAGTTCTTTGTCTAGTTTGTCAAGCTTCTTCTGTATATATATTCCTACTACACTTCTGAGGCAAGCCAAGATCACTGTGATACTGTTGTTAGTTTCTATGGCTCTGTTGCTCTTGAGAAACAATTGCATTCCTCTCCACCAGTCTTCGAATTTTGTTTGGTCACTGTCAAACTATTCTGGATCTAGTACCATATTCTTTGGCATCACTATCTGTATGTTCTTGTTGATTGCTGCTGGTGCTGGTGCTACTGACATTTCTGTGTCTGATTGTTCATAGTTGTCTAAGATTTCTTCTATGATTTGTAAAGATCTTAATTGTTCTGACAATGCCTCAATATTGTTTGTTCTTCTGAAACTTATTTTGGTTTCTGTTTGTAGTTAGTACTACTTGTGTTTCATCTGACAGGTGTTCTGCCTAAATTTTGTTCATGTATTTTTTCTACTACATCTTTCTTGCAAGGTGAGCTCATTAACGCTTTACCAAATGTTACAATCTTTACTTGTAGAGCTTAGGTTGTACTTAGGCAAAGACTTGAGATGAGAAGATGAGAGATGTATAAGTGGTAAAGTGTAAGGATACAGGATAGTATCTATACTATATATATAAGAGCTACATAAGGAAACAGGCTGTAGTTCATAAGGCAAATGAGTTATAGTACATGAGGAAAAGACAAGAATAGAGCACCTACTATATGAGGTGCTGACTGAGACTACTTTGGTGTAGCCAATCATGTCGTCATTACCCTTAGCCCTTTTCCATGTTGTATTCTTGATGTTATGATCTTTAAATCCTTAAAGTTGGATAAAAGAACAACTCTTGTATTAGAGAAACACAAGAAAACTCAATAGAGAGCTCTTTACAAAATAGTCTACCTTATATACTTCTACAGATGGTCCATGCTAGCTACTGTGCACCCTACCCTAAATGACCATGTGAAAAGCATGAGGCCAACATTGTTATAAGATGAGTATGTGGACAGACTTTAGGGTTAGGGTTAGGACAAATAAGATATAGAACAGTAATATTATTATTAGTCCACAACGGGAAAAGGGCACATGACCTGGAAGTCATGTGAGATGATGTCATAGGCCTAGAGCGGTCTAGAAGAGCCTAAATGATGACATTAGAGAGTATGTATACTATATTGCTACCATATATAGAACATATGGACATTAGGGCAGGATGCACAGTCTTGCACAGTCACTGTGGAGTAGACATGAGGTAGACACATTGTTGTAGCATGGACTACCTGTAACTTATATAAATAGGATAGCAATACAGTAAGGGCTCCTTGTCAAGTTCTCTTGTAATTCCCACTACTAGATAGTTTACTGAGAGCTTTGCTGAAGTCAGCATATCACAAGTGCCATTCTGGTGAGTGGTTGCTACAACAAACATGTAGTGTTCATGTTGTATAATATTATTTTGTTCTAGAACCTTCTACTTTCTTTTTCTGAATTCCATGATTAATGTTGTGACCACACCATCAGATGTGACAGATGTGACCAATCACTTCTATCCCTAACTCTAGAGTTCTAAAAATAGAAAAGATGAAAAATAAATTGAAAAGAAAATAAAAATAAGAAAGAAAATAAAAAGAAACAAAGTCTACTTTCTACGATCTTGACACTTGAGATATTGATTGTAACAGAAGTGCTAATCTAATAATACTCATTTGTTGTGTTTACTCTAGGTTATCAGATACTGTAGAGGTTATTACTTAGAACTCCATGAGATTGATAAGAATACAAGATTTAGTTCTTGAGTTAACAGATAATTAGAATAGAGTGTGATCTATACTAGAAAAGAATAGGAAAAGTGTGGATGTCAGATAGTATGTAATAGCAAGCTTACTTAACATTTTCAAAACATCAACTAACCTTATCATAATTCCAGAAAACTATACCTATGAATACTCCATTTATGTCTATATTTTTATATATATAAATGATGGAAAGCTAATTATCTCATCTTTCTTTTTAGATATCAACCTATCAATCGGTAGACTAATGATTACACTTAGCTAAACTTTCTTTTGACAAGGATAAAATAAAACTTATATATTATACTTAGAGAAAAAGAGACAAAAAATTCTCCTACATTGATCTTACTGACTGTAATAGCTCTATTTATAGAATACTAGTAGGTTCAATAGTCTACTGGTTAGAAGTTTACTTTAATTGCAAACTTCTCTCTTATCACATATTACCAAAATGGCAGCAAAGACTAAGAATACTATTATATGCATTTAAATATTAGCAAATATTATCTGTGATTTATCACACTACCATCTCTATTTTTTTTACTATATATATATATATATTATTATCACATACACTAGTACTATCTGGTGGACAGACAAATAAAAATATATTCAGGTACTAGATAAAGTTCAAAATAAAGCCCTTTATCTTATCTGTGTGATTCTTTGTACTACTTCTATTCATATATTAGAACTAGAAGCTTTTACCTCTTTTAATATATATCTTGACTTTCTTACTAGACATACTATCATTCATCTTAACAAACTTAGTATTAACAACTATATTCCTTAATGACTATCTAACAACTAGCACAATAAATAGGATTTCTTAAATCCTTCTTTTCTTTCTACTAAGCATAACTGTAGGTTTAAACTAACTCAACTACAAAAAATAACTATGCTTACCTCACTATTTTATGAATGCATTTTCTCTTTTATTCTCTCTCTATGGTAAAAAATATAGCTAGACTATAGTGAATGTTTTACAATACACTAACTTACTACTAATAAAGACATAGTAGCCTACTACAACAGCTTTGTCAACCAAATATACTACTATCTAGAATATTTCTTACTTATTCTAATGGCTTCCAAATCTCCTTTTACAACCAATTCTATTAAGTTAAATCAGCAATAGGAGGATATTATCTTGGAAGAGAAATTTTCTATAAAAACTTGATCTTGGAGGCTTAGCCCAAGTTTATAATACAAAGTTTATAAAACTTGTAATTAGTCTATTAAAATCTATTCTCTTTACAAACTACTAGCCTAAAATCTATTGCATCTTATTATAGTATACTTGGACTTTTATATTTTATTTTAATCTATTTTCTATGATTTGATTTCTCTTTTTATTCTTTGCTTTTTATTCTTTTATTTTTTGAATAATAAAGAATTATATGAATATGGTCACATGATGTATCTCATGATGTGATATCATAAGTCTAAATATAGTAGAAGAAACTAGAATAATAATATCAAAGATATGAAAACAGTATATTTGCCTTATGATAACAGTATAGTGGACTCATGGTCAATACTATTGACTATCTTAGTTAGTAGTTGCCACAGTACATCCAGTTATATGCCAACAATATCTCAGCTATATTCATAGTCTTTAATATATTACTATCTCTCAATTTCCTAGTCTTCAAGCTATATCAAAATCAAAGAAAATGAGAAAGTCAACAAATTAGCTAAAGAAGTTACAAAACTCCAAAGCCAATTTATGACTACAGCCACTTCAGCAATTCATAAGATATATGAATACATTTTTACCAAATAAATATAAATATAAAGAAATTAATTCTAAAGTATACAATATACTCTTATAAGCTACATCTCTTTATTTCTTCAACTTATCTCCTATTTTAAAGCTCTATACAACCAAAGAGAAATCTTTGATTATTTCATTCAATATGTCATGGTATACTTGACTCTTATATTTTATTTTATTTTATTTTATCTATTATTTTTAATTTAATTTTAATTTTTCTTTTTTCTTTTATTTCTTTTTAGATAATGAAAAGGCATGTGTCATATGACACTATATTATAAGTCTAGAATCTAGGAAAAGAAATTAAAGTACATGTCTACAGTATATCAATCTTATGATATATAGTGTAGAGATATAATATTAACTATTTTGGTTAGTGGTTACTATAATAGTAGAACTTAACAACTTTTAAGGACACTGCATCATATGGTCTCCTTTACTTTATCTTTGGTATGCAACCAACATAATCAATCACTACAAAACTTTATATAGCTAAACCCTAGGCTTAAAAGGTAGATAGTAGCTACTGGAAGATTGTTATAGACATTGGTGACCAGACCTAGGCTGCCAGCTAGACATACTCATTATTTAAGTAGGTGATGTTATTTTAGTTTACATATATATTTTTGAGTAAAAACCTTGTATTGAAGATCTATTATAATCTTTCTATATAAAGAAACAGTGTTGTTCAGTAAGGAAATATTTAGCTTAGAGATTTCCTTCTTAGAGATATTAGCCAGTGTTTTTTAGGGCAGTAGTTAGTAAAGCAGTAGACAGTCAGTTAGTAAACAGTATAAGATCAGATAAGAAGAATATTGGCTAGCACTTACAGAGAAACTTTTGCTAGAGATATCATTTTCTATTATTAGACACCATAGCAACAAACAGTTTTAATCAAAATATTTTCAATCAGATCAGTGTAGAGAGATTGATTAGAGATGTAGAAGAGAAAGAGATGATGAGGTTGTTAAAGCAGATGGTGGAAAATAATCAAAAAATATCAGAATTATAAAAACAATTGGCAGCAGTAATAATAATAGATGCTAGGAGAAAAGAGGAGGGATTAGAATACAGAATATATAAGAAGAGATTATAAAGAAGGATAGAAAGAGAAAGAACAAATAAAAAGACAGGAAAAAAAGAATAAAAGAAAAGATCAAGAAGAATATAATGGAATTGAAAAAAATGAGGATAAGAGAAGAAAGAAGAACAGAGAAGGAGTAAAGACAATAGAAAGTATGGAAAAGAAAGAGAAAATAAAATAGAGAAATAGTGATGTAGAAAAAAAAGTATTTTGTTTGTGGAAGTTTTGGATATATTGTCTGTTATTGCAGAAATAAAACAAAGATCAAGAAAAATAGAAAAGCAGAAGTTGGAAAACTAGAATGTTAGCCCTCAAGTAATAAATTTGAGGTTTTGATGAGTGAAGTGATATAAGTAAGAATTTTAGAGAAGAAATTCAATAACTGCTCTATTAGCATTGAGAGTAAAGAGAAGAAGAGAAAGATGTTAAGAGAAGTAACAGTTAAGATAGAGTTGATGCAGGAAGATGATAATGAAGAAATTGTTGTAGAGATATTATTGGATAGTAGGGTGATAGAATTCATGATAAGTTCAGAGTTTGTAAGAAAGAATAAGTGAGGAATGTGAATAATACCTTTAACCATAAAGAACCAATTGAGCATATAGTGAAAATAGAATTATTTTTCAAAGAACATAAAGAAAGAACAGAAATAGATGTAATAAATAGACAAAAATAGAGTGTTATATTAGGGATACTATAGTTAGTATACTACAATCCAGAAATCAGTTGGAAGACTGAGAAGGTAAAGATGATGAGATGTCCAGACAAGCATGTGAAACAGTAGAAAACAAAATAGATAAAGCCAGAATAATAGAAGTAAAAAGAGAAAGAACAAAAATGCAAAGAGAGAGAAAAAAGAAGAAGTTTAAAAAACTGACAGTTGAAGAAGAAATTGAGATAGTAAGAATAATAGAAGAGAAACAGGAAGAAGAGAAAGATTTGATAAAAATTAGAATGGTAGAGGAAATAGTTCTTAGAAGGTTTCATAAATATTTGAAAGTGTTTGAAAAGAAAGAGTCAGAGAGAATGCCAATGAAGAAGACTTGGGATCATGCTATAAATCTCAGAAAAGGCTTTGTTCTGAAAAAGGATATATCCATTGTCAAGAATTGAAAAGGATGAGAGTTTGTGAAGGATCAGTTAAGGAAGAGATATATTGGACCATCAAAATCACTACAGATGTTACTGGTGTTCTTTGTACTAAAGAAGAATGGGAAGAAGAGAATGGTATAGGACTATTGATATTTGAACAGTTGGACAATTAAAAAAATTATCTATTGCCACTAATTTTAGATTTGATAGATAATATTAGGAAGAAGAAGGTGTTTATGAAGATGGACTCAAGATAGGGATATAACAATACGAGGATTAAGGAGAGAAATGGGTAGAAAGCAACATTCTCAATACCAGAAGGTGTCTTTGAACTAATAGTAATATTCTTTGAACTGACAAACTTACCAACAACTTTATAGATGATGATGAATGATTCACTAAGGGATATGATAGAGGCAAGAGATGTGGTAGAATTTATTGATAATATAATAGTAAGAATAGAGACAAAAAAAGAAAATAGAAAGAACATGATGACATTGTGGAAAAAGTACTAAGGAAAATAGTAGAAAATGATTTATTTGTAAAATCAGAAAAATATGTGTGAAATGTTAAAAAGGTTAGATTTTTAGAAGTTGTGATAGGACCAGATAGGGTGAAAAAGAAAAAGAAAAAATTTCAAGTTGTAGAAGATTAGCTGGTACTGAGAAGTATGAAGGATGTGCAGAAGTTCTTAAAGTTGGCAAATTATTATAGGAAATTTGTCAAAGATTTTACAAGGGTGAAAAAACCCCTTCATGAGATGACAAGGAAAGATGTGAAGTAAAATTGGGGAGAGAAACAGCAGAAATCATTTGAGGAGTTAAAGAAGAGGTTTATAACAAAACTAGTCTTAATAACACCAGACTTGAATAAAAAGATGAGAGTGGAAGCAAATGCATCAGATTTTGCCACAGAAGAAGTATTCTAAATGAAGTATAAGGATGAGAAGTGAAGACTAATAACCTATATTTCAAAGTCATTAAATAAAGCTGAAAGAAATTATGAGATTCATAATAAAAAGATGTTGGTAATTATTAAATATCTAGAAGCATAGAGATATTTCTTAGAAAGAGTTAAGAGTCAATTTGAAATATGAACAGATTATAGAAACTTGGAGTACTTCATAAAGGCTTAGAAGTTAAATTGAAGGCATACTAGATAGACATTGTACTTCTTAAGATTTTATTTTGCTTTGAAGCATATAACTAGCAAAAGTATGGGATAAGCAGACAGTTTGAGTAGAAGTGCAGATTGGGCAGAAGATGTAGGAAGGGATAACGAAAATCAAGTAATGTTGAAGAAGGAGTGGGAAATTGGTTGGAATGGTTGACAACTACAGAGTTTGTCTTTAATAAGAAAGTACATACAATTACAAAATCATCACCATTTAAAGTTTACTATAAAAGAGAACTAAGAATAGGCTTTGAAATAAGAAAAAAAGGAAAGCATATAAAAGTAGAGGAGTTTATGAAGGAAATGAAGAAGATACATAAAGAAGCAAAAGTAGTGTTGAAGAAGTCATAAGAAGAGATGAAGAAATATGCAGATAGAAATAGAAAAGAGACAGTACAGTATAAAGTATTGTTAAATACAAAGGATTTTATATGGCAGATGAACATAGAGAGACAAAGAAGTTTGCAGAGAAATTTGCAGGACCTTATAAAATAAAGAAAATTATATCAGAGAATATAGTGAAGTTAGAGCTACTGGTATCAATGAAAATTCACCTGGTGGTAAATGTGAGTAGTATAGCAATATATCAGAAGCAAGTAAAGAGATAGAAGATCCCACCTCCACTAATAGAGATAGATAGAGAAAAAGAATATAAATTTGAGAAAATATCAAATAAAAGAGATGTGAGAGAAAAACCAAAGTATTTAGTTATATAGAAGAGATATATATATCAAGAAATGAACTACTCACTTATTTGTGATATCTAAACCTTGGGTGCACTTTCAGAGGTTTAGTAGTGATTCAGAAGTTCAATAATAATGATAATGATGATTAAGATCAATACAGATGATAAAGAATAAAGATTGATGTAAATTGATGTTGTTAAGTCTAAGGTCTAATCCTCAGACACAAAGATATATATACAAAAGAGTGATAGTTCATGTGCAAGCTGTTGCCATCACATGATCAAAACTCATACCTGATGGAAGCTGTTATCTGTTATAGCAGCTGTCAGGCTAATTTTAAAAGGTAACTAATTATGTCACTACATTGATATACTTGTATCTCTACCAATCCTTATTACTATGAGACACATTATATATCATTAGAAACAGATTGATGAG
>Ga0157359_1000883_pt1 | contig 11667 bp, 10 predicted proteins | sample AttcapACBM3_FD_111482 | JGI IMG/M metagenome (GOLD analysis project Ga0157359, IMG submission 111482) | Fungus gardens microbial communities from leaf cutter ant in Botucatu, State of São Paulo, Brazil - Atta capiguara ACBM3 | ecosystem: Host-associated > Fungi > Mycelium > Unclassified ...
CCTAAATTGATACATGCATTAGCTATATTGATAAAGTTCTTGAGGCATAAGCTGTTATTGACAATAACTTTGAGATGTCTTCAAGACAATCTGTCAGAACCAGGAGTTGAAGAATTATTGCATTTGATGATAAAACTCTTGAACTCTTCTTCAGAGAATGGCATCCACTTCATAACAGGTTTGTTTGGAATTTCTTCTAACAAATCTAGATAATATCAGTAAGAAGATCATGATGGATAGAGTGATAAGGAAAAGAAGAATCCCAACTATTGTCTCTGATGTTAAAATCTCCTGTTATAACTAGAATATTATTGATATTTGCTTCAGTATCCTCAAGATACTTCAAAGCTGTTTGAGATGAGTCTGAATAGATATTAATCAAGAAGTAAATAGAACCATTGTTAAAGAAAGAGACATAAGAAATATTCCTATGATTAAAAATGTCTTTTTTCAAGAAAAAACAAGATTGTGAGAGTCTGACATTTATATAAGATATATACTTATTAACTATAAAGAGAGAATATGAGGAAGGCTTCACTGTTACATAAGACACTTACTGATAAAATACAACTCTAAGAGAGTCATGATTGCTTGAAGTGTTTCTAGAAAAGGTAATCCAATTGGAATGATTTGGAACTCCTACCAGTTTTTCTTCTTCCTTGTTCAACAAACTTGGAATAGATCAAATAAATGACCACAGCGGTTTTTGGATAAAGATTATATCAAATTCTTTTTGCACTTCTAAAATGGTATTAGTAAGCAAATTTTTCTTATGAATGTTTTGTGAAAATATTCTGATTTTTTTGATAATCATGCTTAAATACTGCTTATAGCTGAGTGAGTTGAATGTTTTATGATTTCTTGAAGTTCTTAGTATTTCTTGGAATGCCATTCCCTATTGAAATGATGTTTCCAGAAGGGATATAAATTTAAATCAGCTTGATGATCACCCTTGTAATTTAAGCATTTAAAAGAGTGAGAACATAATTTATCCTATTTCATCTTGAGCCTTGGTAGGTTACTCTTAAAGTTTGTTTTACAGTACCAGGCAAATTGTTGATGATGTTTGTTCTTATGTGGTCCATTTCATTTAACACACTTGAATCTCTAAGCTCTGTATAAAAAGATCACATATTCTTATTTCCAGTAGTTCTTGTACTAGAGGATTTCTGGGTTCATGTTTACACCTTGAATAGTGGCAATATGGTTTTCTACATTGAAACATCTGTTAATAAGCCCCTTTGCCTTGTTGCTACTTTGAACATCCCATATAACCAACCAGATAATAGTTATATCTAACTTAGGGAACACTTTGAAAATTTGGGGTTTTGAAGCAACCATAATATTGTTGAAAATATGGTTGTCTTTAATGATTATTTTGATAATATCTGCCAAAATTGGGGTATTAGTGTTTTCCAAAAGATAAAGAATACCTATAATTTTCAAGTATGACTTTGATTGTGGTAAGCAAGGAGTATTGACTTTATCTAAGTCAATATAATTGGTGTTTTTAACATATTTCTTAATCATTTGAAGATCAAGAGGTGAGGTGACCTTGTTAGTCACAATAGTGACACCTACCTAGTCCATATTAATGAAGTTAGCCATGACTTCCAATTTGATGTTCTTCAATGCTCTGTTGAGATTAGTAATATATATACTAGAAGATTCCATAAATTTGGCCTTATTTTTGTTACTCATAAAAATAATAACTTGTTTTCTAGAGAAACCCTTTGTCATTATATTCAGTTTAGGCTTAGATTTACCAACACCATTGATGATTTTATAAATGTTGTCAATTTTATTTGCCTATAGTTTAGGAAAAGTTTTCTTAATCTTCAGAATTTCACTAATCTTGGGTGATGAAGCTTAAGCGTATGATTTTCCAGTGTTCTTCTTTTCAGTTAGCTTGGTACTTTTCTTGAAAAACTTAGATATTTCCTTGATCTTCTTGGGAGTTTTTGCATGAATTGGGGAAGGCAATTTTGCAAAGCTCACTGGCTTATCAGTCAACTTGTCATCTTTGGTAGTGCTTCTGATTTCTTGAATTTTTGGAGCAAATTTAGATATAACTTGTTGTTTAAAGGTTCTGTTATTTCTATTAGTAATGAGTAAGTTTTATCTTGATTTATAGATTGCAGAAATGAAGTTCCAGGCCACTTCACCCATGCCATTGAGATCTGGAATATCATTTGCCTTGTTGTAATCAATACTGTCATAACTCAAAGTTCTTAGAGTGGAATAATAAGACAAAATCTTGTATTAAGGTTTAACATAAAAGAACTCAATGGAGTTCTTAGTACAAGATATCTACCTATATATACTAACTAGCCATGGTCCATGCTCTACTTCTTTAACCTACCCTAAAGTAATCTTGTATTAGCTATAAAGTCAACATGCATTGTACACATTACATAATATTATTATTCTCAAATTTTCTATCATGTTCTTTGCAATCTCATTATTATGTGACTATTACTATGACAATGTCAGGTGATGTGACAGTTATGTGACAGTATGATTGTAATATCACTTGATCCTAACTATAGTTTCTAAAAAAGAAAAGAAAGGAAAATTAAAAGAAAGTTGGGTCTAAGCTTTGCAAGTCTAACATTACCCCCCTTTAATGTTCCTACTCCCAGAGGAACTTGCTTCATCTCCCCATATCATCTTATCCTTTTCCTTCCACTTTACTCAATTCATCTCCAATTTTCTTAGATATTTGTTTTTGAATTTTTCATCATTCTATTTATACAATATCTTTATTATATACTTTCTTGGCAACTCTTCTCTTCTGAAATCCTTTTTTTCTGCCATATCTAACTTTTCCTATCTTCTGACTTCCACATTCATCCTTCCCTCAAACTCTGTTACTACTTTCTTTATATTTTCCAAATCTTCTTCCTTCTCCCAACTATCATACTCTGTAGTAAATCCCTTTCACCACACTAAATACTTCACCACTCCTTTCACTTTTCTTTTGTTTATGATTTTTTCTACCCCCACTCTTCAACTTCTTCTACTTCCACTAGTTTTACTTCTTTTTTTTTTTGTCCCCCCACTTGTTTCTTATATTGTACTACTCGACTGACTTTTACTACCAGATGAATCCTCATCAAATTAGACAGTTATAATTTGACTGCATTGGTAAATATTACCTCATCAATAGTGTATGGGCCTACATATCAGTTCACTAGTTTCTTTGCTGGTCTTTCCTTAAATACCAAATATTTCATACTCAGCATCATCCTATCTTCTACTTTCCATACTTCTGCTTTCTTTCTTCCCTTATCTACTTGCCATTTCATCTCCTCTTGTGCTTTCTTTAAAGCTGCTCTTGCTTCTTCCTATACCTTTCTCATCCTCTTTGCAAACTCCATTGCTTTCTCCATCTTTTCTTTCCTCCTCAGATCTATTCCCATTCTTAATTCTTTATCATAATTTGCCATAAACAGAGATACTTTAGTTATCAAATGGATCTTGTTGTTGATTGCAAACACCAGCTATTCTGGCCAATCCTTTTGTCTGTGATCTATAAAAAACCTTAAGTACTGTTCTAGTTCTTGGTTCATTCTTTTTATTTAACCATTTGTCTAAGGATGGAATACTGTTAACAGTTTTATCTCAATTACCAACATACTATTTAACTCCTTTATCATCTCTGCTGCAAACTGTGGTTCTTTATCCAATACTATACTCTCTAGTAACCTATACAGCTTTCACATATTATCTCTGAACAACTTTGCTAACTCTTTTGCTGATATTTCTTTAATTGTTGCCACAAAATGCATCATTTTGGACAATCTGTTGCAGACTACTAGAATCACATCTTTACTAGCTACTAATAGTAATTTTATAATCAAGTCTACCATCAGATGTGTCTAGTCCATGATTTCTCCAGAACTTCACTCAACTTCAACTTCTCTATTGGTACTTCTGTTCTATTCTTCATCCTCTGATACATATCACACTCTTCTACATACTTTCCCACATCTTTTGTTATTCCTGGCCACCAATAATTTCTTATTACTAATTCTGTTGTTTTTCACTTCTTTCCATGTCCTACTACCAGTACATCATGATGTAACTGGATTATCTCTACTCTTAACTCCTCATTCTTCAGTGTTATGAACTTAAACCTTTAGAGCAAGGTAAAAGAACAAACTCTTGTATTAGAGTAAACACAAGAGAACTCAATAGAGAGCTCTTTACAAAATAATCTACCTTATATACTTCTACAGATGGTCCGTGCTAGCTACTGTGCACCCTATCCTAAATGACCATGTGTAAAGCATGAGGTCAACATGTGTTGTCTATATTGTATAACATCATCTTGTTCCAGATTCAGAATCTACTTTCTTCTCTTAAGTCTCATGACCAATGCTGTGACCACACCATCAGATGTGACTGATGTGACAGTGTGACCAATCACTTCTTCCCCCAACCCCAGAGTTCTAAAAATTGAAAAAATGAAAAAATAAATCAAGGAAAATAAAATGAAAAAAGAAAATAAAGAAAAACTAAGTCTACAATCTTCGATCTTGACATTCAGCACATATACCTTTCTTTCTTTCAATACTAAATCTCCTTTTATCTGCCATTACTCTCCTTGCAACATCTTTACTCCTACTTTCTTTATCTCTTTTACTACTCTAACTACTTCTTCATCCTTGCTCCTAGCTTTTTTTATTTTTTCTACTATATCTACTTCTGGTCCACCTATTACTACTTCATATAAATTGCATAGCCAACAGTCCTTAATAAATACTTGGTTATCATTGTCTTTTTTTATATCTACTTTCTAGTCTGGTCTCCTACTAAGTCCATCTGTCTTCCCTATTTTTGTTTCTAAAACATACTTTAAGATAAAGTCAAATCTCAACAGATATAATGCCTATCAGGCTTGTCTTCTATTCAACTTCTATGCCTCCATGAAATATTCCAAATCATTATAGTCCATTCTTCAGACCTCAAACTTGTACTTTGCATCTTCTAACAAATGTCTTTAGTTTTCTAGTTCTCTTATTACTGCCAACATTTTCTTATTATGAATTTTGTACTTTTTCTCTGTCTTATTTAGAAACTTTGAGAGAAAAGCCACAGATCTCCATATTCTATCTTTGCACTCTATAAATAGCACCCCTTCTATTATATAATCTGATGTATTTACTTTTATCCTTATTTTTTGTCTAAATCTGGTGCTGCTAATACTGGTTCTTTTGTAAACTTCTCTTTTAGTTTCCTAAATATCTCCTCCTACCTTTCTGTCCATTTTTACTTCTGATTCTACTTTACCATATCATGTAATGGTCTAGCTATTACTGCAAAGTCCTAAATGAACTAATGGTAGTAGTTTGCTAGTTCTAAGAATTTCTGTATATCTTTGACTTCTTTCAGAGTTAGCCAGTCCAAAACACCTTTCACCTTCTCTTTCTTCATTTTGATCTCTTCTGGTCCTATTTGTTATGATCTTAAATCCTTAGAGTTGGATAAAAAAACAAAACTCTTGTATTAGAGTAAAACACAAGTAAACTCAATAAAGAGCTCTATACAAAGTAAACTACCTTATGCACCTATCTAGATAGTCCATGCTAACTACTGTGCATCCTACCCTAAACCACCATATATTAGGCATAAGGTCAACATGTGATATACATGCTGTATGACATCACTTCTTCTAGAACCTTCTATGCCTTTTTTCTTGTGTCATATGACTAACCCTAACCTTAAGTTCTATAAATAGAAAAGTATGAAAATAAATTGAAAAGAAGAGAAAAATAAAAAAGAAAATGAGAAAAAACCAAGTCTACTCTTTTTGTTCTTGATACTATTACTACTTCCAAGAATTCTACCTCCTTAATCTTTCACTTACATTTCTCTAGTTTCATATACAAATCATTTTCTGCCAACCTCTTCACTACCTCTTTTACTAACTCATCATATTCTTCTTCCTTTGTTCCAATAATTACATTGTCAATAAAACTCACCACTTTTCTTGTGTTGATGAAATCCTATAGAATTTCATTCATCATAATCTAAAAAGTCACAAATGAATTTGTTAGTCCAAAGAACATCACTGTTAGCTCAAATAATCCTTCTGAGGTTGTGAATACTACCTTTCACTCATCTTCTTCCTTTACCCATACATTATTATAACCCCATCTCAAGTCCATCTTTTTAAATACTTTCTTCACACTTATATTTTCTACTATGTCCATAATTAAAGATAAAGGATAACTATTCTTAATAGTCCATTCATTTAAATACCTATAGTCCTGTACCATCCTCTTCTTGCTGTCCTTCTTTTCTACAAAAAAGACTAATGCTGTTTGAGGTGACTTTGAGGGTCTAATATACTCTTTCCTCAACTGTTCTGATATGAACTCATGCATCTCTTCCCTCTCTTCCCTTGATAACAGATACACCTTCTTCTTCCTTGGTACAAACTCACCCTTCATATCAATGGTATGATTCCAAAGTTTCCTTGTGGGCATCTGTTCACTAGCTTTCTTGCCAAAAACATGGATCCACTTGTGGAACCTTTCTAATACCAGCTTTCTTGCTTCCTCCTCTAATTTTGTTGCTTCTTCCTCTTCATCCCAAATCTCCCATTCTTCTGCCACTTTCTTTACTTCTATTATTCTCTCCTTCTTTGGGTTTTCTCTTTCCTTTTTCTTCTGCTCTTTCTCCTCTCATTTCTTTTCTTCTTTCTCTTTCTTTGCTTCTTCCTTCTGCTTCTGCCATTCTGGTTTTCTCTGCTTTGGTCTCCACTGCTTTCCACACTCTTCTGGACATCTCATCATTTTAACCTCACTTGTCCTCCAGTTAATCTCAGAATTATAGTATGCAAGCCATAGCATCCCTAAAATCATATTTTACTTCTGTCCTCTAATCACATTAATCTCTGTTCTCTTTCTATGCCCTTGATAGTAAATATTTACTTCCACTGTATTTTCTATTGGTCTCTCCTTGTTGAATATTCTATTCACATTCCTCATATATATCAGATTTTCTATTTTCTTTAACTTAAAACCCTGCTTCCTTGTGAGTTCCAAGCTTATTACTAACCCCATTGCCTCACTATCTAACAATGCTTCTACTGTTACTCCTTCCTATGTATCTATCCTCTCTAGTCCAATCTTCACTGTTACTTCTCTGAAGAACTCCCCCTTGTTTAGATCACAGCATGATGTATTTTCCATTACTCTAGAGAGTATTGTGCACCTATTGCTATTTCTGAGACTTAATCAAGGATTATTAAGTCTCACTCCCCATTTAAATTATCCTGATTCTCATTCCTGTATTCCAGTCTTCTTCCTTCTCCAATTCTGCCTCCTGTTCCCCTATTTCTGCAATTCCTAGCTAAATGTCCAAATCCCCCACAGTTGTAGCAATTCTTATTGTTTCTATCTACATCCATAGCATATTGGTTGTGTTATGCAAGCTCTGTTCTCTGATTGGGGCACACTATCATCACATTTGTTCTCTTGACTCCCTTTATTGGAGCAGACTCTGTCAGTGCCCACTATTAAGGAGCTTCTTGTTTCCTTGGCCAAACTTGAAGCTGTGACATCTATTGCCATTATGCCCCTACATTGTTCAATCTTAGAGCCTGTGGCCCCTAATATCCCCTTGGTCTCTCTTCTTTCCTCCTACTTTTCCTCCAGTTCCTATCTAATACTATTGCTCTATCATATTACTGCTCAATGGAGCTAGGTTGCCATTCTGACTCCATGAGTCTTTAGCTTATTGTTCTGTTCATTTCTTGTTTAAATTCCTTCACTAACAGCCTTCTTTCATATCCACTTCCTCTTGCTGTCCTTCTGAACTCTTACACAAACTCTTCCATCATCTTTCCTTCTTGCTCTAGCTTCTTCAACTCTGCTACTTTTACTCCTTCTTTATCTCCTCCCCCAAACTCTTTCTTAATATCTGCTAAAAATTTCTCTACTATCTTATATTCTAATATCCACTGAATCTGCTCCTATACTGCTGCTCCTCTTATCTTTATTCTTATATATAATTTGCATGCCATAACAAAATCTAAGACCTTTGTTGAGGTCCCATCAAACACTTGTAGCTTAGCCACTTCTGTGCTTGCTCCTCCTCTGCCTACTCCTTCTTCTCAAAAAGCCTAGAGTTGTGTCTATAGTACTACAAGCTGCTCTTGCTATTATCTTATAATAGTATACAAATCTGAGTCATGTTAACTCATAGTGTATAATGGTGGTAGTGTTATTAGTGTTGACTGTAGTGATGAGGGTGATGGAGGCAGTGAGTGGATGGTGGTAACTGCTATTCAGAGAACACACTGTATTGGACTCAGTCTCTAACTCATACTCTAAACTTGACATCTTCCTCTATAAGGACTAGTAGCACTCTTCTTGTCTATCTCACTCTGTCTACTGACTACCTAACTACTGATTACTTTCCCTAATGAATTCCTGGCTAATATCCCTAAGAAGAGAATCTCTATATTAGATAGAACTCATAGAAAACTCTACTGTTCTTTTGCATGGACAAGTTATAAGAGAACCTACAGTACAAGGCTACTATATGAAAACTATCTACCATGTCCACACAAGAGAGTATGTCTTTCTGCACCAGTGGGCTTTGGTACAACAAAACGACTAGGTTTTCCTCACCTAATTAGTATATCCCTTATATCTAGAACTTGGTAATTCTTCTTGATGTTAAGTACATTACCTGCAGCCAAGGATGATGAGAGAGTAAAGAGAAGAGTAGAGAAGGCCTGGTGTTGGATGGTCTCAAGAGTGGGTATCAAGTTCCAATGTTATGACTCAAAGTCTTTAGAGTAAAATAATAAGACAAAACCTTGTATTAGAGTTTAACATAAGAGAACTCAATAGAATTCTTAGTGCAAGATATCTACCTATATATACTAACTAGCCATAGTTCATGTTCTACTTCTTTAGCCTAACTTCTTTAGCCTACCCTAAAGTAACCTTGTATTAGCCATGAAGTTAATATATATTATACATATTGTATAACATCATTGTTTTCAAATCTTCTACTATGTTCTTTGTGACCTTGTGACTATGTGACAATTACTGTGACTGTGTCAGGTGATGTGACTGTTGTGTGACAGTATGATTGTGACATCACTTGATCCTAACCCCAGTTTCTAAAATAAAAGAAAAAGAAAAGAAAAGAAAGGAAAATTAAAAGAAAGTTAGGTCCAAGCTTTGTAAGTCTGACAAATACTCTTATTCTTTATATAGTTAGTCATATGATGTAGGGACTCTTTGATATTTTTAAAGTCAGAAAAAAGATGTTTAAGAGAACCATGTAACAAAATAAAACAAAAGTTACCATCCTAAGAATCTTGTTCTGTTGTCTGATTAATATTACATAGCAGCTGAATATTGAAAACCTCCTGTGGAGAACACATGTTATTGTTAATATTAGAAACATCCTCACTTTGTGGAATGAATATATTGTTGAGAGCTAGTACCTCACTGTATGTACATTGTGCCCTCTCCTAAGAGCTGTTGTTAGTTACCTTACTGACTGTCTTACCTTTCTATTCTTTGCTAGAGGCATAGGAAAGTTCAAAACATTCAACTGGCTTCTGTTCATCTTCATTCAGGAGGTTATTCTGAATCTCTATTCTCTTGTAGTATAGAATTGAAGATACAACTGAGTGAGTCAATAACTCTCTAAAGCTGATTTAGCTAGAGAAAGTAGATCTTCTCCTGATCATGTCTATGTTGAATGGTAAATCAGCCATTGATTTAGATTGTATAACAGTAAAAGTAGTAGGAAACAATGTATTCATTAATTCTCTTGTAGGTACTACCATATAAGATGGTAGTAAGAAGCAATGTTTGTCATAGCAGATGTCAGGCTAATTTCAAAAGATAACTAATTATATCACTATATTGATATACTTGTATTTCTATAAATACTAATCTCTATATGATGTATGATATATCATTAGAGATTGTTTGATAAGCACTTTTCAACACAAGTTTGATTATAGGAATCTGTTCAGTTGTTTCTGAAATATGTATACAAATAGCTCCTATTTGGAACCTTCCAATACAACTTGATTTGTGAGAATTAGTCTACTAGTTGTTAAAATATAAGTTAAATAAAGTTTGTGATAGTAACTGATCATGGATATTCACTTGAAGTAAGTTTTGGCTATCTTGACACCATCTTAATACTAGTTTTCTACTTAGTCTATCTGTTTTTCCTATTTTTGTCCTTAGTACATATTTCAAGATAAAATCAAATCTTAACAAATATGAAACTTATTTTATTTGTTTACAATTCAATTTCTGTACTTTCATAAAATATTCTAAATTCTTATAGTCTATCCAGACCTCAAACTTGAACTTTGCACTCTCTTGTTATAATTAAAGACTAAGAATCAAGAAAAAGACCTTGTATTAGATTAACATAAGAGAACTTAATAGAGTTCCAAGTATAAAGTGTCTACCTTATATACACTAGCTAGTTGGTCTGTGCAAGATTTTATCTAACCTATCCTAAAGACCATGTATAATCCATAAGATCAATATATAGTAAATATATTATATAATATCATTGTTCTAAAATCTTCTATATTCTTTTGTGTGATATGTGATCATGTGACAGTGACAGTAACATATGATGTATATATAATATGGTATCACATTGTGTGATAGTTTGTAATATCATACTAACCTCTAATCCTAAGTCCAAAAATAAAAAATAAATAGAAAATAAAATAAAATGAGAAAAGAAAAGGAAATAAATAAAGTCTACTATCTTCAACTCTGACACCTCCAGTAAATGTCTTTACTTTTCTATCTCTTGAATTACCACCAGTATTTTCTTATTATAGATTTTATAGTTTTCTCTATCTTATTAAGAGATTTTGATAAGTAAGCTACTAGTCTCTACCTTTTATCTTCACATTCCATTGACAAAACCCCTCCTGTTGTATAATTCAGCACATCAACTTCTATCCTTATTTTTTTTATCTAGGTTTAGTGCTACTAAATTATATAAATCTCTTCTTCAACTTCTTAAATTTCTTTTCTTACTTTTTCATCTATTTTCACTTCTAATTTTTCACTAAGTTGTATAATAGCCTAGCTATAAATGCAAAATTTTTGACCTTTTTAGGAGTTAGCCAATCCAATCCTACTTGATTTCCTCTAGTCCAATTACTACTTCTAAAAACTCTACTTTCTTAACCTTTTACTTGTATTTTTCCAACTTTACATATAAATTATTCTCTGCTAATATCTTTACTACTTCTTCTACTTCTTCATCATATTCTTCTTCCTTCTCCATTTCTACTATTACATCATTAATAAAACTTGCCACTTGTCCAGTATTGATCAAATTCCATAGAATTTCATTCATTATTGTTTGAAACATTATAGGTGAGTTGATAAGATCAAAGAACATTACTATTGGTTTAAATAATCTTTGCAGAGTTGTAAATGCTACCTTTCACTCATCTCTCTCCTATTATTATGCTCTCACTGTAAATCTAATTTAGTAAATAATTTTTTTGTGCCTATATTTTCTACTATATCTGAAATCAAAGATAGAGGATAATTGTTTCTAATTGTTTATTCATTTAAATACCTATAGTCCTAGACTATACACTTCCTACCATTCTTTTGGTACTATAAAAAACACTGGTAC
>Ga0157359_1000884_pt1 | contig 11664 bp, 9 predicted proteins | sample AttcapACBM3_FD_111482 | JGI IMG/M metagenome (GOLD analysis project Ga0157359, IMG submission 111482) | Fungus gardens microbial communities from leaf cutter ant in Botucatu, State of São Paulo, Brazil - Atta capiguara ACBM3 | ecosystem: Host-associated > Fungi > Mycelium > Unclassified ...
CCAACAACACTTGGAAATATCTGGGATTCATTTTCAATAGAAAGTTAACATTTCACCAACATGTTAACTTTTATGCAAACAAGGCCTTATCCACCATCAAGTGCATGAAAATGCTCAGCAATTCTAATTGCGGTATTAATCCTCTTCAAAAACGCCTCCTATATAAGTCTTGCATTCTTCCTATCACTCTTTACAGCTTTCAGTTGTGGTTTTACAAATGTGCCCCAATGGCATACCACATAAAGATCTTGGAAAAAATACAAAGACGTGCTGCAATATGGATATTGGGTGCTTTCAAAACCTCCCCTTTGTATAGTATAGAAGCTATAGTATGACTTATTCCCATCAAACTCCACCTTTAGAAACTTGATGGTAGATCTCAACTTCATGTGAACAAACTTCTTCCTAATCATCTTTTACGTTCACTTATCAACTCACATCTCAACCCTTCCTCCAACTTCAAATCCATTGTGTTAGACTCACTTACCAATCAACAGTAGTCTTTAGTCAAAGGGTACTTAGTTGACATGGCTAACAGATCTTATGAGTACTTTCTCTCCTTTTCTTCTCTTAATTCAAAATTTTCTCCTGGTTTAAGAATTATTGACACTTTTTCAGAACATATCTCTTTTAACATTTGGGACAAAAGAAAGAACATTAAATTACGAGCTCAAGAACTAGACGACATGGTTTTAGAGTCCTCATCATTTCCATCAGTCACTATTGTAGCATCCAATGCAAGCATCAAGAATAATGTTGCCATCTCCATTGCACATATTCATATAGTTGATAAACCCTTAACAAAAATAGTTCACCACACAGTCAATATCACAAGTACTAAAGCAGAATTATTTGTCATCAGGTGTGGCATTAATTAGACTTTATGTTTCAACAACATTTCAAAGATCATCATCATTATCAATTCCATCCATGCAGCCCATAAAATCTTTGATTCTTTGGCACATCTATATCAAATCTTGTTGGCTGCTATCCTTTTGGATCTTCGTGTTTTCTTCAACAGTCATGTTAACAATTCCATTGAATTCTGGGAATGTCCCAGTCATCTCAATTAGCAACTCCATGAGAAAGTCAACAAAGAAACCAAAGCTTTTAATCTCACTCCTTTCCTACTATGCAAAAATTCATGGGATTTTAGCAAGAAAAACAAAAGTGACAATATTTTACATGCTTGTAAAATGATGTTTCAAGCCTCAAATTTTAAAGAGAATCATTTCCTAGACTTGTTAGATGATGATAACAATATCATTGAACTGACTTATGTTAAAGAGAGATCATGGCTCAAAATGATTGGCCATTCAAACTTGTTATGTATGCATGCTACCAGGGCTATTACAAATCATGCTCCCATCGGTGAATACAGACTTAGGTTCTTCCCTAGGGAGGAATTTAAGTGTCTGTGTGATTAATATCTAATCGAATCAAGACAACATATTCTTTACAAATGTGGCAGATTCAATGGCTACTGGAATCTGAGAAGGAACTCATTAAGTCATTTTGTCATATTTCTGGAGTTTAATCCAAATGCATTTTCATTTTGTGATTCAATAGGATAATATCTTCCCTTTTATTTATAATGATCTGTTTCTTCTTTTTGGGTTTTTTTTTTGTTTTTTTTTCTCCTTCTTTCTATTACATGTAGTCTCATCCCTTTGTAAGTAGTTATAAAAGTAGCTACCATGGCCTACCTATGCACTCTGTGTAATAAATTGTTGATTTAAAAAAAAAAAAAGTCTAAAATCTAATTTTCAAATACAAAAGTATTTATAATGGTCTATGTATAAGCTGTTTCTATCATATGATCAAAACTCATGTCTGATGAGGCTGTCATCTATCATAACAGATATTAGGCTAATTTTAGAAGATAACTAATTATATCACTACATTGATATACTTGTATCTTTATGAATACTGATCTTTATATGATGTATAATATATTATTCAAAACAGTTTGTGTTGTGACAACCACTAGATACAAAGTCTAATAATCACACAAAGCAGTAAAGCTCTTAGTAGGCTGTTGATGTGGGGATTACAAAATAACTCAACAAGGAGTCTCTGCTAAATTGCTATCCTATTTATATAGATTACAGATAGTCTATGCTACTAATAATTAACCCTATCCTAAAGTCCATACATTGTTCATGAGTGCACCATGTGTACATTATAAGGTAGACATGCTGTTAACATACTCCTTAATATCATTCTTCTAGTCCACTCTCACTTAGTCTAGGCCTATAACTTCATATCATGTTATGTATCATGTGACTGCAGTCACATGCTTCTTCATTATCAATAAAAAGAAAAATAAAATCAAAAGAAAAGAAATATTAAATCAAGAAAAGAAAAAGAAAAATATTAGTGTCTAAGCATACCATAATAGTTTGATAAATATTTTCAAATACAAGTTTAATCATAGGAATATATCCAGTTGTTTCTAAGATAATAGCCAATAAAAATTGTAGTTACTGATAGTCTAATATCTCAGTAATCTATTGTTACTTTTGTATATGTATAAATAATTTCTAGTACAATCTATCTATTTTATATATGTTAAGCTAATGGTTTGTACTACACTGAACCTAGCTTATTTCAAAGAGCATATATTTGTTTTAAGGTCAATATATGTAATATATACTATATAATATTATTATTCTAAGATCTTCTACAATGTTCTTTGTAACATATGATTATGTAGCTGTAATTTGTAACTATACTATATAACTTGTAATAAATATGTAATAGTTTGTAACAGTTACAGTATTGGACTGAGTATATTTTTCAATAGATTATAGACCCTGGCTCAAATTAAATTAACTATAATATTACTTTTGATGACTGAATACTACCAATATTACATTACTACAACAAACAACTATTATAACCAAAATATTGGATATATTACAAAAACCACCAATATTTACTAAAAAAAATTGTGTTCAAAAACTTAATTATAATAGCTACTGAAGTATAAAATGTTATAGGCTATCTTGATAGATCTATCAAAAATTCTACTACTCTTATAAAATCTACAAGTTACATCACTTTTCAATTACCTAAAGTATCTAAGTTCATAGTTGTGAAAACTATATTTTGGGACTTTGATAAACCTATAGTTAGCAAATAGAAAGTTAGAAATACCTGGGCTAAAAGCTTACTATTATATAATATTAGAAATATAATCAAACTTAAAACAAATGTCTCTGGTTTAGCAGTAGATGTTATGAATATAAAATCTTAGAATTGGTCAAAAGAAGGAACTTTGTATAGGGTTTATTTAAGAGAACTTGATAGAGAACTCTCTATATATATAACATGCTATATAATACTCTAATCCTAGATCTAAAGAAACTGACTTTTATTTTTGCCAATTTCTCTTCAATATCTCTAGATATTCATCAGAACTTTTTATTATCCCACTTATATAAAATTTTTACTATATATTTTCCTAGTAACTTCTTTCTTCTAAAGTCTCTTTCTTCTGCCACCTTCAATTTTTCTTATCTTCTTATTTCTGTATTTAGCCTTTCTTCAAATTCTACTACCATCTTTTTTGTATTTTCTAAATTCTCCTCCTTTTTCCAGCTATCATACTCTATTATAAACCTCTTCTATCTTACTAAGTACTTTACAACCTCTTTTATTTTTCTTTTATTTAGTATTTTTTCTGTCTTCTATTCTTTGACTTCTTCCACTTCTACTGGTTTTATTTCTTCTATCTTTTGTCCTTTCACTTGCTTTTTATAGCATACTACTTGACTAATGTTCACTACTGGGTGAATCCTTATTGAGGTGGGTGGTTTTAATTTAATTGCATTAGTAGACACCACTTCTTTAATAAGATATAGACTAATACATCTATCTAACAACTTTTTTGCTAGCCATTCCCTAAACACCAAGTTTTTTGTACTCAATATCACCTTATCACCTACTTTCCATACATCTGTCTCTTTTCTTCTCCTATCTGCTTATTACTTCATCTCTTCCTGTACTTTTTTAATACTGCTCTTACTTCTTCTTGTATCTTCTTCATCTTTTCTGAAAATTCTATTGCCTTTTCCATTTTCTCTTTCCTCCTAATATTTACTCCATTCTTAATTTCCTACCATAGTTTACCATAAACAGGGAGACTTTTGTTGCTAAATATACTTTGCTATTTACTGCAAATTCTACTGAAGCTAGCTATTCTAACCAGTTCTTTTGTCTATGATTTATAAAGAATCTAAAATACTGTTCTAATTCTTGGTTTATGTTATGACAACCACTAGTCAAAAGACCAATAGTAACACAAGCAATAAATCTCAAGGTAGATATCAAGTGGGAATCACAAGAGAACTTGACAAGAAGTCTCTGCTATATTCCTATACTATTTATACAATGTTTCCATGGTCCATGTTAACAATAAATAGCCCTACCCTAATATTTATGTGTAGTTCATGCTTTCATCATGTATCAACCTCACATCTTCTATAAGAATACTATGCTATATATATATATATCCTAATATTATTCTTCTAGTCCTTTCTTCCAGAGTTTAAACCTATGACTTTACATTATGTGATATGTCATGTGACTACAGTTACATGCCTTCTTCATTGTCAAATAATAAAAAGAAAAAGAAAAGAAAAGTTAAAAAAAAAGAAATATTAAATCAAGAAAAATAGATAAAAACAAAGAAAAATGTTAGTGTCTAAGTATATTATAACAGTTTATCCATTTCATTTGTTCATATGTTTGTGGATGGAATGCTATCAACAATTTAGTTTTAATTCTCAACATTCTATTCAACTCTTTAGTCAACTCCACCACAAATTGTAGTTTCCTATACAAGACTATGCTTTCTAATAACCTGTGCAACTTCCACATATTATCTCTGAACAACCTTACCAACTCCTCTGCTAATGTATCTTCTGTCATTACTATGAAATATGTCATTTTTAACAACCTATCATAAACTACTAGAATGATATTTTTTCTAGCTAATAATAGTAACTTTGTAATGAAGTTCACTGTTAAGTATGTTTATAGTGCTTCAGGTATTTTCCTCAACTTTAACTTCTCTACCAGTATCTCTGTTCAATTCTTCATCTACTGACATATATCACATCCTTTTATATATTATCCTATATTCTTTGTCATCTCTGGCCACCAATAATTACATGTTACTAACTCTGTCATTTTCCATTTTCTACTGTGTCCTACTACAGATATGTTATGGTATAACCAGATGAGCTCTGTTCTCAATTCTTTATTCTTTGACACATATACTTTCTCTTCCTCTAATACCAATTCTTCTTCTATCTATCATTTGTCCTCTCTCAATACTTTTACTCTTGCTTTCTTCATTTTCTCTACTATCTTAACTACCTCTTTATCTTTACTACTATATTTACTTCTGGTTCTTCTATTACTACTTTGACTAAGTTATGAATTCATTGTTTTTTAATTAATTTCTGATTACTAAGTCTACTTATCTTTTTTATTTTTGTCTCTAGTATATATTTCAAGGTCAAGTCAAATCTTAACAGATAAAGTACCTAATAAACTTGTCTTCTGTTTAAATTTTGTGTTTTCATAAAATATTCCAAGTTTTCATAATCTGTTTAGACCTCAAACTTGAATTTTGTGCTCTCTAGTAAATGTCTTCAGTTTTCCAATCCCCTTATCACTGTTAACATCTCTTTATCATGAATCTCATAATTCTTCTCTATCTCATTTAGAAATTTTGAGAGAAATGATACTAGCCTCTATTTTCCATATTCACATTCCATAGATAATATCCCTTCTGTAGCATAATCCAATACATCTACTTCCATTCTCATTTTTTTGTCTAAGTTTGATACTGCCAATACTAGTTCTTTAATGAATCTCTTCTTCAACTTCTAAAACACCCTCTTTTGTCTTTCTATCCATTTCCACTTCTGATTCTTCTTCACCATATTATACAATGGCCTGGCTATTGCTGCAAAATTTTTAAGAATTGGCAATAATTTGCTAACTCTAAGAATTTCTGTACATATTTGACTTCTTGCAAATTTGGCCAGTCTAGTACTTCTTTTATCTTTTCTTCTTCCATCTTAATTCCTTCTGGCCCTATTACTACATTCAAGAATCCAACTTTTTGTATCTTCCACTTGTATTTTTCTTCTCTGTTTTCATGATTATGTCATTTATGAAATTTGTTATCTTTCTAGTATTGATGAGATCTTGAAGAATTTTATTCATCATGGTTTGAAACATTGCTGATGAGCTCATTAATCTAAAAAACATCACTGTTGGCTCAAATGACTCTGCTGGAGTGGTAAACACTGCTTTTCACTTATCCCTCTCCTTTATCTATATATTATTATAGCCCCATCATAGATCTAATTTAGTACATACTTTCTTGGTACTAATATTTTTTATAATATCTGGAATAAGAGGTAAAGAGTAATTATTCTTGATAATCCACTCATTAATATATTTATAGTCCTGTACCATACATTTTCTCCTGTCTTTCTTCCCTACAAAAAACATTAGTACTATTTGAGATGACTTTGAAGATCAGATATACTTCTTCTTCAATTGTTCTGATATAAACTTGTATATCTCTTCTTTTTCTTCTTTTGACAATAGATATACTTTCTTTTTCCTCAGCACAAACCTTTTCTTTACTTCTATTATATAATCCCAGAGTTTTCTTATAAGCATTATTTCACTTTTTTTCCTTCCAAAGATATGAATCCACTTATGAAAATGTTCTAGTACCAGTTTTCTTGCTTCTTTCTCCAACTTTGCTGCTTTTTCTTCTTCATCTCAAATCTTTCATTCTTCTACTATCTTCTTTACTTCCATTGTTCTTTCTCTTTTTGGTTTTTTTTCTTTTTTCTTTCTTTCTCTGTTCTTTTTCTTTTCATTTCTTCTTTTTTTCTTTTGTTTTTGCTATTCTGGTTTCTCTTATTTCAGTCTCCACTGCTTTTTACACTCTTCTGGGCATCTTGTTATTTTTATCTCTCCTATCTTTTAGTCAATTTCAGGGTTGTAGCAAGCAAGCCACAATATTCCCAAAATCACACTCTACTTCTATCCTCCTATCACATTAATCTTTGTTCTTTCTCTATGTCCTTGATAATAGATGTTTATCTTCACTGTATATTCAATGGGTCTCTTCTTGTTGAAGAAACCATTCACATTCCTCACATAAATTAGTCTTTCTGTTTTTTTCAGTTTGAACTCTTGCTTTCTTATGAGCTCTGAACTCATAACTAAACCTATAGCTCTACTATCCAACAATGCTTCTACTGTTATTCCTTTCTGTATATCAATTCTCTCTAACCCAATCTTTACCGTTACTTCTCTTAGCATGTTCTCATTGTCTAGATTGCAACCCAGTGTATTTTCTACTATTTTATTGAGCATTGCAAACTTATTTATATTAGAACCTAATCAAGAACTATTAGGTTTTCTTTCCCATTTAAATTCTGATTACTATTCATGTTGTTCTCATATTTCATTCTTCTCCCTTAGCCTATAATTTTCCATCTTCTATAATTTCATGCAAGATGGCCAAAACCTTCACAACTATAACAATTTTTCCCCTATCTATATCTATCACATACAAGTCCCTTCTTTTTTCTTCTTCTTTCCTTCCTTATCCTTGCAGGGAGTTTCTAACTATCATTGTATTTGTCCTTTTCATCTCTTCTATTGAAGTAAGTCCTACTAGTGCCTATTGTCTCCTGCCTTCTTGGCTATACTTGAGTTAGAAGTAGTCATAGTCTGACTTCTCCTATATTATTTCCTAGTCCCCTCTGTCTTTGTTCTTAGTTTCTACTCTTCTTTCTTTGTCTCAATCTTTCTTCTTCCCTACTTTTCCTCTAATATCTATCTAGATTAGTGGCATGTTTGTACCACTGTTCAATGCTTGTAGGAGGTCTTTCTGTCTTTTCTCTTACTGTTCTATTCATTTCCCTCTTAAATTCTTCTACTAATACTCTTTCTTTATATCTGCTTTCTTTTGCTACCCTTTGAAACTTCTGTACAAATTCCTCCATTATCTTTTTTTCCTGCTCTATCCTTCTGAGTTCCATTACTTTTACTAATTCCTCATTTCCTCCTTCAAATTCCTTTTTTATTTCTAACAAAAATTTCCCTACAGATCCAAATTCTACTTCTTCTACTTTTAAATTTTTTAGTAGGTTTACCTTCTATATTCTTCCATTTTCTCTGCTTCTCCACTGAATACTGATGGCTTGGCTACCTCAATATTGGATCCTATGTTAAGTTCTTCCATTACTTCTTCTTCTCCCATTGCTGCTAGCAAGGCCTAGATTTATATCTGCATTATTATCAACTGCTTTTGTTGTTGTTAAATAATTTATTTGTAATTAATTGAGCTATGTTAACTCATATTGTATTGTAAGAGTGGTGATATTGGTGAAAGTGATGATGATGGTAGTAGTAGTAGTAAAGAAGATAATATATACAAGAGTAGTAGAGAAGAACCAATGCTAGTCTCACTCTCAGACTTATACTTGGAACTTGAAGTAATTTTGGTAAGTGCTAATAGGTCCTCTTCTTGCTCTATCTCACATTGTCTGAGTTCTCTTTTCTCCTTAACAGCCTATTATCCTGAAATCAGATTATCTAAAGCTAGGGTTCAATGGCTGGTAGAGCACAACACCTCTATTATGTCTGGTGCATTCTTGACAACTCTTGAAAATCCAAGAGTCTCCAAGGTGAACAGCCTCTAGTTGATAGAACAATGTAGATAAGGAAAGTCAGCAAAATAGATCTATATCTTTGGAAAAAGAATTGGCTTTAAGAGTTGGGTATATTGGGCCTTGACTGGAAGCTTTGGAACTCAGCTAGGACTGCTTAAGGGGCAACCTCTGAGTAGACCTTGCTAAGACTCAGATATGGATGGCTTTGGCTACTTCTTACAGGATATCTAGTACATACTTAACAACTAACTTAGAACTGATATAGACAAGGGGAATCTGACTGTCTAATTAAAACATAGCATTGTAATGGCCAGAAAGTAGTGTTAATACAATATGATTTCTGCCTAGTATTCTGAATATCAAAGTAAAGAAATTCAACCAAGCATGGGTAAACAGTGGGAGTAACTATAACTCTCTTAAGATAGCCAAATATCTTTTTTCAGTTACTAACTACTGTCTTAATAAAATTATAAATGATTTTGGTCTAAGAAGACTATTCTTTCTTAAGAATACTTACTATTTTCTTACATATACTAATTACAAGAAGACTAACAGTATAAAGCTAATATAGTGAAATAGATATAGAACATATCCAAAAAAGGTAATACATCTGAAATACACTAGTGGACTTTAGTGCAGACAAATGGCTAAGCTTCTCTTGCCTAACTAGTATATCTATTATATCTAGGATCTAGCAAATCTTTTTGACTAAAGAACTGTGTTATCTTTTGGTCAAGAATAGTAAGAGATAAAAGTATTTGAGAGAACTCTGTGTTGAGCAGTTTTAAAACCTTAGAGCTAGTCAAAAGAAATCTTATATAAGGTTTACCTAAGAGAACTTGATAGGGAACTCTGTACAAAACTGTCTATCTTATATACCCTAGACTAATGGTCTGTGCTATATTATAGTTAGCCTACTCTAAATAACCATGTATCTGCCTTAAGATCAACATATATGTTGTCAGAGTTCAAGACAGTAGACTCTAACTATCTTTTCTTTTCTTATTTTTTTATTTATTTCCTTTTCCTTTATTTTTATTTCTAGGGACTTAGGGTTAGGGTTAATATGACATTACTGTCACACTATCACACATCAGTCACATGACAAGGTCACAGTCATATGCCACAAGGAAAATCATAGATAGTTCTGAAATGATAACATTATACAGCATAATTAACATATGTTGACCTTAAGGCAAACATAGTGTTATTTCTTCCAGAGCTTTTTACTACTTTCTCTTATAATCTATGATCTGTGATCTAGTAGTGTTATACTTAACTCTAATTCTAAATCTAGAAATAGAAAGTGAAATGAAAAATAGAAATTAAAAAAGAAATAAAATAAAATAAAACTGGGTCTAACTTCCATAATTTTAATAGTAGAACTCTGGAGATCATTAACAAAACTATATGAAAGAATATTAGAAGTAGCAAAACCATATACAGAGAAATAGCTTAGAAGCTTATGTTTTCATGATGGTAATAATTTTCCAAGCCATGTTGTATGACTTCATTTATTTAGCAAAAAGTCAACACTATGGGAGAAACTGTTAGTAACATATCTTTTTGTACAATCATTCTAGAATTATTACTAGCATTCTGAAACTCTATTATAGCCATGTTATACACAACCACTTTCTCAAGAGATACACTTATCTAACTTGATATATATTAGTCTTAGGTCAGTAACTATAAAAAAAGTTGAACTTCTCAATATCTCTTACTATACTATAAACAAATAGTCCTCAATAAATTGTTTGTTCAAACATCAACTGCTAACTTGAACTTAGTCACTTTATTGAGAAATACTACTGGCTAAATAAGAGCAAACAAGATTAATTTTCTTCTAGTTCTGAAAGATAAAGGCAATAGCAGCAATAGTCAAATAGATATATTACAATATTGTAACTAGTAATAAATATATAAATATAGTTATGGAGAAGACTAAAAATACTATTATTTTAATGATCAAGAAGATTTCAGCCAAGAATAAAAATAGAAATGTTAACACAGTAATAGACTCTGAAGCAACCAATTATTGTTTTATAAATATAAATACATTCACTGAATATGAGAAGTTTAAGACACTGTTGATAAAAAGAACAGTAAAGAAGAAAACAAACTTTTCAATAGCTAGATAAAAGATAGTAAGAATGACAATTGAGATTAAAAATGGAAAGAAAATAGATCTGATATTATGAGATATCTTGCATACTTTGTTTCAATCTGATCTCAATTCCAAAAATATACAATATAGGCCTGGATATAATTTCCAGTATAAATGATGTAGTAATAAAACTAAATAATAGACATATAGTAGTATAAGGTATATAACAAGAAGGTTTATACTATATGAAGTTTATCAAGAAGCCTTTCACTATAGCTGCTCAATGTCATAATATGCTTAAATTTTTATTTATTTATTTATTTTTCTTAATTTGATTTTTATTTTCTTTTTCTTTTATTTCTTAGATAATAGAGACATATAATCATAATCATATGATATATCACATAATATGATGTCATAAGCCTAAAACATTATAAAAAGGATTAGAAAAATGATATCAAGATATATGTTTATTATTAGCACAAATTATATATCTATAGTATAAATAAAGTAACAATATATTAGAAACTCTTTGTGTAATCTCCACAAAACTTTTTATGATATAAGACTAATATTACAAATCTTTAAGATCTTAGAGTTAGTTAGAAGAAGAAACCTTATATAGAGTTTACACAAAAGAACTTAATAGAGTTCTAAGTACAAACTAGTTTATCTTATATACTACAGCTTATAATCTGTACACACATAACAACTATCTTACCCTAAAGTATATATACTTTTTATAAAACCAACATATGGTTATCTTGCTGTATAACATTATTTATTTCTATAACATTCTTGATTAGTAATTACTACAATAGTAAAACTTGACTACTC
>Ga0157359_1000885_pt1 | contig 11662 bp, 11 predicted proteins | sample AttcapACBM3_FD_111482 | JGI IMG/M metagenome (GOLD analysis project Ga0157359, IMG submission 111482) | Fungus gardens microbial communities from leaf cutter ant in Botucatu, State of São Paulo, Brazil - Atta capiguara ACBM3 | ecosystem: Host-associated > Fungi > Mycelium > Unclassified ...
GGGGGGCATTAATTTGCAGAAACAAAAAAGCCACCCTGAAAGGTGGCTCTAATTTGCTGATTTAACAGCTAAAATTTGGTGGCCCCTGCTGGGTTTGAACCAGCGACCAAGCGATTATGAGTCCCAATTCTAAGTGAATGAAATCATTAAGTTACTGATTTTAATGTTTTCTCTAAGCCGAATAGTGATGAAAAGTGGCACATAGCGTTGAGCTCTGCTGCCACTTTGCTGCCAATTATTAGTTCAAAATTTTACTAAAAATGGTAAGCAAAAGGTTAAGCCAGGATTAAAGTTGCACATATAATTATGCTCTAATAAAGTAGTTCCCAATTTCAAAAAAATCTTTTAATGCAATGCTTGATAATCTGTTTTGATTGAGGTTGTGATATATTCATGGTCATAGCTAAATGGATGATTTATTCACTTAGCTATGATTTACATTAAGTTAACATAGAGTTTGCGAGTTTCAAGAACTGTTCAGCAATTACCGGATCAAGGGGTTCTTTTCTGCTTGTGGCTTCTTGTGCCTCATCAAATGTGTTCGCTTGAATTTTACCGAGCTCAAAATATTTTTTAGTATATTCTCCCTTTGCACTTCCCGGGAATACTTGATAATAAACAATTTTTCTTCTATTAACTTGAGCTACCAAATATAATAAATTTTCATCCCAGTTATCAATGTTAGGATGAATGAATTTGTAATGTTCACTTTGGTAATAATTACCAGATGCTTTAAAATCTTCGAATTCGCCTTCAATAAAAGAAACATCTTCACCTTTAATTCTCATGTTGCATCTTTTACAAGATACTGCCAAATTCATCATCTCAAACATTTCCGACTTGATCTTTGACTGTGGAATAATATGTTCTATGTCAAGAACCATATTAAATTCATCGTCAATGTTACGAGAGCAATAGCAACAACATTCTAACTGCTTTAGCCTAAGGTGATTTTTTATTTTTCTTTTGATATCAGAAAGAGATTTATCGCTCCAGAAAGTATGGCCATGCCCGATAGCGGTTGCCATCAATTCTCTTTCCTCTTCAATGAATGAAATGTTATTCATTATTTTATCCCTTTCGTAATAGCAACTTTTGATATTAAATCGCCAACACCCATGAGGAATTTTTGTTGAGCATAGTCATTAGCCATGTCTTGAAATTCTGAAAGACGTTCTCTTGCTGCTTTTAATGATATTTTGCCTTTGGTAAATTCATCAATAATATCCACGCATCTGTTTGATAAAGATCTGTTTTTAGGCGTCAGGGTGTCAAAATAATCCATATATAACTCTTCAGCATTATCGCTAAAAGATTGAACTCTCTCGAAATAATCACGTTCTCGCTTGAAGATTGAAACTTCATTGTTTTCCGAAACAGAAGAAATAATAAGAGGTGAGTGTGTTGCTACAACAACTTTACATCTATTATATCCAATAGCACCTTTAAGAAGATCGAAATACTCCCTTTGCCATTGCGGATGCAAGCTATTTTCAGGTTCATCAATAAAAATATAAGAGTTGTCGTTTGCACAAAAAGCAATATGTACAAGTAATGCTATAAAAGATAGCTCTCCCGAACTTGCAAAACTTAATGGAAACGATTGATTATCTTTGCTCAAAAAAACATCAATACCAGATATTATTTTTGCTTTTTTTAAAAGTCGTTCATATTTCAATAAAAGTAAATAAGCGTCGAAATTACCTTCATAAAATACATTGCTCCGATTGTTTAGCCAGACTAAAACACTGTAACCATATTTTATCTGATGGATGGCCTTATCAATAGCCATTTTTAGGTCATCTGGTATTTCTTGATCGCTGCTGTCGAAGAAAATGGGAAAGTAATCACCTGCTGAGTTTTTGTTATATTTTATTGCATCTTTAAATTTTTTCTTAAACTTTACTGAAATCCCTATTCTTTCTTCATAACCTATGTGGCCTAAAACCGAAAATATGCTGTTGATTTTATGTTCACTTTCTGTAGAAAGAGTTTTTTTTATCGCTTGGGCAGGAAAGTTTCTACCAAGCTTACTACCAATATAGTTGTAGTTAAGGCTTTTTTGATGAGTTTTAAATTTATCAAAAAGTGTGTTTGAAACAGCAATTGTATTATGGCCTGAATCATGAAAATCTTCAGCTAAATTGTGCAGAAGTCTGCTTTTTCCACTTCCATTCCTCCCTACTAATATGAAATAATTCTTTGAGGATTTTATTATATCTCTAGAGTTTAACATTTTCATTCCTTTGGGTTTTTGATGATCATCTTTTCTGATAAATAAAAACTTCGTTATTTCTTGATATCCGATTTTTCAATGAGTTAACAACTTTTTGAATGCAATAAAACTAAGTGTTCTTATGCGGATTTCTATGTTTGGTTTTTTATTTATATAACGATTTATCTAAAAGTAAATTCGCTACGAAATGAAGGTTTGCTAATATCCATTAAAAGTATAAATTTCACTTTAATCACAGATTTGTGAAATTTAAAGGGTTAAGCAACATTGCCTCTGACAAATGGTCTGGCGCAAAGTGCGCATACCGCATCGTCACCTTGATATCTGTGTGCCCCAATATTCGCTGAAGCACTAGTATATTGCCACCATTCATCATGAAATGAGAAGCAAATGTGTGGCGTAAAACGTGCGTCAGCTGCCCAGCTGGGGTCTCGATACCGGCACGCTGCATGGCCTTTCTAAAGGCTGAATAGCATGGTTTAAAGAGCACCTGCGCTTTCCTGCTGGATGGCAGATCAGCCTGTAATTTTTCAGTTATCGGCACCGCTCGGTTTTTCTTGCCTTTAGTTTTCACGTAGATGATCTGACCGGTGCGGATTTGATTTCCCTTCAAGCCTTCGGCCTCACTCCATCGTGCGCCAGTTGCCAGGCAGATTTTCACAATGGTCGTTAGATCTTTGGAGCGGCTGTTCTCACATTCGGCGAGGAGGGTTCTAATTTCCTCAATGGTGAGATACGCCATCTCAGATTCACTAATCTTAAACTCGCGCACGTTCTCTAATGGGTTAGGCGCGGTCCATTCATCTAACCGGCGCAGCTCATTAAACATCGCCCTGAAATACGCTAGTTCTAAATTCACTGTGCGAGGCGTTACCGTCTTAACTCGGCTGGAGCGGGTGATCTTCCCGCTTAATCGCTGCTCGCGATAAGACGCAAAAATTTTCGCGTTAAACTCGGTTGCGAGTGGATTACCCATCGCCTCGCAGGCGAACGCCATTGTTGTTCGCCGCTTATCACCATCCGCCAATGTAATGCCATGCGTGTTGAACCACAATTCTACCAGCTCAATCACCCGCCGCTTATCTGCCTTCTCTCCAAGCCAAGGTTTATCCTGAGCCTGTTCTTTTACGAACTTCTCATAGGATTGTGCTTCGCCCTTCGTCGCAAACTGTCGGCGAATCCTTTTGCCGTCACGGCCGTTTGGGAAAACTTGTGCCTGCCATTTTCCGTTGGGCAATTTGCTGATCGCCATGCTGTGCCTTTAAAGATACTCAGTACGGGCGACGACTTTACCTAAAACCTTGATGTCGTCTGCTTTGCATTCGAATGAGGCTTTTCCAATCTCAACGCGAATACGCCCGCCGGGGAAACGATACAGCTCCTCAACGCTGATGAGCTTATCAATCTCAATGAGCCATATCCCATCAGTGATCTCTGCGGTGGTCATATCAATCAGGTAATTCTGCTTTTTGAAATGCACTAAAGGGGGGCTTTAACATCACTTGGTAAGAGTTGAGCATCATATTCAACCCAGGCATATGACGAAAAATTCCCAAGCTGGACCCGGCGGAAGTTGCGCCGGTGTCCGCGCTTTCAAACCTGATCAGCCTTTATGCTGCAGATAACGAGCAGGAGCAGCTGCGCCGTGAGGAAATGAGTGATGAGGTTTGGGACCGCTACTTTTTCAACGAGTCCCGCGATACTGTCCAGCGCGAAATTGTGCAGGACAGAATTGTTAGCCGGGCAAAGATGGCCCGCGAACAGCAGCAACACAATCCCGATCTGGTTATCGTGGCCGATGTCAGCGCCCAGCCTTCGCACATCAGTAAGCCACTTAAGGAGCGCGTTAAGTTTTCCACAATCTCGGCAGGCCGCAGGCTTATTCTCGTTCCCTGCGCGAAACCATCCGCCCATGCCTTGAACGGCTGGCCCGCGTGCGCGAAAGCCAGATTTCAGCCTCCTTCCGGTTTATGGCCGGTCATGACGGGCTGGACGGCCTGCTGGCGTTGCCTGGAATGAACCAGAATCAGGTCAAGCGTTTATCAACTCTGGTCGCTGCGCACATGAGCATGTGTCTGGATAAGGCCAGCGGCCATTTGTTCGTCAGTGACGACGTGACGCCGGAGCAGGTCCGCCAGGCATGGGAACTGGTTGCAGCTGAAGCGATGCGTCTGGACGTAATCCCCCCCGGCCTTTGAGCATCTGCGCCGCAAAAAGCGCCGTCGCAAGCCCGTGCCTTATGATCTGATCCCCCCTCGCTGGCACGTATGCTCTGCGCGGACTGGTGGTATCGCAAGTTATGGCAGCTGCGTTGTGAATGGCGTGAAGAGCAGCTGCGCGCTGTCTGCCTGGTCAATAAAAAAGCATCCCCCTACGTCAGCTTTGAAGCGGTGATCCATAAGCGTGAGCAGCGCAGGAAGTCTCTGGAGTTCTTCCGCTCACATGAGCTGGTCAGCAATGAAGGCGATACGCTGGATATGGAAGATGTGGTGAATGCCTGTAGCAGTAACCCGGCACACCGCCGTAATGAAATGATGGCCTGCGTTAAGGGGCTGGAGCTTATCGTGGAAATGCGCGGCGACTGCGCCGTGTTTTACACCATCACCTGCCCGTCACGTTTCCACGCAACGCTTAACAACGGCAGGCCGAATCCAAAGTGGACCACGGCCACCGTTCGCCAGAGCAGTGATCATCTGGTCGATATGTTTGCCGCCTTCCACAAGGCCATGCATAAAGCCGGAATGCGCTGTTATGGCGTGCGAGTCGCAGAGCCGCATCATGATGGCACCGTACATTGGCATCTGTTGTGCTTTATGCGCAAAAAGGAGCGCCGTTCAGTCACTGCCCTGCTGCGGAAGTTCGCCATTCGTGAAGACCGCGAAGAGCTTGGCAGCAATACTGGGCCACGCTTTAAAGCTGAACTTATCAACCCGCGCAAAGCTTCACCGACCAGTTATATCGCTAAATATGTCAGTAAAAATATTGATGGGCGTGGCCTGTCTGATGAAATCAGCGCAGAAACGGGTAAATCACTGCGTGACAGTGCAGAGAACGTAGGCGCCTAGGCGTCACTTCATCGTGTTCAGCAGTTCCGCTTCTTTGGCATTCCGGGCCGCCAGGCTTACCGGGAACTGCGCCTGCTTGCCGGTCAGGCGCTGAGAAATCAGAGCGATAAAAAGGCCGGTGCGCCGGTGCTTGAAAACGCGCAGCTGGACGCCGTGCTGGCCGCAGCAGATGTGGGCTGCTTTGCCACCTACATCATGAAACAGGGCGGCGTACTTGTTCCACGTAAACATCACATCGTCAGAACCGCTTACGAGCTTAACGATGAGCCAACCCCTTACGGCGGTCACGGCATCCGCATTTATGGCATTTGGTCCCCGTTAGTGGCTGGCCGCATCTGCACGCACGCAACGAAGTGGAAAATGGTTCGTAAGGCCGTTGACGTTCAGGAGGCGACAGCCGACCAGGGCGCTTGCGCCCCTTGGACTCGTGGCAATAACTGTCCCCCTGTAGACAAAATGAACATTTCAGGGGGCAGTCCGGTATCTGTTGAACCTATAGAACCATGTGAAACGCCTCTGTATGGCCCGGCAGACTTCGACGATATGACCAGAAAACAGCGCCGGGATCTGCTGGCGCGTCTCCGGATGGTGAAGCCGCGCCAGAAGCAAAGTTATAAGCAGGAAATTGACGATGATCAGCGTGCGCTTCTGGTTGCAGAGTTGCTAGCGAGAGGTTTTACCGGTCAAGAAAATGAAACAAACCTATTTCTGGCCGGTGGCAGTCTCAATTCAGGCGCGGGGATGCGCATTTTCTATAAGAACGGGCGGCTACAGGAGGATGATAAATGGCGTCAATGGATCTGAACCATCAAAGCTGCCCTAAGCGAAGCCGCTAGTTGGGAGTAAGCAAGGCTTTATACAATAAAAATAACAGGTTGTAACCCCTGAGAACCTTACATTTCACTTTCAGATTAGGTCCGATTTAATGAAAAAACATTTCACATTTCGCAACGCATTAACTACTGTATGTTTATACAGTCATTAGAGTAAAGGGAGGGTTAGATGGACACTCAAGATTTGGCACCGATAAACCGTAAAATGGCTTGTGTTCAGTTCATTGCTGAGGTGTCGCTTATAGCAAATTGCAAGCAATCTGATATGAAACTGGCGATGAGTATCATTGCTGAGTTAGCGCATTCGAGCTGTGAAAAAGTCCCCGACGATGAGATTTTTTACGCTGCTGAATAGCCTGACTCCACAGCCAGGCATATTGATGACGTTGCTGGCGGCAAAATTTATTTTTGGCGCTGGCAAGGTTGAACAACGAGTAACGTGAGGCGTTAGGCTATGGCCGGAAGCGATGCGAATTACCAGGTAGTTTACCGAGGCGAAAGCCTGATTGATTATGCGTCTGGCGGATTAGTTTTCTTTCAGCGGCCAAAAGAGAACAGCGGCGATTTCTGGTTAGGCTGCTGAAAATTAGAAGTGCGTATTTGTACTGTTTCATACTTTGACCATACCAGTATCTAAAACATGACTTACACTTAATTGATGATTTTCACTGGTAAATAGTTGTTACTCAGTTCTTACAGCACGCCAGCAAACAGATAAAAAATTTAAACCATCTACTTCAATTGTCCAATTAAAACCTAACAAGTACAAAATATGTGGAAATGAGTAGGATTTATCAAAATTGTGATCGCATCGCCCCCTATTGCTAGTCTGTAATTTATGATAAAAAATGATTTTTGACGTTAAGAATTAGACAGAGGATGTTTTGATGAATTACATAAAATCAATGAATATCAACAAGTTACTGTTGGATGTGGACAACTCTCGCTTTCCTGTATCAGCTGAAAACCAACGCGATGCTGTAGCTAAGATGCTAGAATTGCAGTATGACCGCATCTACCGCTTGGCCAAGGATATCGTTGCAAAAGGCTTAGACCCGTCTGAGAATGTTTTGGTTTATCCTAGTGAAGATGAGGATGGTTTTTATGTGGTAGCAGAAGGAAATCGACGAGTTACTGCACTTAAATTATTGCTATCCCCTAAGCTAGCCCCTAATGAAAAAGCAAGAAAAGCTTTTGAAAAACTAAAAATCACTCAATCCAAAGATATAAAAGTTATAGATAATTGCGTGGTTTTTGATAATGACGATTACGAACACTGGGTGAATTTAAAGCATACCGGCCAAAATGGAGGAGTGGGAAGGGTTGAGTGGACCGCACCAGAAAAAGCTAGACATATGGCTAGAAATGGAAAACAGTCATTTGGAAATCAGTTATTTACTTTTTTAGAATTAAACGCTGACTATTTCAAAGAAATATTAGAAAAAAGGAAGTTATTAAGAATAACAAACATAACTCGGCTCTTTGGTGATTTAAAGGTTCGAGATTATTTCAATTTAAAAAGCATTAATGGAATATTGTATTGCTTTCAACCATACCACCGTTTTCAATCTCAACTTATTAGTATTTTGACAGTTATGGTTGAAGAGGATGAAAAGGGAAAACCTTGCTTCACAGTCAATAGAATTCGAAGTCAGGATGATAGGGTGAATTTTATTATTGAGCAAAGTATTAAAGCATCTGAAGTGGTTCTAAGCAAACCATGGAGTTTACTTGATCCGAATCCTGAAAATTCAATCGAATCTGTTAATGATGAATTTGAGGAGGATATTAACTCAGATGAAAATAATACTAATAAAAGCAAGAGTGAAGCTTTCAAAAATAAAGAAAATGACAATGATGACTATTCCTTAGATAAGGATAAATCAGAAATTGAGTTTGACGAAGGTGAGGAAGATAAGAAAAAAGGCAAGAATAAGCCCATTCCAAAAATAGATAGGAATAATTTGATTCCGTCTTATGTCAAGTTTAATTTTAGAGGGCACAAGAAGTGTTCTCGTATTTTTAATGAACTTAAAAGTCATTTAACATTTGATTCCACCCCTAACGCAATATCTATACTATTACGTATTTTCATTGACCTTTCTGTGAGTACTTTTATTGAAGACAATCGGATTGGTCAAAAAGATTCGAGCAGAAATCCGGGCCTGCACGACAAGGTTATAATGTGCGCTCATTATCTTCGTGATAGAAAAAAAATGTCAGGTAGCCAATGTACAGCCGTGATAACTCACTCCAGTCAAATAACTAAGCATAACGGCTCTTTGCAGCAATATGTACACAATCCTCACCTCATTTTATCGAAGGAGGCTGTAAATACTGAATGGGATAATTTTGAAGCTTTGCTTGTCCTGATCTGGGCCGATTAAAATCAATACAAATATAGACATGGATGTCTATATTTTGATATAGTACGGGATCTAGCTTGAGAGGAAAATATGAAATTTTACACTCCATTAAGATATCCCGGCGGAAAAGGAAAGTTATCTTACTTTTTAAAAGATGTCATCAAGCAAAACTCGTTAAATGATGGGGCTTATGCTGAACCATATGCTGGAGGCGCTGGGATAGCCTTAGAATTGTTATTAGAAGAATACGTCCGTAAGATTTATATTAATGATGCTGACTTTGCCGTCTATTCTTTTTGGTCATCAGTAATAGATGATACTGAAAATCTTTGCAACTTAATCAGCACAGCTAAAATCAACATGGAAGAATGGCGATTTCATCGTCATGTTATTTCTAATCCTCTAGAGTTTTCAAAGCTTGAAGTTGGTTTTTCTGCATTCTTCTTAAATAGAACTAATCGTTCTGGCATTTTAAAAGCAGGTGTAATCGGGGGTAAAGCGCAAGATGGAAAATGGAAAATGGATGTGCGCTTTAATCGTGAAGATTTAATAACAAGAATAGAAAGCATAGCAAATTACAATCAAAGAATTGTTGTTACTAATTTGGACGCGATAGATTTCCTTGAAGGTTTGAACTTCATGGATAGTATTGGTAAGGCTGATAAAGACAAAACCCTTTTATACTTAGACCCTCCCTATTATGTTAAAGGTCAAGGATTGTATCGTAATTTTTATGATCACGATGATCATGTGCTTGTAATGAAGAAACTTGAGGAAATAAATTTCCCACATTGGCTGGTTTCTTACGATAATGCAGATCAAATAAAGAATATATATAGTAAATTTCCACGAGTTGAATATTCACTACAATACACTGCGCAACAAAAAAAATCCGGAGAAGAAGTCAAGATTTTCTCCCCAAAAATTTCAGTACCTGACACTCTAAAAGGCGTTTCAGTGCCAATCTCAGCTTGAGTAAAATAAACTGAGTCGGAAATAGGTTATAAAAACAAGCCTGTAGAATGCTCTTTTAACCTTATATGTGTTTACGCAAGTTTGTGCATGAAAACGCATGATCCCAAAAGGATCGTTTACCATCCGGCCCGCCAGTACTGTCGGGCTTTTGTTAGTACCATGTAGGTGCATGAAAACCACTGCATAAAGCGGGCAGGCGTGGCGGGGCTACGAGCGCGCGCTATGCTATAGGGTTGTTAACCATTTGATTAAAAAAATCAATAGAAGTATTAACGTTGGTAAAAAAATTAAATTTTAAGAGGTGCTATGTTTATTTGTATCTGCCATATAAAAGAAAAAAGCCTACTGTCTCTTGCGCTCAATATGTCCATTTCAAATGTTTGTTCAATCTGTAATAAAACACATATTGTAATTGATACTAACGACCCTAATATCCATACCATGATTAAATCTCTAATACGATATCACTATGACGAATTTGAATATAATCGCCATTTTGGAGGCGACCATAACATTCTTTCAATGATATTGGAATTGGATGCGTTTGATGACTTTACTGAGGAAGAAAGTTTCTTATTAGAACTAGACGGTGATTTTAGCAATATAGAAGTTTATGATGACAACGGGGTTTCAATTCATGCGGGATATTATGACGGAGTGCCGAATGTTTTGCTGGAAGCAATTAAAAACACCCCCTCCTCTGATCTACTAGAAATCGAAAAAGACATAAGAACAAAAAATTATCATGAGTTTGAACTGGTCATTTCAGAAGTTTTAGATAACTATGATGATTTTTTTGCTAGTTATATTGATAGCAGGGATGTTTTTTTTAGAGCAAGAGTCGGATTCTCATCTTCTAGGGCTGCTTATGGGGACTGGGGAAGAGATATAATTTTTTACAGCCCCTATCAAGAAGTGGACATAGGCTCAGTACCAGTTATTAAAGCCGGAGAAGGAAGAGCTAATAGGGTAGGCGTATCTTATTTATATTGTGCAACTGACGAATATACTTCGGTTTCTGAAATCCGTCCTCACCCGGGAGATATCGTTTCAATAGGTTCTTTTAAAGCGAATAAAAACCTCAAAATATTCGATCTTTCTTGCCCGAATTTATTAAATTTTTACCAAAATGAAACAGCATTAGATGCTCTTAAAGACTACGCTGCTCTAGCATATTTTTTTAATAAATCTACTCCACCTAGCACAGAGGGGAGGTATTTAGTTACTCAACTTATTGCTGAAGGCATTCGAAGAAAGGGTTATGATGGAATTCTGTTTTCAAGTACGGTAAGTAAAGGTAAGAACTACGTATTTTTTAATCCTATAGATCTATCATATATACCATCTAGTAAAAAAGCCTTAGCAATTAAAAAAGTTGATTATAGTTATGGCGAGTGTAATCTTGAAGGTGTCAATGATAAATTTGTAATGTACAAAGATGCTAAGTATTAAGTAAATTTAATTGCGGCCGCTCTCGGCGGCCCTAAAATACCACTATTTTTTTCAAATTAAAGATCATATGGTTCAAAACAAATGATTTCATCACCTAGCCATGAATTTAATTCATTAAATTTTTTCTGAAGCGGTATTAGTTCATTGCGCACAAACACCTTGCTGGTCTTTTCAATATCACCAAACCCACCCGTGTTGTTCGGAATAATTACCATAAGCTGCGGCGGAACGCGATTCACGGCCAGCATGTCGTCACGGCTCACGTTTTTGATATTCAGAAATTCATCCTTCGCCGCCACCTCAGACAGCGGGATGATCTGGATGCCGTCCTTTTTCCCATTCGGGCTGTACATAAATAGATTACGGAAGTTGCCAGGGCCCTTTGCGCTTTTCATGGCACCGCGGATGTTGTCCACGTCTTCCTGATTTTGTGCGGCATCGTTCATGTATATGATGAAACCGGCATGGCTGCCGTTCGGATAATACTTGCGGCGAAACAGTATAGCCGACTCGTTCAGCAGCGCCGGAGGAATAGCTGGTGGGCAGGGCTGTAAAACTCCTGATTGATGCCGGCTCCATCAGGTGAAAGATCATGCTGCTGGCAAACTCATACGGCTCCATGTTAATGCCGTGATGTACATACCTGTATGTATCCGGGGCCAGGCCGCGCCGGGTGAATATCGCCAGCAATGGTTCCAGCTTCAGCTCCTGAGAAACCGAACAGCAGCATGTTAC
>Ga0157359_1000886_pt1 | contig 11659 bp, 7 predicted proteins | sample AttcapACBM3_FD_111482 | JGI IMG/M metagenome (GOLD analysis project Ga0157359, IMG submission 111482) | Fungus gardens microbial communities from leaf cutter ant in Botucatu, State of São Paulo, Brazil - Atta capiguara ACBM3 | ecosystem: Host-associated > Fungi > Mycelium > Unclassified ...
AAGTGTACCAGTGGGCTTTGATACAAACAAACGGCCAAGCTTCCCCTGCTTAGCTAGTGTACCCCTTATGCCTAGGGCCCAGCAATTCTTCTTGACTAAAGGTCTGTGTTGACCTTTGGTCGAGGATGATAAAGAGTAAGAGAAAGGATGAAGGGGTTCAAGGGCTAGTGTTAAGCGGTTGAAGATTTGGAATTGAGTTCTAATGTTATGACTTAAAGCTTAAAGGGTTAAGCGATAAGACAACTCTTGTATTGAGTAACACAAGAGAACTCGATAGAGTTCCTAGTACAAAGTAGTCTACCTTATATACCACTACTCATGGTCCATGCTCACTGCTGTGCACCCTACCCTAATGACCATGTGTATGACATGAGGCCACTATGTGTTGTCCATGCTGTATGACGTCACTTTATTCCAGAACCTTCTACCCCATTCTCCTAAGTTCTGTAATCAGTCTTGTGACTATGCCATCAATTTGTGACTGATGTGACAGCGTGACAGATAAACCCTAACCCAAGTTGTTCTAACAATAGAAAAAATAAATGAAAAAGAAAATAAAGTGAAAATAAAGTGAAAAGAGAAAATAAAAATAAAGTCCACCATCGGCAATCTTGACACAGACTCCCTTTGATTAAGGGTTTGATGTTATAGAGATTATTATCAAGAAGATTAGAGAACTGATTGTCTTTGAGGTCAAATGTTTGAAATGTTATATACTAGTTTTTTATGATATTGTTGCTTTCTTATCAAGATTCCATAATACTTTGAAGGGAAATAGAGCAGTAAGATTGAATTTCTTTGTATCTTTGTCAACTAATGCATAGTGGGGCCAATTTATGTCACTAGGACAATCTTAGAATTCAATAGAATTAGATGATTGTTTATTGAAAAACAATTTAAGATCTTTTGATATGGCAATAGATTGCTGTTGATAAGGGTGAACAGTGGAATTGAAGATATACTATATTGTATAAATAGCATTAGTGATGACAATGATGTGGGAAACATCTAAGACTTAGTTAATCTCATATCTGATAGTAAAAATTTCAGCCTCAGTTGAAGTGATATTAAGGGCATGGTGTAGAATTTTCTTGACTATACTGAAATAAGAATGAACATGTGTGATAGATGTAGCAATATTGTTTCTAATACTAGTATCAGAGATAATGATAACAGATTTGGGATTCAATGACATGTTTGTAAAAATATTATCTAGTTTATGGAGATGAGTAGCCTTGCTTTCCTTATCTTTGTGGTTTGCTCAGTGAAAAGAAAAACAACTAGATGTTATAAACTCAAGACCTTAGAATGGGTCATGAATAAGAACCTTGTATTGGGTTAACATAAGAGAACTCAATAAAGAACTCAATATAGAATTGTCTACCTTATATACTTAAGACTACTGGTTCATGCTCTACTACTTTAGCCTACTCTAAATGACTATGTGTTTGCCTTAAGCATATGCATAATACACTATATGACATCATTTCTTCTAGAACCTTCTACTATTTTCTATTATAATATGTGATTGTATGATAGTGACATGTAACATTATACTAAACTCTAATCCTAATTCCAAAAATAAAAATTGAAAATAAATTGAAAAAAGAGTAAAAATAAGAAATAAAATAAAATCCAATGTTCACAACTTTAATACTAGAGAAAATATCAATTAATCTAGAGCCAGGAGAAGATTTGCTATTGAGAGAATCAAATGAAGGAAAAACCCCATTGAGATAATTATTGGCATCTACAATAGAACTTTTGATTTTGAAAAGAGATTTGATAGCATGATTTGATAGTAGAGTGAAGGTTCTGAGTTGGTATCTACCACTGAGTTTTTGGAAATATAATTAAATGGGAATTAAGCCAGTGATAGCTTTAATTTCCAAAGTAGGAGAAGTGCAAAAAGTACCTAAGATCTATACAGCAGCTCTTTGCTGCATTTTTCTGAGTTTCTTGAGAGAATATGAAAGAGGAGCTTTGTTGAAGTACCACAGTGAAAACTTATAGAGTGCAATAAGAAGAACATATATTCTATATAACAGTTATTTTTGATGATAAAGTAATCCTCTTATGGAATTTCCCAGTATTTCCATATATTTGACAGTTGACAACACTTTATTCAAATAGAAGTTGATGTGTTGCCAGAAAGATAATTTTTTGTTAAAAATGAAGTTTAAATATCTCCTGGTGTCTTTAGGGCAAAAGATGGGTTCTCAGAGACATTGAGAGAAGGAGGGATTGAATGTTTCATGAGATCTAGAAAAATGAAAAATCTCAGATTTTCCATGTTCAATGACAAGTCCAAACTGTTGAAGTAAAGACAAAATGATGTTATAACTACAAAAAAAAGTGTTTGTTTTTTCAAAAGATTTTTCTTGTGAAATGAGAAGTCTATTATCTACAAAAGATAGAAATAAGACTGGAATATTGAGATTTTTTGATCTGAAAAAAAACTTTAGGATAAAACCTAGCTTTGTCTAGAATTAAAGAAAGCAGCTGATGGTTGAGAGATAGGAAAAACTGAGCAATATTAAATGCCAAAGTACTTGTTTGAAGATTTTTAATTCATCCCAATTAAATAAGATGAGTAAGCAAAATACCTGCATCCATAGTTAAATGTTGTTTTAAGTCCACCTAGTTGATTAGAATGAACAAAATTGCTTGAGATTAACTGGAACTGGAGTCTTTCACTGATAAATTTTTTGATAAGTTTTCTTAGAGTGTTCAAAAGAATGATGGGTCAAAATATTTTCAGAAAACTGTAAGTTGCTTTATTGAGCTTGGGAATAATAATGAACAAGAATATCTTGAAATGAAAAGGCCAATATTCTATATTGATACACATATTAGTGAATTTAATGATGTTAATAAGACAGCTTTGAAATGTTTCCACAAAATGTGATCTGGTCTAGGAGTGGATGAATTATTGCATTTAGCAATAGTGCTTATAAATTCTTCATTGAAGAATGGTAGCTGTGACAAAGTTTGTATTGATAGACTTTCATCTAACATGCTAGGGTTGAAGTGATAATTTTGTGCCAAGTTGAAGATTTGATGTAATACTTGTCAAAGATCATTGATTTCAATACAAGGCTGTTTGTTGTATTGCAGTGCTTTAATAGCCAGAAGTTTATGCTTTTTGACACAATTCATGAGATCTCATGGTTTATGATTCTTTAAAGTGATTTCTTTAAATTTTGTTATTGAAAAATGATCATTTTGTTTTCTTGACAACTCTTTTAAATGTTTTCCAGTCTTCAATCAACTTGGAGGACCTATAACTTATTATTTTTGTTTGACACTCTTCATTCTACCAAGCTTTGGAGCATTTAGTAATATTGACTCAATGTGAATGTTTGTATCAAATAGATTCTAAGATTCTTGCATTTACTGAACTATGAGTTCAAGAGATTCTTTGTCTGGTATAGTTGTAGTACTGATATTCCCTATTGCTTTGATAAGATCTGAAATAAAATTATTCTCCTCTTTGCTGTTCCTAATAATGGTTCAATAATTATCTTGAATAAACTCTTCTGTGATAGAAATATCAACAGTTAAGGAAGTATGGTCTAAAGGATAATGGAGTTCAGATAAAATGTTATGATTGTCGATTTTAATGGAATTCAGATGGAGAAAGAGTAGATTGATAACAGAGTTTACATTATTAGTGTTATTAGTATAATGAGTAGAGACCTGTTGGATAGAATATGGTAATTTAAGATCAAAAGAGTCTGCAATATCAGTTAAAGAATTGCTATGAATTAAATGAAAAGAGTAAGAAAAACTCCAATATCTGTTCCTGATATTAAAATCTCTAGCCATGACTAGTATATTGTAAAGATTAGCTTTAGTATTCTTAAGATACTTTAAAGCTGATTAATATTTGTCAGAGTAAACATTAATCATGTAGAAAGTACAGCTGCTATTTAAAAAAGAAAAGCAACTGATGTCTGTATGATTAAAGATATTCTTTCTCAAAGAGAAATGCATATTGACAAGTTGAATATTGATGTAAGAGATAACTCTTGAATGATCATTATTGTTAATAGCAGGCCTAGAAAACATAAACCAGTCTAGATGATTAGAAGCATCTACAACTCTATCTCCTTCCTTATTAGAATAACTTAAGATAATACAAATGAATGATCATGGAGGTTCCTGAATGAAAAGAATATTAAAGTCTTTTAAAATCATATTTTCTCACCACCCACAACTCAGCAAATTGACTTGCTTCTGTTATTATGAAGCTTTTGATTTTTTTGTATACCATTTCTTGTTAAAGCAATGTTTCCAGAAGAGATAGATGTTAGAGTCAGCTTGAAGCATCAAGAAAGATTCTTTTTAAATAACCAAGAACAATGAGAATATGAGAACAGAGAGCAAATGGAGCACCTCTGGAATATACTTCAAAGTTGCCTAGAAACTCTTCCCTCTGCTCAATCTTTGTATGAGTTGTTTGATTGGCTCCCACCAACAAAACTGCCATCTATCTAACCCTAAACATCTTGAACATCAGAAACTTCAGTCTCAGAAGTCATTTCTGAAGTCTCTTCAAAACCTAGCCCAGAAGCCTTAAGACTATCTATAGAAGCTGAGACTCAATCAATCACTTCTTCAATGTAAAGTATGGTTGTGAAATGTGGTTGAAAATATTGTATCAAGACATGTAGAAGACATACTTGAGACTATACATCTGGAAAGAGAGGAATTTTCATGAGAATGAGAGGTAGCTATAACTGAACAAGAACATTTGATAAATGAAGCTAAGGAAAACCACTGACAATTCTAAGAAGAACAAGCAGCTCATATCAGAGCTTTGAGAGATATGTTAGCTGCTATCAAAGCTGATTCACAAAGTGAGAAACAAGCAAGAATGGCTGAAGAGGCAGACTACTTATGGAGGCTTCAGAGGAGTGAAAGGTTGTTCTTGAGAAGAAAAGGCAAATGCACTTGGGTACTCCTTCAAGAAGTCAACAAAGTCCTCAATTGATAGAAATGGGTCAATTAAGAGACTGTGAGCAAACCTGGAGTAGTTTGCAAAGATGTGTTGTTGTATTTCCACTTGACAATGGCTATAGAGACATTAGGTACACTCTGCAGGAAAAAAGTACTATCTATACTCCCCAATAGAAGCATGGTTGAGAATGGCTCTAGTCACCCTAGCATATAATGTGACCAACTGGCCAATATAAGAGAGCCAACTACCACCCTTGGAGTAGCTAGGCTAAAGGGGTTTGTGGTTCTTGCCTTTCAGAGTCAGGAAATGGCACCCCTAGACTGTAGGATGGTTGAAAGCAGTTCTCTAAGTATCTAGACATAAAAGGATACTCTTGGAGCAAAGAGCATTCATAAATGTTACTGAGTGAAGTCTAGCAGCCACTTTAGTGTTAGTCACATCATTATAGACCATTTGGTGAAAAGACTACTCAACATTGCTTGGGCAGTTCCAGAATTTGATTCTATAGCTAGAGCCACTACAAAAGAACAATCTGAGTGCAGAGCAGACAGCCAAGGAGTAAGCTTGTCCAAAATGCACTAAGGGGTCCACTGATCTCCTAGTAAAGCCTAGAGGGTTAGTAATAAGAATTATGTGTTCAATGTCCATACTGGTGGCCTTAGAGACTTCCAGTCTTATGGCAAACAACTGCTTCTAGATCTATCCAATGTTAGCAAAACAATTTCATGAGACCAATTGACTACTTATAGGTTCTGAGAGCATTGAAATATAAACCCATTCTCCAGAGGCAGGACTAGAAGCTGAGGTTGGACCTGGTTGAGTTGGAGTTAGTTCAATCAATTTATCTCTTCTCTCATTAGATACTAGATGTAGAGGTCACTGTCTTAATGATTATCTTTACAGTTCAAACATTTGAAATTGTGAGGGCATAGTTTACACTACTTGGTTTCTAGACATGGGGGTTTGTTTTGAAATTCACTTTGCAACACCAAGCAAAATGTCTATAGTATTTGATCTTGTAAGGTCTGTTACACTTGACATACCTTGAACTTTGAGCTTAGCATGTAAAAGTAATATGTTCCTATTTCTAGCAGTTCTTACACTAGGAAACTTCTAGGTTCATGTTTTCTCCTCATATAGTAGTGATATAGTTACTGATGTTGAAACATCTGTTGATTAAGTATTTAGCTTTCATACCACTTTGGGCATCTCATATGTCTACCCAGATAGTTGCTATGTTAGATTTAGGCAACACTTTGATAACACATGGTTTAAAAGCAAGGTATACATCATTAAATATATACATGGATTTGATGATGGTTTTAATGACACTAGAGTTGATGGGAACATTAGTATCTTTTAGAATATAGAGAATGCCTATAATCTTAAGGTAGGATTTCAATTGAGGAAGACAAGGAGTCATAATGTCTTCAGATTCAATGGTGTTAATGTTCTTGATGTAGTTCTCAATAGTACTGAGGTCAGATTGAGAAGTGACCTTATTAGTTGTGATAATGAGTCCACAATAATCAGTATGAACAAAGTTGGCCATGATTTCAGACTTGATATTCTTAAGAGCCCTATTGATGTTAGTAACATGTTTGCCAGATAACAACATGAATTTAGAAATGTTTCCTCAGTGAGAGACTTAGGAAGTTCTCTTTGATTTTTAAAATATCTTTTACATTCAAAAATAATGCTTGTATATAAGAACACCTATCCTTGTTATTAGCATTGTTTGCCAATTTGATATCTTTTTTCTGGTAAAATTTGGATTTTTCCAAATCTTTCTTGGATGGCCTTAGTAGAACAGGAGGTAGAATTCTTGAGATTTTAGCCATCTTTGAAATAGAATTATTTTCTGTTTTCTTGTCAGGTTTATTGAGTGTACTCTTTGGGATGAACTTCACCACAACAGTTTCAAACTTTTGAGGGTAGCACATGTTTGTACTGCAGTTGTTAGTATTCTTCTTGTATGAGTTGGGTATATTGCTAGATATAGTAGTCTTATCAAGAGTGTTAGTATTCTTTTCATTGAGGGTAGCATATGACAGCTAAAAGTCTTGAGGTGAGTTTATTTGATTAGTCCAGGAGGGATTGTGACTCTGTACCTCTATTCTAACATTGTATGAAACAGAGAACAAGTATAAATGTTCTTATAATTTTCTGGAGCTATTAGTACTTAAATGGTTGGTTTTACCTCTTGGAACCTCCATGTTTATATTCTTGCAGACAGTGTTGGAATCCATTGGATTAGACATAGCAGAATTGTAGACTGAAGAATTTATATTCACTAATTTTTCTTTAAGCACTACCATACAAGATGGTGGTATGAGAGAAAGAAGTGATGTTTTTGTATTATGTAACCCTTCATTGACCAAGTACAAAAATTAAATTAAATTAAGAGTCCAAGTATATACTATGATAGTACTTCTCTTAAGATTTCATTTCTAGAGGAACTTGCCTCTTTTTCCATCTTGCCCAACTTCATTCTAACTTTTTTAAATACTTATTTTCAAACTTCTTGTTATCCTACTCAAACAATATTTTTGCTGTATATTTTTCTAGTAATTTACTTCTCTTAAACACCTCTGATTCTAGATTCAACAGTTTCTGTATTGTACTTTTTTTATCTCTTCCTCTCTAATGTCTTTCTTAAATTCTTTTACTAATTCCATCATATTTCCCAAATTTTCTAGCTCTTTCCAATTGTCTTCTTCTACCATATATTCATTCTACCTAACTAAGCACTTTGGTTTTCCTCTCACATATCTTCTATTTAATATTTTTCAACTTCATATTTTTTTTTCTTTATTTATCTTTATCAGAGAAAATGGGATCTTTTTTTGCTTCACTACTTGCTCTTGATATAATATTATCCTGCTTACATTAAACACTAGATGAATCTTTATCAATGTTGGTAGCTCAACTTTATTACATTTTTTGATATAATTTTCTTTATTTTATACAGCTTCACAAATCTCTCAATCAACTTCTTTATCTTTTTGTTTCTTATCTGCCATATTAAGTTCTTTATACTCAATAAAACTCAATTTTCCATTTTGTACTTTACTTTCTTCTTTCTGTTTCTATTTATATATCTTTTTATCTTATCTTGTGACTTTTTCAACATTGCTTTTGCTTTTTCATGTATTTCTTTCATTTTATTTACAAAATTTTCTACTTTCACTTTCTTTCTCATTTCAAAGCTCATTCTCAGTTCTTTACCATAGTATAGTAGCAACTTTGTTACTAAATATACCTTTTTATTCAAGGTAAAATCTACAGTTGCCAACTATTCTGACCAATTTTCTTATTTATAATTAATATACATTCTTAGATACTAACTCTTGATTTGTTATTTCTGTCTATCTGTTTGTTTGTGAATGAAAAGCTGTTGATAGCTTTATTTTTATTTCCAACATTACACTTTCTACCACCTTATATAACTTCCATATATTATTCATAAACAACTTTACTAATCTCTCTATTGTTATTTTTTGTTATTGTTATAAAGTATAGTATTTTTAAAAACTTATTATATACTACCAAAATTGGATCATAACCCTTTGATACCAGTAAATTTGTAATAAAGTCTACTAATATATATTACTATGATTTTTCTAGTATTGTGTTTAGTCTTAATTTTTCTACTGACATTTCTATTCTATTTTTTATTCTTTGATATTACATATATTTCTCTATATATTACTTAATTTATTTGTTACTTCTGGCTACAAATAATTTCTAGTAACCAACTCTACTTGTTAGAAATCTTCTGAGTAGACTTAAACATTTTGATTTTTCTGATTTTTCATAATTTTTTTCTTCTTTAAACTTAGCTAAGGGTGTGACATTATGTCACATGTGTCACAGTCACAGTCACACAGTCATGTGACTTAGTAGAACATTATAAAAACTACTAGAAAAACCTAGTCATAACTTTAGGATAAATTAAAGATATATAGACTAATTCTTAAAGATATAGTTTAGTAATTTATATTGAGTGAGGTCAGTATTTATGCCCAGCTTCAAAATGAGCAGATGTTTAATTATAATATAACAAAACTCTCTTTTTTGTTGTTATCTTCATTGTCTAAGTCCTCTTGTATACTTCTATTCTGTTATGACCTTAGTGTTATGATGCATATGAGGACTAATATTTTTCTTTTTCTTTTATGGACAATGAAGAGGCACATGACTATGGTTATATGATGTGATATCATAAAGCCTAGAAAGGACTAGAGTGGGCTAGAGTGGTCTAGATAAATGATGTCAAGAAACATATCAACAGTATGTCTACCTCATAATGTACACATGGTGTACTCATGGACAACACATGGACATTAGGGCAGGAGTAATTATTTGTAGTATGGATCATGTGTAACTTATATAAATAGAGTAGCAATCTAGTAGAGACTCCTTGTCGAGTTCTCTTGTGATCTTCACTTAATATCCTACTGAAAGATTTATTATTTGTATTACTATTGGTCATTGTGACTAGTGGTTGCCACAACACTTAGCTTGGCTCAGATTGCAACTTAGGCAAAAACTTGAGTAAGAATAGAGAATGGATCAATTGGTAAAACATAAGGATACAAGAGAGCATTTACAGCTATATATACCTATTGTCCATAAGAAATACATATATTAGAGATGAGAAAACAATGAGAGAAAACATAAGGAGGTCTCTACTACTATATAAGGTACTAACTGATTATATACATGAATAAAGCAAGATGCAGCCTATAATAAGTCAAACAATGAAACAACCTCAATATATATTGTTTATAAGACAATCTTCTGTAAAGCATAAGGTATCAGTTATAACATATTCTTCTTTTTCATCTTATCTGTATCTATTGTGGCAACCACTAGTCACAAAGACCAATAGCAACACAAGCAATAAATCTCTCAATAGGATATCAAGTGGGGATCACAAGAGAACTTGACAAGGAGTCTCTGTTGTATTAGGGTCCTATTTATACAAACTACTCCTGGTCCATGCTACTAATAATTAAACCTGCCCTTATGTCCATGCTTCATCCTCATGTTTGTCTTATGTCTTATTTAAGGCCACCATGTTGTATTCATATGTCCTGATGTCATCTTCTAGATCCTTTTACCATATTCTAGGTCTATGACATCATATCATGTGACATGTCATGTGACTGCAATGTCATGTGCCTCTTCATTGTCCAAAAGAAAATCAAAAAGAAAGGAAAACAAAATTAATATAAAATTAGAGAAATTAAATAAAAGAAAAGAAAAATTGTCAGTGTTCATAGTGTTTCATAACATTATCCTATAGTCCTTCACTAAGTATTCTACTTTGTCATATTTGTAGCATTTCCTAGTCTCTTTCTCTTTCTTTGGCTTTTGAAAATTCTTTGCTATATGTTTATATGTATTGTAATTGAAACATTTAAGTTTCTCATCTTTGTTGTAGTTGTTCTTAGACTTCCTAATATCTATGGATATCCCTCTGCTTTTGTAGGTAATTTCTAACCCTATTCTGTAGTCATATCTGCTCTCTGTAGATTCATATCCTTGTCCAACTGAAGTAATTGCCACTTTCCACTTCTTTAATGTTTCTAGTGCTGCTATGGGTAGGTTCCACAGTAAGATACTGATGGAGTTTAGTATTTGAATGGAAATAAACTTTACTATGGAAGACTAAGTGTTTACAGAGTTTTAAAAGGATTAATTTGCCATGGAAGATGAGTTACTTGCAGGGTTTGAGACAAGAGTAAGTTTGTTATGAAAGATGTCAATACTTGGAACTGAACTTTGATATATAACACTTTCATACTTCTGTCCAGTTGTTCTAACACTTAGAGTATTATAATCCTAAGCTTGGTTTAGATTACAATATAGACAAAGACTTGAGTAAGAGAGAAAAGAATGATTAATTGGTAAAATGTAAGGATACAAGACTGTATCTACAATTATATATATCTAATTCTTATGAGGAAATAATATAAAGTCAGCAAGAGAAATATAAAAAGTGTTAAAGTCTAATCTTCAGGTATTGATGTCTTCTATAGCAGATTACTTCTATTAAAACTCTGAAAGTATTTTGTTTTCTACAATAGAGTTTTGTCATATACTAAGTCCACTCATTCCAAATACTATCTTCTATAGTAGTGATGTTTTCTTCAATCCTCAATAAAAGCCTATCTTTCATAATGGTCTTATTTTCTGCAATATGCTCTTGTGGTAGTAATGCTATTAATTTCAAACCCCTTGAGTACTTAATATTTTATGGTAGAGATACTCTTATTAAACTTGGTTCTTTACAGTAAAGTTTCTCTATTAACCACTTTTAGTATATCATCACTAAACCTTTAAACATCTTTTATTCTTCTTCTTTATATATATGTCATATGTAAGTCCACTTGTCTGGAGACTACATCCCCGTGGTAATATTAATTTCAAATTAAACAAGCCCACCTTCTATAGCGGCCACCTTTCTCACAACATGTCTTATGGCAGTACTGCAACCATCTGGGTATTCTGTCTTCTATGGCAGAGATACTCCTATTTGACTTGGTCTTCCATGATGGAGTTATTCCTGTCAGTGTCTTAACACTAAAACCTCTGCTTGGGGAAATAGGGGTTTTACCACTAAAACCCCAAGCATCTCCTATACTTTCTGTTTGTATATAAGACTAGTAGTTACACTGTAATTTGCTA
>Ga0157359_1000888_pt1 | contig 11642 bp, 8 predicted proteins | sample AttcapACBM3_FD_111482 | JGI IMG/M metagenome (GOLD analysis project Ga0157359, IMG submission 111482) | Fungus gardens microbial communities from leaf cutter ant in Botucatu, State of São Paulo, Brazil - Atta capiguara ACBM3 | ecosystem: Host-associated > Fungi > Mycelium > Unclassified ...
AAGAAAAGAAAAATGTTCAAGTTCAGGTGCACCATAAAACTTCTGCATTCTTGGATCATGCACTAATTAACATATTTGGATTTCCAATATACCTTACTAAATCTCAGATAACAAGGTGTGAACTATATGTAACAGGTCAGAACAACCTTTGGCTTCAGCTTATGTAATACATCTCTATAAGTCACACTGATTATATATTTCAGATGAGAACTCAAGACTGGATAGGTAGCTTAGTCCACTGGAATATAAAGAGATATGTTGTTGCTAACACTGGAAGTAGATGATAGCTTGAATTGATTTTCAGAATAAGGCTATTATAGTATAAACTACTGGTATTTATACTAAGTACATTACCTAGGGCAGTTATTTAAAATGGAGACTGCTAAGTATTATACTGGATACTAATGATTCTTGAATAACAGGAATAAAGATCTATAGAGTTAGCAAGAGTCTAGTAAGAACATCTGAGATGGAATAGAGAGAGATGATCTGTATTGGAAGAGGTTACAGAGTATGAATAAGAGCAGAGGTGTTATCTGTAGGTTAGAATGGATGTGGCCAGAACAGAATATGACACTTGTCTGCTATACTTATTAGAAGAAATAAATATATAGTAGTATAATGTAGTGTGGATAATTGACAACTACTTACCAATAGTGTCAAGTTGTTATATGTCAAGTCTACCCATTTAGAAGATACATCTCCATAGTGATACTGTATCCTTTACTTCTATGAAACAAGCCTTTCTTTTGTGATGGCCACCCTTCTTACAAAACATCCTCATGGCAGTAATGTAATAATCTAAATATCCCATCTTCTATGATAGGGATACTCCTATCTGACTCAGTCTTCCATAGCAGAGTTCTCCTACCTTACTCCTGTTAGTGTCTCACCACTGAAACCTCTACTCAGGGCAATACACTAAAATCCCAAGTATCTTCTATATTTCCTACTCATATATATAAGACTAGTAGTTACACTGTAATTCACTAGTCTGATAATTAACAAAGATAATTCTTATTGAACTTGATCTCTAGTGTTCAATAGCAACACACCAAATCAGTACTCACTTCCATCTCAGACTTCATCCAATTATCTGAAATTGCAACCACATAACAGAAAGATGGCATAGCATATAAGCTAAAGCCAAGATCATTCCACAAGTTCATGTTACCAAACATAGAGTTTACACACTCTGCACATCACTGGGCCAACCCCATGAACTTTTGCCTCCTAGTGTGAACTGTATCTAACACAAGTATAAATCTTGCTTCAAGTAGATATTCATGATCAATCATACAGAAAGAGTTGAATTAAGAAAACTTATTTGGAACAGATATAAATATCCATGGATTGGACAAAGTACTTGGATTGTGGATCAAGCTTGGAAGCTTATCTGTGGATTTGCAATGTAATATCAGATAACAATCTTGGTCTTAACTTATGTATTGTGCTTCTGTCTATTGCATGGTTGTAATTTTGGATGAGTGAAGTATCAGATGGAACTAATCAAGTAGCTTAGTTGGAGAAGTGAGAGGATGAATTTAGTTGGTTCTTAGTCAATTTTACAGACGAGAGACTACAGAGTATCTACTTAGCCTTATATACTAAGTCTGTAGTCAGAACTGTGATTAAGGTAATAGTAGTATAGTAGATAACTAAGGAGATGTTATAGAGACAGTTTCCAAGCTATAGTACGACTAGAAGTTTAGATGATGAGTTACTAGAATATGAAACATAAGAGGTTGATCTGTATGTGAGTGAGCACAAATGCAGAAGTATACCTAGAAGTAATTAGTCCTATTGTCAAGAGTGAGGAAGGAAGCCAGATAAAGTGTGGAAACTTATCCAGAAAATAGATGTGAAAATCTGTAAGAGTGGATAAGTATTCAGGCTGTAAATCAAGCTTAGAAGCTTATTCATAAATTGATGACATGATTTTGGAAGACAAAGTTGGTTTTAAATTATGTATTGTGCCCACTACTTGTTATGTGGTTGTAATTTAGGATGGTCAGGGAGGAGGAGAATGTTCTCAAATCTTAGTCAGATTCTGAGTTGATTTCCAGCTGAATACTACAGAGTATCTACTTAGTCTTATATACTAAGTTTGTAGTTGGAACTGTGATTAAGGAATAGTAGTGTAAGAGATAACTAAGGAGACATTATAGAGACAGTTTCTAGGATATTTAAAACTGAAAATAGAAATAAGAATGGAAACAGATCATAAAGAGAAATAAAAAAACAGAGACAGAAAACAAATATAGTAGAATATAGAAGATCAAGACAAGGAGAGTGGACTAGACTTCAAAAAATATATAGTGTAGAAGTTAAATATCAGTTCTGGAGCATGGATAGGTTCAGTAGCAGGTAACTACTTGAATTTATCTTCTGTGTTTTCATAGCCTAGCTAAATGACCTTGTAGAGGAGCTTGCAAGCTTGTCTTTAGTTGGTTTTTGAGTTGATAATCCACAAGATTTCATATTTGATCTCACTGTTGATGGTGACTAGTGCAGGTAGTGGATCAGATCATTTAGAAAAGATACTGAAATGGCTGTTTCAAGCATAGAGACATAGAAGACTGGATGAATAGAACATAAATCTTGGAAGCCAAAGAATGAATAAATGAGTACTAGATTGTGCTATGATCTTATAAGGATCTAGATATTTCTTGTATAGCTTTTTAGAGGGTTATATAGTATGAAAGAACTAAGTTTTCATGAAAACCTTTTGTCTTACTTAGAAGTCTGGAGCTGAGAGTTAGCATACATTAATGGATTATTAGTAGTGCTGTTAGGCTACAGATATTTCAGACTTAAGGACACTCTGAAGTTTATTGAGATTGACTGCGAAATCATGGGCACAGAAGAAAACTATACTGTATTCAGGATGAACTGTGATATTTGGATGATATCATTTGTTTGTAAAAAATAGGAAAATACCAGTAGTAGTACTAAGAGCATTGTTAAAAGTGAATTTAATAAGTAGAAGAAGTTCAGACCAGTTATTCTACTGGTAGTTACAATAAACTTGGAGCTATTGTTCCAGAGTTTGGTTGGTTCTTTCTATTTGCCTATCTTTTTCTAGGTAATAGCCTGAGGTGAAGTGAAAATGTATATCAAAGATGGTATTTGAGAAGTAGAACAAGTTAGATACAAATTTGGATTCTTAATCAGAAGTAACATGGAACAGGACTCTATGTTTGGAGAATATATAGATGACAAATAGTCTGGCTAACTTAGTGGAAGTAATGGTGTTGGATGTTAGAATGGAAATAGCCTATTTGAAAAGTCAATCAACTATGACAAGAATGGTGTCAAAGCTAGAAGAGAATGGAAGTTTCTTATTGAAGTCTATGGACATTGAGTTTTATGATTATTCTGGGATAGAGAGTTGCCTGAGAGATCTGTAGGGCTTGTGAACTGGGGCTTGGATTATATATAGGTAATACAGGATTTACAGAATTCTTGTACATCCAAATAGATGTTAGACCAGGTGTATCCACAATGGATGAGTTCTAGCATTTTATTTTGTCCAAAATGACTAGTGAGGATATAGTCATAATAATACTGAAGTACTTGGATATGGAGGTTGTTAGCAGATGGTATATAGATTCTGTTGTCAAAGAAAAGAAGGCTAGAAGAGTCAGTTAACCAATGGTCTTTGGAATTGGTAAGATGTTCTGCAGTAGAAGTATCATTTGCAAGTATAAATAAAATGTCAAGATAGAGTCTGTCAAGATCAAGGATGGTGGCTACATAGATGGAAAAAATGATTAGAACAGATATTCTAAGAGATACTGCTAATTGTTCATAAGTGAAAACTAAATAGAAGTTATGAGAATTAACAGAAGTATAGCTAGTATTCCCTCTTTAGAGTAGACATCTCATTGTTTAGTGAGAGTATTGAGCTTAGTTTTGAGCTGACCAGGGCAAAAGTAAATAATAAGATTAAACTAGAACAGGTATTCAAACTATCTTGTCAATGAATAAGAACTTTGGTAGTTAAAAATATTTAAGGTTCTTGTAATCTGTGACTATGTCAATGGAAAGAGCAGAACTTTCTAAGTAGTAATACCAGATCTAGAATGCTTTGAAGATAGCAAGGAGTTTCTTGTCATAGATATTGTATACAATAGTTGAGCTTAGTGAGATTGAAGATATATCAGAGGATATTAGTAATACTGTAAGTCCAGATCCACTTTACAGAGGCTTAGTTACACTCCCTTAGTTACACTCCTAGGCTGGTCATTACCTAGACTAGCTTCTAATGGACTGATAACTGCCCCTACCATATCCTGATTCCCATTGTCTAGTTTATCACAGTAGTACTATAGTTATTTAGTTAATTATAATTGTAGATATTGATTGGTCAAGTGCACAGACCATTTGCTTGGACCATCTTACTATATCTTATATGGTAGTGGTGTAACAGTAGAATATCTTATCCAAATATCATCTAGAGTTCCTGGGCACTTATAACTCCTTAAGTAAAATTAAATCCTCTTACAAGATATAGGAATGGAAGGCTACTAGATGAACTTTATTATCTAAGGTCATAATGAATAGGATAGCAGTGAGAGTATAGTTAGAAGTATCTATTTCTATAATGAGTTGAGCATTGGAAATCTAGTAGAAGAGAATGAGGGCAGAAGTAAATGTTTTCTTCAGAGTGTTGAAGGCTTTATCATAGAAGTTGTCAAATTTTCAGAAATAATTCTTCTGGGTGAGATAGGTGAGTAGAAAAATAATATCTGAGTATTCATAAATAAATTTACAATACAAATTAGTAAATCCAAGGAATAACAGGATATTTTTGACATTTCTTAGTTTAGACTAGTCCTAGATGATTTTAATTTTGATTTTGTTGTCAGCCATAGTAAGCCTAGAAGAAGAAAGAATATATCCAAGGTATTTTACTAACTCAGAATGAAATTTGCATTTCTTGGCATTCACATAAATTCTAGCTTTCTGTAGGCAGCAAAGAACTTCTTTGACTTGCTTAGTGTGATTAGCCATGTCATCAGAATAGATCAGAATATCATCAAGATAAATTACCACACAGACACCAAGAAAGTCAGAAAAGATGTTGTTCATGAAGTACTAAAAGGTAATGAGAGCATTGGTAAGATCAAAAGATATGATAGACTATTTGAAGGATCTGTAGCAGATATAGAAAGTAGTCTTTTATTTGTCATCTTCAGCAATGTGGACTAAGTGGTAAGTGTGATGAAGATATATCTTGATATAGATGCAAGCTTTGTAAGGGAAGTCTAGAAGGTTGGAAATGAGCAGAAATAAGTAGCAATATTTTTTTGTAATGTGGTTGAAACTACAAAAGTCAACACAAAAGTAAAGCAATCTATCTTTCTTCTTGACAAAAAGCACAGGTGCTCCATGTAGAGAGAAAGTGGGCCAGATAAATCCTGTGTTGAGGTTCTCATTAATGAATTTTTTAAGGGCTCCCTGTTCAGTGGAAGATAGACTGTAGATGGTCCCAACTAGTGATTGAGCACCTTTTTCAAGGTTGATCTGAAGATTGTAAGAGTGATGGAGAGTGAGAACTTTAGCCTTTGCTTTGCTGAACACATCTATGAATTTGTGATACTCAGATGGTATAGCAGATAAGTTTACTAGGTTATCCAAAGGTTGTACTGATCTTGCTGTGAGAGTTGTTAAATGAAGGAACAGGTAGAAATTTGTCAAGCCTGGCAGACATGATGCTCAGATGAAAGCCAGGGTACTAATAATAGCAGTGTGAAATTGCTTAGAATAAAACCTAGAAGTCTTAGAAGTAAACTCAGAAATCTCAGAATTAGTAACTGTAAATATCTCTTAGGCTAGTGAATATAGTGAAATGTTAGAAGACAGCTGGGGTACTAATGGGAAGTTGACTATGATGTGAATGGATACAAGATTCTCCTGCAAAAGTAGACAGAAAGAGATAGACCCAGATGCCTAGTCAATCAACAGATTATGTTGGATGAGCTAATTGTATCCAAGAACCAGAGAGCAGAAAGAGTCAAGTAAAGTGACATAGAAGTTCTGAACTATACTTTCACCAGATGGAAAATAAATAGACAGCAATATTATTTCTAAAATGAAGTTGTTTGATAATCTATCAAATAAATAGAATAAATGAGGTTGGAAGGTCATAAGCACATATAAAGGAGGAATAAGCAAAACAGTGAGTGGATTTGGAGTTGACAAGAGCACAGAAGAGCACTTGCCAAATGTAATTTAGCTTATATATGAGAGATGAGAAGAGAGATAAGGTAAGCAAATGAGAGTCAGAAAGAGCAGAGGCATTGAGACAAATTAGACTCATGATTGCACAAATGAGTTCAATATAACCACTAGTTTGTGTAGAGTCTATGAGGTCCTGTACTAGTTTTCTGATTTCTCAAAAGAAGCTACCTTGGCTTTTCTGGCTTTTATGTTATCAGAGGATGAAAGTGTTTAGTGCTTGTTACAGTTATTAATTTTGTGGCCACTAAGACTACCACAGGTTATTATCTATGTGTCTTTTCTTTTATTCACTCATCAACTTACTATTGTTGCTAAGCTTGAGCTTAAGGCTCTTCTTGAGGACAGAGCAGAGGTTTTCAGAGATAGTTGAGAAAAGTTTGCAGATGGGGCTACAAGCAGGTTTTGAGGTCAGACAGTTGGAGTAGAAGTAGAAGAGGTTTCAGAAGTAAAGTGTTGTTGCTTCCAGGTATAGGCTTCAATGACATCTTTTTTGGCAGTCTAGACATGAATGTATTTTCAGTTGTATTTTCAGTACTGGTTGTCAATGATCAAAGCTAATAAGTATATAGTTTGAAATAAGAAAGGTTTTTCTTGTTTCTAGATCAAGATAGAGTCTTAGATTTTGCTCAGAAGACCCTGATAAAAGTGATGATAGAGAACATTGTTGCCCTATCTGAGTTGCAAGGCATATCTTATGAATTCCATATTGTAAGTGGAAATTTTATTACTAGACTTTATTTGGAAGTTGTCCAGTAGGATTGCAGCTTCTCCAACTGGGTCAAAGAAACCAAAATGTTGATAGAGCTCATTGATAAAGTGACTTCAGTCTTGAAGCCAGTCATAGAAGATTCCTTGCTCTTCCTAGTTGAGTCTTATATCAAACCAGTCTTAGGCTATACTAGTGAGATAGGTTATTGTGAAGTTAATCTTCATGATGTTAGAGGTGAATTGTGCTGAGTTAATACAGAAGTAGAAGTGGCACTAGAACAAAAAGTTATTTTACTTATCTGAATTTGTACTGCTGAACATATCTGAAAGACAGACCTTGGCTTCTGAGGCAGAAGAGGGTGCAGGTGTTCTATTACTTAGATTATTTGCTAGTTAGTTGAAGGCTTTAGCCAACAAGTCTGTTGGCTGATGTGGAGTTCTTCTCTAGTCAATAGAGAGAGATAGGGTAAGTGGTGGAAGATCTTGATCTTTTAGAGATAGAGTATCTTCTTAGTTCAGATCATTATTTACTAGAACAATATTAAGATCTGGAGTGGTGAGTAGAGATATGTCCATAGCTTCTGGAAGGGTATGTACTAATGACCAGAAAAAGATAGTTGGTTGTGAGTTAAGTTATCTTGAGTGATAAGAAGTGTTTGTCATAATATTGGAAAGTTGCTTGCTTAACCATAATACAGTTATGAAAGGGAATCTTAAGTTGGGATTTATAGATGCTCTTCTAGAAAAGACTATGAGAGCAAACTAGGATAAGAGCTAAATAGAAAAAGTGATAGTAGTGTTTTAGTCTAAAAATACTGTCAAGAGTGAGAAAGAAAGTCAGATCAAGTATAAAAACTTATTTGGGAAATGGATATGAAAATCTATGAGAGTGGATAAGTACTTAGGTTGTGGATCAAGCTTGAAAGCTTATTTGTGGATTGGTAACATAGCTTTGGAAGACAATTTTGATCTTAACTTATATGTTATGCTTACTACTTGTTATATAGTTGTAATTTTGGATGATTAGAAAGGAATGAGGAGAATGTATTCAAATCTTAATCAGATTCTTAGTTGATTTCCAGACTGAAGACTACAAAGTATCTACTTAGTCTTATATACTGAGTCTATAGTTGAAACTGTGGCTAAGGAATAGTAGTATAGAAGATAACTATAGAGACATTATAGAGGGATTTCTAAGATATAGGATGACTGAAAGTTTAGATAATGAGTTACCAGAAGATGAAACATAAGAGACTAATCCATATGTAAATGATCACATATATGGAAGTATATCTAGGTATTTTAGAGTCTTATTTGGAAGTTAGAAAGCAGAAGTATCAAAAGTTGGTCTATAATACTTATCTGGAATCAGAAAGTAGATGTCTCAGATGTCTCAAAAGTTAGTCTATGACAAATAGTAAGATTATTGGTGAATAATTTAGAATGTGAACAATATAAGAAAAGTAGAATAACTTGAACTATTTAATATATATAATTATTAGACTATATAGTAATAGCACCACTTGAGTTTCCAAGTGTTTGATATTCATAGTTCTTGCTACTATTAACACTAAACTCTGGTATTAAAGTAATATACTTTCTTCAGTTAGAATTTCCTTTTCTGAACTCCATTTCAATCTCTGAAGTTATGACTAAGCAACATGTAGATAGCATAACACATAAGCTAAAGCTAAAATTATTCTGGAAAGTCTGCAATTCTGTAGATTTTGATAAGTTCCTATACTTATTGAACTCTGACTAACTCCATGCTCTTTTGCTCTCAAGTGTATATATTCAATATCTTCATATTGTCAGAGTTATGAACTATGAACTTGATTTTTATTTTATTTATATTTATATTCTTTATTTTGGACTTAGACAAAGAAGTATAATGTAATATCATACATGACTGTCACATATGTCACAGAGAAGGTTGTTCTAAAACAGATGATATCTTACAGTATAGCTATAACATATTGGCTTTATAGAGAATATATAAACTTTAGGGTAGGTTAGTTGTAGTGTGCATACATAAATTAGTTTGTAATAGAAACTCCATTGAATTCTCTTGTGTTACTCAATACAAGAGTGTGTTTTTCATCTTAACTTGAAACTTAAGTCATAATATATATACTGTATTAGTTGTAACTTGAAAAAGAAGACTCAAAGGAAGTAGAATATGAGAAAATTCAAGGAGTTGGACATGCAGCCATTGACATCAGAGAAAAGTGCCAATCTTAGTCAATTTTCAGGCTAAGAAGTATAGAGTATTTATATAGCTTAGATACTAATACTTGATAGCTAAAATAATATCTGAGAAATGAAAAATATAGAGTAATTACTTAGGTTATACTAAAATTCTCAAATATTGTTCAGAATTCCATAAGGATTATCAGGATATCGTATGATCAGTTATAGAGTGATTGACTATAAGATGGAATCTGACTAATCTATACTGAAAAAGATTTGCACAGATTAGGTAAGATATTCTCTTCTGGAGATTTTGTATAGAGTATATCTTAAGTAAGTATTATTTACAATGGAAGTCAGATAATTTATATATATTCAGATCAGTATATAACATAACTCTAACTCCACTATGTTTATTGACACTATTACTTATCTTAATGAACTTTTTTAACTTCTCTATCTGCTACTTCATTGTCTAGGACCTTAAGTTCTTGATACTTAATAGCAATAACATTTAATCTCCTACTTTTGTCTTTTCCTGTGCCTTCTTTATTTTTTAATGAACTTTTCTATCTTTATATACTTTTCTTTTTTTCTCAGCTCAAACCCCATTCTCAGATTTTTTCTGTAGTTTACCATAAAAGACATTATTGTTAAGCATGGTTTTTACTTCAAGTAAAAGTCTATGGTTAGTTATGTGAGAAAAGATAAACTAAGTATAACACTTATCTAAGGGTGGATAAAAGTTACTTAAAGTAAGGATATGAGTTATCTGGAGATATAAATCAAGCTAAGTACTTATCTATAGAGTTGTGACTAAATTGTAAATAATGATCTTAGTCTTATATGTTGTACCAACTACTTGTTATATAGTTGTAATTTTAGATGAATTTAGAGTTTGAGAAAGAGAAAGAAAGTAGATTTCTAGAGTTCAATTATTAGATTGAGAAAAGCTGTTAAGCATAGTCCACACTTAAAGGGAATAAAAGTCCAAAGGAGTTTTAACAAGTATGGAAACTTATCAAACTCTACAGAGTTTCAGACTTTTCAGAATAATCTTGGCTTTAACTTATATATTGCACCTTCTACTAGTTATATGGTCACAATTTCAGAGAAAGATCTTGAGAGGTGGAATTAGAAGTTATAGAAATAGAAATAAGTTGTTACAACTTAAGACTAAGTGTGTAGTCAAAAGAGAAAACTTGTATTGTTTAATATAAGAGAACTCAGTAGAGTTCTTAGTATAGGTGTGTCTACTTCATATAAACCTTATAATATTTAGGTTAGGCTAGATATCAGTGTGCACAGACCATATACCAGAGGTATATAAAGTATATAGATAATGTCATTATTTCTTTTATAATATATGATATTATGACTGTTACTGTGACATGCATGACTAACCTGTGATATTTGTCTCACATACCCTGTCACATTACTTGTGATCATTGTAATAGTCACATATGACATTATCTTGTTCTTTTTTTACTAAGTTTCAAATAAGAGAAATAGAAAAGGTCAGAGTAAGTAAAAAAATAAGAAATACTTTAAATAAGTGAAGTGAAGTGAAAAAAAAGTCCACTATCTTTGATTCTAACATAGGTATGTTGCTATTGGTATTAGAGTTTGATATTTTTTCTTATAAAATAAGAACTCTTCAATCAGATAAGGATAGAAGCTATATTATAAAAATACCTACAAAAGAAGTATATAAAGTTAGAGAACTTGTATCAGATTATATGTATCCTACTTTAAAATATAAATTATAAAATAGGTTTTTAAAATAAATAAATAAAATTATTTGTTTTAATTTAGTTAATTATTAGGCTAGTTAACCAGTATTAAATATATAAAGTAAATTAAAGGAGTACTTAAGTGGAGCTCTTAGTAATGTTAGTGGATATTTCAGTAGTAAAACACTGACAGGAGTTCAGGTTAAATAGAAGGAAACTCTGTCATAGAAGACTAAGTATATATGAGGTTTGAAAAGAAATAATTTTACTATAGAAGACAGTAAAAACAGGTTCAAATACCTATAGAGCTTGATACAAATAAGGCCAAATATTTATAAAGTTTTGATACTAATAAGTCTACTATAAAAGATCAAATACCAGTAGTATCTTGGCTTGAAAAATAATATAAACTTTATCACAAAGAGTAAAACACTTATACTAAGTACTGTAGATGGATTTATGGCCAAGAGAATAGCAGAAAATACTATAAAAACAATCTTCAGATATTATGATAATCTAAAGTCTAGATAATAAGTCGCTAGGTAATAAAACTTGTATTGAGTAACACAAGAGAACTTAATGAAGTTTTCAGTACAAAATGGTCTACCTTATATACTTCAGATTATGGTTTGTGCACATCTACAACTAATCTAACAACCAATCTATTCTAAAGTCTATATACTATTTATAAGACCAATATATTATAACTTAGCTATATAATATTATTTGTTTTACAACTTTCTTTGTATTATGTGATCATGTGAC
>Ga0157359_1000889_pt1 | contig 11633 bp, 4 predicted proteins | sample AttcapACBM3_FD_111482 | JGI IMG/M metagenome (GOLD analysis project Ga0157359, IMG submission 111482) | Fungus gardens microbial communities from leaf cutter ant in Botucatu, State of São Paulo, Brazil - Atta capiguara ACBM3 | ecosystem: Host-associated > Fungi > Mycelium > Unclassified ...
AGAAAAATCTCTACATTTCCAACATCTTGAACTTATAATGGTGTACTATGTCTCCTTATCATAAAGATTGCCAGACATGTTGGGCATTAGAAGACTCTAGAATTCATGTTATAAAGCTATTAGTGGTCTCAAATATATAAGTATGTTAGTTAATATGTCAGCACCTGTAATCTATATCTATAGACTAAGTCTATTCACCACTTACCTCTTAAAGACTTGTTTCTATTACTTATATCAAATGCAAAATGGGATACTACCAGTGTTGACTTTGTTATAAAACTTCCAGAATCTATAGAGTTTAATATAGTAATGATAGTAGCAGACTTGGTTTATAAGAGAGCTTACTTTGTTTCTATAGAAGATGCTACAAGGTTCTTTCTACACTATGTCTAGAAGTTTTATAGCCTCCTCAGCTGTATAGTCTCAGATTAAAGACTGTAATTTGTAATACTTTTTACTAAGGAGCTATATCAACTGCTTGATGTCAAAATAGTGTTATCTCTGGCCTAATATCCTCAAACTGATAAGCAAATAGAGCAAGTAAATTAAGAGCTTAAGCAGTACTTGTAGATATCAATGAAAATACAGAGCAACTGGCAAGATATTTCTCTGTTAGTGGAGTTTTAGTATAATAACTATATATACTTTTTCATGCTAACAGAGATCAGGCAGAAAAGAGATTATACTAGAATATAACAAGAACTATATAGTACTAGCCCTGAATTGTGTGCTAGAGATTTCAAAGAGAACAATATCAGTATCATAAATTGAGAAAAGAAATAGAAACAATAATATAAAGGAGGAATAAAACATATAAAACATCTTAAGTTGTAAATATGAAAGAATATTGTTAAGAAGAATATTAAAAGAGATATATAAATAACATCTGCTCAAGAATGCTTTTTCTTGCCAACATACTCCTAAACAGTGAACCTTACACTGTGGAACAAGTTCTATTGGAAAATCTAGTAAATAGATCGCAAAGCTCTTTAAGAGCCTCCAACAATACTATTTATCCTACATGATGCATTATAAAGACATTCCTCAAGTCAAATCTTACAACTGATGATATCAATTCACTCACCTTGTCAGTCTTTTCCAGGCTACTAGAACCCTCTGAAACTTGTCTAAAAGTGAAAGTAGGTATTAACAATACTTATTTAAGAAAATAGCAATTAAAACACTTATAAGTAGAGGAATTTGGACAGGAGTTTTCTCTTTTTTACCTTTTTACTCATGGCTTATATATTAGTCTGAAAATACAGAGAATAGATATAAAGAATAAAGACTGAAACTGTAAGGAAGACTTCTGAGATCTTAAGAATATATGGTCCTCTCTCTATTTGCAATACTATTACAAAATTAACTACTCATTTATTTGTAATATCTAAACCTTAGGTACACTCTCAGAAATTTAGAAGTGATTCAGAAGTTTAAAAATAATAACAATAATGATTAAGATCAATACAGATGTCAATGATAATAATTATTGATTATTGATGAAAACTAATGTTATTAAGTCTAAGATCTAATTCTTAGATATGGAAGTATTTATACAAAATAATGATAGTTTGTATACAAGCTATTTCCATCACATGAGCAAAACTCATATCTGGTAGAACTATCATTTGTCATAGCAGATATCAGGCTAATTTTAGAATATAACTAATTATGTTACTATATTGATATACTTGTATCTCTACAAATACTAATCTTTATATGATGTATAATATATTATTAGAAACCATTTAATAAGTACTTTCTAATACAACTTTGATTATAGAAATCTATTTAGTTGTTCCTGAAATCATAGCTAATAAAACTTATAATTAATGATAGCCTGATATCTCAGTAATATGTTGTTACTTTTATACATCCTGTTATAGTACACTTAAACTTTTATTTTTATTTTTTATCATTTATTATTTTTATCTATTTTCTTTGATTTTATTTTTATTTTATTTTATTTTCTGTTTCTTTTATTTTTTGGACAATAAAGAGGTACATGATTGTAGTCATATAATATGTTACATGACATAATGTTATAAGTCTAAAATTTAGAAAAAGAGGCTGAAAAAATAACATTAAGATATATATCTATAACATGTTTGTCTCATAGCTAACATAAAAACTTTAGGGGAGGGCTATTTAATGCTAGCATAGATCATATACTTGTAGTATATATAGAATGTTATAAGATGAGTGTGTGGACAGACTTTGGCTAGGGTTAGGGTTAGCTGGATATAGATAAGTAATTAATTATTAGTCTATAATGAGAGAAAGAGAGCATGTGACTGGGAAGTCACATAACATGATGTCATAAGCCTAGAGAAGTCTAGAGCGGTCTGGAAGGACTTAAGATCAAGAAGGATTGGGAAGAGTCTAGAGATGGAGTGACATCAAGGGACATGGATTCCTCATGGTATACATATAGTGCATGTATGTATAATAGAGATTAAAGAGTATGACGTCAGGGCACATGGACATGGTATAGTGGCCTTGAGGTAGATGCATGGTGGATGAGTAATAGGACATGAGGTAGAGGCATGGACATAAGAGCTGGTAGATATTGTTGTAGTATGGACCACCTGTAATTTATATAAATAAAGGAGCAATACAGTAAGGGCTCCTTGTCAAGTTCTCTTGTAATTCCCACTACTAGATAGCCATCTGAGAGCTTTGCTGAAGTTAGCATATCACGAGTGCCATTCCAGCGAGTAGTTGCTACAACATAGAGTAGGAATATATTAGGAACTCTTGAGTTATCTTATAATTTCTATAAGACTCTTGCTTTATAAGACTACTTAGTATACTATTGATTATTTTGATTAGTAGTTTCCACAACACATTACATATATATGCAAATAGCTCTTACTTGGAGCTTTCTAATATAACTTGGTTTATAAAAATTGGTTTTTTAGTTGTGAAAATACAAGTTAAATAAAGTTTATAATAAGTTTCAAATCAATACCTTATTCTACAGTCTAAACATTTGTAACTCTACTTGTCAGAATTATGGACAGTAGACTTAAGTTTATTTTATTATTATTTTTTCATTTTTATTTTTATTTATTTATTTTTCATTTGGAGAAACTAAGATTAGAGCTTAGTATAATATTATATATTACTATCACAAACAGTCACATGATAAGACCTAGTGTCACACATCAGTCACATGATACAATAGAAGGCAGTAGAAGGTTCTAGAAAGAATAACATTATACAACATGTATAATACATATTAATCTTAAGAAAAACACATTATCACAAACTTCATTCAGCTTATCTTTACAACCAGTAGACCAATTTCACAAACTAAGTTGTGCTGTAAAGCTCCAAATAATGGCTATCTGCACATATATGAGATGTACAAGAGTAACAACAAACAACTGAGATATCAGGTTATCAGTAACTGTAAAATCTTTGTTTACTAATATCTCATGAATGACTGAACGGATTTGTATGATCAAACTTGCATTGGAAAGTGCTTATCAATTTGTTTTCAATAATATATGATTAGCCTAACAGCTGTTATGACAGATGATAGCTCCTATCAAATACAAGTTTTGATTATATGATAGTAACAGCTTGTGTATGGACCATCACTATTTTGTATATATACTTCTATGTCTGAAGATTAAACCTCAGACTTAACAACATCAATTTATATTAATTATTCCTATTAATACTACTCATTACCTATTATCATTACTTTCTTATACTAAACCTCTGAAACACTATTAAGTTTAAGTATTACAACCAGTAAGTAGCTCATTTGTAATATATATGATTATTTAGGGTAGGCTAATCACAGTAGTAATATAGACCATCAGTCTGAATATATCAGATAGACAATCCTATCTAGAGTTCTCTATTAAGTTCTCTTATGTTAACTCTAATATAAGGTTCTTCTCATTGACCAACTATAAGGTCTTTAAGTTGTAACACTACTGATTATGCTCTTAAATATCTATACTTTATATTTTATTTTTTATAAGTGTGATAGCATCTTATATCTTTAAAAAACTCATCTTTCTGAGATTTATTTTAATTAATAGCTATAACACTGTCTCTCAAGTAAAAACCCATTCGAGAGAGTCTGAGGTATTATCTATGAGTATTAAGTCTTCTCACTAAAGCCCTTAAATAGGTTTTAAGTATTCAAAAACTTAATAGGAGTATGTTGTCTTGGAAAAAAGCATTTTTTGGCATAATAATATAGCAACTGGCATTTTAGCTTGACATAAGATATATGCCATGAATTGTTACCAAAGAAAGTCTAATCTAGAGAGTATCTTGTAGTTTACCAATTATATGAAGTCTACATTAAAAAAGTAAGGTCCATTATCCACAAGTTTCAGAAGAATATGGCAAGATATTGCAATAGAAGATATACTCCTGTTTTAGTGTTTTGTCCTAGTGATAGTATTACTCAGATATATTATGATGTTTTCTGCTATAAGATTCTATGTCATATGCCAAGTCTAACTTTGATAATAGTCTGTCTTTTGCAGTGGTGTTATTTATTATCCCACTTATTCATAACATGTCTTCTATGAAAGTATTATTCTATAACTCATCTTTCATAGTGATGTTATCTTCTATCAAAACCTTGTAAGTACTCAGTCTTTCTTGGTGAAGTTCTTTTATTCCAAATCTCTTTTAGAGCTAGTGAATATATTGTATTTCTTCAGTCTAATGATTAAATATTAATAAATCCCATCATTTTCAACTCTGACAGAAAGTGTATTGTTATAAAATATCAGATTTAATGTTTAAAAATATTTTATTTTTCTTTCTCATTTCTATTTATTTATTGATCTCTCATTAGGGACCTAAAGTTAGAGTTAGTATAATATCACATATGTCACAAAGTGTAATAGAGATATAATGCATAATAAAAGAAAGTCACCAAAGTCATAGTCATATAATATAAGAAAAGGTTATTAAAGGTTCTGAAACTAATAATATCTTACAATATGTTAGCTTTATAGAAAGCACATGGACTTTAGAATAGGTTAGTTATAGTGTGTACACAGACCACAGTCTGTGGTATATAAGATAGACTAGTTTGTAATAAAAACTCCATCAAGTTCTCTTGTACAACTCATACTTGATACAAACTCTGTTGTAACTTCATGTTAGATATGGTTCACATCTCATTATCTGAGATCTGATAATTATCTCTCAGAAGTTCAAAATGAGTTATTGTATATTATTTAAAAATGCAGCATATAGAAGTCAAAATAATCTTTGGCTTCAGCTTGTGTACTGTGCTTCTACAAACTGTACTGGTTATATATTTTGGATGAGATACTCAGAACATGATAGATGGCTAAGTCTACCAGAATATGGGAGATTTGTTGTTGCTAATACCAGAAGTTGGTAATAGTTTTAGTTGATTTTCAGAATGAGGCTTACAGTATAAACTACCAGTTTATATACTTAATATACTACCTAGGGTAGTTATATAGGAATGAAGACTGCTAATTGTTACTCTAGTTTTTAGTGATTTTTGGAACACAAGGAGTAGAGATCCATGAAGTTAGTAAGAGTTTAGTAAGGACATCTAAGGTAGAATAGAGATAATTGATCTATACTAGAAAAGATTAAAAAGTGTAGATAAGAAAGAGGTACTATTGGTAAGCTAAAATGAATATGGTTGGATCAAGATATGATACTCTACTATTACAATTCAAGACTCAAAGTGTTAAGTCAGGAAAAGAACATTGTATTAGAGTTAATACAAGAGAACTCAATAGAGTTCCTAGTATAAAGTATCTACCTTATATATACTAGCTAGTAGTCTGTATGAGACTAATACTAACTTATCCTAAGACCATGTGTTATGTATAAGGTTAATATATATGATGTTATTGTTCTAGAATTTTCATAATCTTATAGATAACATGTACTCTTTAGAATGGACTAGGTTTAGTGTAGCATAGACTATAAGCCCAGCATATATATAAGGTAGATACTTTATACTTGAAACTCCTTTAAGTTCTCTTGTATTAACTTAATATAAGGTTTCTTTCTTACTCTTACACTTGAGTTTAAATCATAACAAGCAGGATTCTACTTGTTGTCCCTCTTTGACTACTGAGACAAGACCACTCTCATAACAAAGTCTAAGGTATTGTTCAAATCCTGAATAGTACTGAAATATTAAGCAAGACTAGAACTGAAGTTATATTAATTGCTATTTTCAATATAGCAAATGTGTGCTGCTAATCTGGATCTAAATATTACTAGCTCTTAATACAATATCAGTATCATGAACCTGTAAAAGAGATAGGAATAATAATATAAGAAGAATAGAATATATAAAACTTGTCACATACCATCTAACATCTGTACTCTTTTCACTTTCTTCTAGTGTGGATTACACTTCATTCTAATCATCCATCAATTCAAGGACCAAACCCTGCATTTCTCATTAATTCTATGGAGTTCCAAATGATAGCATCTATAGTGCTCAACAATCTAGAGTATACACAGTAATAGAGTATTATTAGATTATTACTTTTGTATTTAAGAACATTAGCTACTATGTACTGTTTCTTAGTCTGATAATTAACTTAGATTGTGTCATACTCACACTAAGTATATCTGAACCCTTCCTTCTAAAAACAATTATGCAACAAGTTAGACTAGGCACAACAATTTTCTGTTGAAGCCAAGGTCATCTTATTCATGTAGTACTACTTCTGATTTGTTTTTTGACCTTATCTTCCAATCTAACCTGTCTTCCATGCTACTCATAGATAATTTTGGTGAGTGTGAATTGTTATTAACAAAACTTTGGAAAGAGCATTTATAAATACAAAAATTAGAAAGAATATTAAAATAGATATATGAAGAACATCTGATTGCAAATGCTTTCCTATACTAACATACTCTTCAATAGTGAATTTTATACTGTGTAACAAGCTCCCTTGGAAAATCTAGTGAATATATTGCAAAGCTTCTTAAGAGCCTACAGAAATACTATCCATCTCATATAATGTACCCCAAAAACATCCTTCAAGTTGAACCTTATTACTGATAATATTAACTGATACTCATCTTGCTAGTCTGTTCTAGACTACTAGATTCTTCAAAACTTATCTGAAAGTGATAACTTGGTACTAATGATACTCACTTGATAAATAGGAGTTAAACAAGTGGGGTTTTTCAGATGGAGGTTCTCTCTCTGCCTCCCCTCTACTTATAGCTTATATATTATTCTAAAAATACAAGGAATGGAAATAAAGAATGTAACATGAAACAATAAAAAAGTTCTTTGAGATCTCAGAAGTATATAGTCTTCTCTCTATTGTCTACCCAACACTAGTCTAACATTTTTTTCCTGCTTGTAAGTACTAATTACCTTTTCTTTGGCTGTTTTTACTAGCTGTTTTTACTTATAAGCCCATTTCTGGCTTTTTTGGCTTCTCATCACTTATATTTCTACCTTGTTTTACTGTTTGAACATTTGTGGTAGTTTCTTTCAAGTGCCCTTTCTTTGTAGCTGGTCTTTTTCAAGTTCTGGCTGTGGTATTTTCTGTTTCTAAAGACCTCATTTCCTGAGATTCAGTTTATTTAATGGCTACCACACTATTTCTTGAGTTGGTATCTGCTCAAGAGAGACTGAGGTATTATCTAGAAGCATCAATTCTTCTTACTAATGCCTTTGAATAAGTCTTAAATACTTGAAAACCTAATAAGAGTATGTTTTCTCATAAAAAAGCATTTTCTAGCATAACAATGACTTATCTCCAAAAAAATTCTAAAAGAATAGAATAGAGTTTTCTGGAGATGATAGTATTTAAGAGTTCATTCTAATCAAGTTGGATATTAGGTAGAATATTTAGCAGTCCTAACTAAGTAGAATATTACTAGTATCAGAATCATAGAAGTTGGATCTAGTTTTTATTTTATTTTCTTTCTCATTTTTATTTTCTTTTTGATTTATTTTGTATTTTTAGATCTATGGTTAGGGTTTAGTGTGACATAAGATATCACTGTCACACTATCACATAATCACATGTCATGATGAAAAGTGGTAGAAGGATTTGGAATAAATAATAGCATATAGTATATTATACACATATTGATTTTAAGACAGATATATAGCCATTTAGGATATGCTAATAATAGTATAGCATGGATCACTAGTCTAAGGTATATAAGGTAGACAACTCTGTACAGAGTTCTCTATTAAGTTCTCTTATGTTAACCTAATATAAAAAATTCCTTTACTTAATCTACTCTAAGATCTTATAATCATAATAGCTAGATGGTGAGAGCTCATTGCTTAGTAGCTAAAGTTGATGATTGTGAGAGGATAAGAGGTCCTTAGAATTAGCTTAGGCTTCAGTAGATACTAAAAATTTGAATTTAAGCAAAACAAAGGATTTTCTTATACTTAGGATTAGGATTATGATGTAATGTCAAATGTGACTGTCACAGTTATATAATCACATGATATATGAAAGAATATAGAAGTTTTTGAAAATAATAATATTATATAATATGTTTACTATATATTGAACCCATATATAATATATAGTCTTTAAAATAGATTAGTAATAGTCTTATGCAGACTATTAACTAATTTCATTCTATTTCTTGAGCTTAAGTTATAACAGAGAGTTTGATTAGTATAAGATAGATTATTAGTAATCTGACTGAGTACATCAGCTAGTTAATCATTAGTATTTTTATTGTACTAGAGTTTTAACTAAAAGCTAATAGATAAAAGTCAAGAAAAATTGAGTTAATTAGTTATAAGAATATTTTTTCAATTAAAATTATTGTTTGCAGAAACAATACTAGAGCTTGGAACCAAAACTGTTTGGGTTGTTTGAATGGTATGAGTTAGAAATCAAAGAGATAAAAATTCTTGTTAGTAAAGTCATTATAAGTGCTATAGAGTATTTAGAAAGAAGGTTCTAGTAAGATATTTGTCTAGATAAGAGGCAGAGTTGAAAGGTTTCCTAAGAGGAGAAATATGGTTTGACCCAGAGTGGATTGAAAAGTTGTGTTAGAAAAACACTATTAAAGCAACTAAAAAGATAAAGGAATGTAGACAGAACTATAATTAAAGTAATAGCAAACTAGAGAGTCTAATAATACTATTAGGTACAGTTCACATTTGGGAACAAAAGTCTGTGGATGTCAGAGTTGAAGATGATGAATTTGATTTTTTTCATTTTCATTTATTTTTATTTTGAGCTTAGAATTAGAATTAATATATAGTGAACATGTTAAATAATATTATTGTTCTGAAACTTTTTATATCCTTTTGTGTAACATGTGATCATGTAAATGTGACAGTGATATGTGACATTTTGTGACATTCATGTGTAATATCATATCATCTTCTAACTCTAAGTCTAAAATAAAAAATAAAATAGAAGAGAAAATAAAAATGAGAAATGAAAATAAATAGAGTCTACTATCTTTGACTCTGACACTATTGTATTCTTCAGCAAATTACTATCTGTAGTTAAGCACAACTACAAAATTTACAATAAGAAAATGCTGGCAGTCATCCAAACTCTTGAGAAGTAGTAATATATTTTGGAAGGTGTAGAAATCCCAGTGGAAGTCTAGACTGATCATAAGAACTTAGAATACTTCATGATAGCCAAGAAATTTGTTATAATTGCTATAATCATTACCTCATATTATATAGGTATTTGCCTTATACTTGTTATAAATTAAATATATGTTAGAGTTTGTTTCATCTTTGAGTTATATTTACTATGTTTTGCATAATTCTTATATAGTATCAGCCAGTACCTTATGCAGTAGTAGAGGTTTCTTTATGTTTTTCTCATTTTTTTCCCATTGTTCCCTCAAGGACATCTTAACTACTTCTTATGGTCTATAAGTATATACAGTAGTAGATACAGGCCTGTATCTTTATTTTTTACCAATTGATCATCTCCTTTATCTTTTCTCAAGTCTTTGTCTAAGTTGTAATCTGAGCCAAGCTTAAGATCATAACATTTGATAAAGTATTGTCAGGCTCACTTTGCAAAAGAAGAGTGCATTGTGGTTAGACTACTAGAACATCATAACAGTTAAGCCATTAAAGAAATACTGAAACATTATTTGTGGTGAAACTATAGATGAATAGTCAATTCATTAAAAGAACAGCAACAAGACAATTATGGTAGAAGCTACAGGCAAACAAGACAGATAGACATAGTCAAGAAACTACTAGAATTGAGGCACTAGAAGAGATATTGGAATCATTAAGGATTACTAAAGATTATATCTTAGACAAAAACAGAACTATACAACTAGTATCAGAAGAAATATCAATAGCACTAATATTAGCAGTACACAACAAGATAGCATAGGCAGTTATGCCAAAGAGCATGGTCTTAAATCTAGAGTAGTTTGATAGTGACCAGATAAAATTTGAAGATTGGTGGAAAAGAATCTGATTATTTCTCAAGAATAACAGAGTTATAGCAACAGATGACAAGATTACCATGATATGAGCCCAACCTAGAGAGGGTGTAGCATAAATCTATACATAAAAAAAGATCAACCAAATAGAAGAAGAAAAAGTCCAAAACTAGAACAATTTCATTAAAAAATTTAAGACAGCATATAGTAACAAGAGTAAGGCAGCAGATGCTGAATGGAAGATTGAAACATTCAAGCAGGAAAAGAAGCACATCATGGACCTTATAATGGAGTTTAAAGTGTTGGCCATGAAGACTGAAATAGATAACATGTATACAATTTTTTTATTGAAGAAGAACATCAGTAGTAATATTATCAAGATTATATTAGGATACCCACCCATAGTAGTACCAGAGTCACTCAAGGAGTAGAAAGTAGCAATTAAATTAATTAGACAAGAATATTAATTCACAAAATACAAAGATTACAGAACAGGATAAGAAATAACCTATGGAGGAAGAGAAGCATCTATAGACACTGAAAAATCCAAAGACAACTATGACAAATATAGAAAGCCCAAATACTTCAATTGCAACATATATGAACACATGGAAAAATATTACAGAAAGCTAAAGAAATAAAAGAAAACCAAAAATAGCTATAAGTATAATAAAGTAGGATACCTTGTAAAGAATTGTAGATCAGAACAGAAGATAAAAAACAGAAGTATACAAGAAGACTTAGATAATAAAGACAACAACAAAGAGGAGGATTTTATTAGAGGTTCAAAATAGGTATGATATGACAGATCTCTAAACATAGTAATTCTCTAAAGAATCAATATATTATTCCACAAAAAAGCGACAACAAAGAAAGAAAACTCTCAGTTTGAGTAGACTTTATGTCAAGAATGAAAGAAGTGGACTTAATATTTTTCTATTCTTATTTTTATTTTATTTTATTTTTGATTTATTTTCCTTTATTCTATTTTTAGAACTAGAGTTAGGGTTAGAGTGACAAGGTCATGTTATTACATAGAAGGTCACATCAGATGACATGGTCACAAGTCACATGACACATAGAAGAATGTAGAAGATTCTGGAAGGATGACATCATACAATATATGATACACATGTTGACCTTAAAGCATATACATGGTTGTTTAGGGTAGGCTAGAAGTAGCTCACACAGACCATTAGGTATTTGTATATAAGATAGACAATTAT
>Ga0157359_1000890_pt1 | contig 11628 bp, 19 predicted proteins | sample AttcapACBM3_FD_111482 | JGI IMG/M metagenome (GOLD analysis project Ga0157359, IMG submission 111482) | Fungus gardens microbial communities from leaf cutter ant in Botucatu, State of São Paulo, Brazil - Atta capiguara ACBM3 | ecosystem: Host-associated > Fungi > Mycelium > Unclassified ...
CAGCAGGTAATCGCCGGTATCGGCCAGCGCATACTCTGTCCACACGGTATTTTTCACCACCTTTTCCCCGCCGATATCACCAAGACGCTTTGATAGTCCACCCTGATAATCACAGGCAATCACCAGAGGCTCAGACCAGCCGAGTGAATCACCGTATTCATTGGTGCCGAGAGGCTTCCAGATGGTTGCCTGAGCGGTGTAAGACCAGCTGGATAATGATGACATGTCATGCCCTCCAACCACTTACAGTGGGCTTTTCAGCAGCGATGCGCTTGCAGTTGAACACCCAATCACCAGCACCGTTCACGTAGCCTGTTGTCTGCCGGCCATCTGACGTTTTCAGCCACACTCGCTCAAATGCCTTTGGCTTCGTCTCGGGTGATTGCCAGTTCATCAGCAGCCTCCCACAACGTCAAAGAAGCCGACAGCCAGGCCAGATATCGGCAGGCTGCCAAGACAGCCATTGGTATCCCAGGCCAGAATCTGCTTATACAGATGATCTGTGCCTGCACTGTCATAGGTGAACGAGCGGGAGGCGCCAGACGGAGCAGACTGTAATGATATTTTACGTGCGCCGGACAAGGCTGCTAATCGCGCGGCTGCATAGATGAGCAACAGCTTTTGCAGGCTTTCGGAGTAGCCCGCCCCGTCCATACAGACAGAAGTAGCACTGACCTGTTCAGTTAACAGCTGCAGAACGGCGTCAGGAACCGTGAAGCCCAGCTCAGCCATCAGCGGCTTAACGTCATCCAGCATGATTTGGGCTGCCATGGTTACGTGTCCTTTTTGGTTGCCGCTGCCAGCACTGCCTCTGCATCATCAGCGCGCTTGTTAGCCGCAGCCAGCGCATCCGCGTGCTCTTTATCTTTCGCCTCAGCCGAAACCTGCGCGGCTTTCAGCTGCTCCAGCGTGTCATTCAATTTCGACTCCAGCACAGAGTTGTCTTTGCTGACCAGCGCAGACGGCGTTGCCACTTCAAATGACAGCTTCTCACCGCCCTTCTCCTTAGATGCTTCAGCCTTGCCTTGCCCGACCCACTTCTCAGCGATCGCGCTGTCAACATCATAAACCTTACCAACCTCCAGCTTCTGGAAGTTGGCACCAGCAAAGAGGTTTGAAGCCAGAATCTTTACGAGTGCCATTAGCTGCTCCTTAAGAGGCGTGGATGACGGAGTATTTGTTATTGATGTCCTGCTTGACCATCAGGCCCATCGCACCCCATGTGCGCCAGATGTAATCGCTGTTGTAGAACGGACGCGGATCTGCAACGGTACCGATCGCCTGACCAACAACTGGAGCAATAACACCCGCGGTCAACGGAACAATCAGGATTTCGTTACCGGACAGCTGCGCATCTTCTTTGATCGCGGCGATGCCTGACAGCTTCAGGAGCTCTTCCAGCACGGTGCGGGTTGCATTCACGTCGAAATAACGCTCAAGGTTCGACATGATCTCAGCAGAGACATACCAGGTTTGCGGCGCATACTGGCTGTTGGTTACACGAACCACGTCGCGCAGCGCGATAGCATTGGTGCGCAGCGCAACCGGATCGGTACTGGTAGCAAAGTTGAAGGTCAGCGTTACCTGAGCCACGCGCTCATCTTCTTTCAGGCCTTTCCATGTCAGGCCATCAAACTGCACATAATTGCCTTCTGAGTCACGGAATCCGTTGAACATGTAGTCAACGTATTGACGCTGCACATCCTCTACGGAACCGCGCTGTGCATCGGCCTGCGACTGAAGCGCTGACGGGCTGTTGAAGATCGGGTCACGCCAGGTGAACTTGAAGCCGGAGTCATGGATAGGAACCATGGTGCCATCGAAGGTGTAGGACTTCGCATCCAGCGCCGCGCCAATCTGGCCGCTCATGGATGTGTGAGCCCAGCCACGCCCGCCGGTGCGAGCGTAGTCGTAACGCGACTGCTCAATGCGCACAGAGCGGGCCAGTGGCATCAGGTCATTCAGCAGAGTGAACTGAGTGGTTGGCTCAAACTGTGCCAGAACGGTGGTATCAAACGCGCGATACAGGCGGCGGATATCGTCAACGGCGTTGACAGCATCCAGTCGGCCGGCATCTTCACGAATGCCACGGACGCGACCGAGGAAATCGGCAGCGGCCTGAGCACCTTCGTTACGCGCCATCTGCAGCTCAGCGAATTGCGCCTGGTTAACTTCGAGGTTTCCGGTGCGCTCGCCAATGGAACGGGAAAATACAAACATTCAGGTGCTCCTTACTTGATCACGACACGCAGCAGATCGCCTGCAGCAGTGGTGTACGCTTTATCTTCTTCGACGAAGCAGCGGATTGATTCGCCGTCGGCCTGGGCTTTCACCTGTCCGTCAGCGATTGAGAGTGGCTGGCCTTTTTTATAAGTCCCTGCCGCTGCGCGTACGTTCAGGAACATGCCCTGCATTGGCTGAATGCCAACGACCAGCTCGCCAGCAGGAATGCTGTCATCTACCGTCAGGCAGCGCAGATAGTCGTAGTTGGCGACGTAAAGAATCGCTTCTTCATTACCATCAGCCGATGCAGTGAACTTTCCTGCATCAAAGAAGCCGATGGTGCCGGGCTTAGTTGCAGCGGCTGCTGCGCCTTCACGGTTGAGCAGCGGATTAGGGAACACGCCGCCAGCGTGAATTACATGCTTTCCATCTTTAGCCATTTTTTACTCCGGCATTTCGCTGAGGGATTGGGTATTTACCTGATGACGCATGCCGCCATTCAGGCCTACAGATGACTGACATTGTGCGTACATGCCATCCAGCGCCGCGCCGTCGAGGGCGTTAACCACCAGATCGTCCAGGCCAAACTTCGCCTTAACTGCAGCGCGCTTTTCGCCTTTCTCTTTGTCGGCGTTAACCGCCAGGCCGCTTTCAATGGTGTTCAGCTTGTCGGCAAATGGCTTGAACCATGCCGGGGTTTCTTCACTGTTGATCGCAGTCCCTCTGGCCTTCTTATCAGCCTCTTCTTTCTCTTTTTTGGCCTTCTCATCGGCATCAGCTTTCGCCTTCGCTTCATCGGCTGCCATCTGGTTATAAGCGTCCATCAGCTCAGCATCAGACTTGCCTTCAACGTCGATGCCTTTCGCTTTCAGCGCATTGGTGATGAGTTCTTACATCGGGTTTGCTTCCTCTTTGACGGAATTGCTGTTGGCGCTGAAAAACGCCTTTAGCTGTGAAAAAAATGATTTGAGTGCGGGGTCTTGCGGTGATTCCTCATCCGGAGACGAGCTATCTGACAGGTTTACAACTTCGAGCTCCTGCTCTTCGCCATCAGAGTTAACGAAGATGCCAACGCCTTCATCAGGCGTTCCAGCACCCGGCTCATCCAGAAGCACAGCCACATGGTCAAACATCATGTTGGTGGCGATCTCGTTGTACTTTTTACCTTTCGACTCGCCGTTGGCAGCGATGCCGGAATACAACAGGCCGGTTGAGATGTGGATCGGCTCAGAGTTAGTGCCGGCGGCCATTTCATCCAGGCGATTAATGAGGCGCTTACCCTTTTCGCTGGATTCGGCGTAGCGGCGGTCAACGTACATGTCGCCGGTAACCTTGCCGTCGGTGTGATTTACGTTCTGCAGCCATGCGCCAACGTGGTAGTTGTTGACTGCCCTGACATCGCGCGCCGACACATGCTTGCCGTCCACCTTCGGATGGCCCAGCGGCATAGGGTTACGCTCAAGCGTGTTGTACGCTTTGCCGATTTCTGCTGCCGGGTACAACTTCCGGTTCATCACGATATCGTCGACTACAGGCGTGATGCCGCGAACCACGATATGTGGCTTGCCGTCGATGGTTTCAGTGGTGATGTTTGAAGCGGAGTTGACCACAGTCAGCACGTTAACGCGGTTGCGTTTCATGCTGGGTCCTCATTGATGGATTTCAGGCAATAAAAAACCCAGCGCGAGGGCTGGGCCTGTAATAGGTTGCAGCTGCTGGACTCGAACCAGCACTCTCGTCAGGCGTCAGCATCATGCCGTACCGAGAACAACCATCTGGTTGCGTTGATGCATTACTCTACCGATTGAGTTAAGCCACAATAAAAATGCAGACCGACTGTTCTTACTAGATTAACCAGTTACAGGCTTGCCCAACACGGGCTCACCTTTCCATTCGAACTGCCCAATTAATTCTGTGGCTGCTTGATATAAGGACGATTCTTCAGCTGAACCGCTTTCAATATCATCATAGAACTCAAAAAAGCACATACTATTTTTAGAGTTGTAATAAACCCTTTTTACTAACCCGTGAATGTTTAACTCTGCCAACTTCCTTGCAAAAAGGAGCATTTGGCTCATTTCATGTGCAAAACTGTAGCGAGTACATAGCGTTATTCCGAACGCTTGCAATTCGGAAATACTCATTTGCTCAGTGTTTTCGTGCTCAGGAGTAAAGTAATCAATTGCCATAAGAATACCTATTTCGGACAAAATGTGCCTGTTAGGCTATGGCATAAACCTCAGACACTCAATAGGTTGATTGTACATTGCTCATCTATCCACCCACTGATTACGCTCTTTCTTCAATTTATTCGCCAGACCTTCGTTAAATATGTTGCGATTGTCGCTGAGCAGAACCGGGATCTGGCTGCAGTAGCAGTCATATCGGTTGCCATTAGTGGCATAGAAGGCCTCAACTTCTTCCGTCGTGTAGGCCCTACCATGCCTAGCTGCGTGCCACGATCGCGTTGTAGGCTTGAGCGCAGATAGCCAGAGCAATGCAGTATTCAGCCCTAATCGCTCGCGCGCCCAATCAGCTTCCTGCCATTGCGCCTTGCGTAGCGCTCCGACCTGCTCTGTCTGCGCCACGTTCTTAGCTCGGGCCATTGAAATATCAAGCCGCTGGCTGATGATGCGAGCCGTTTCACGCGGGTTAACGCCACGACCGATTGAATTGGATATGACGTTAGCCAGGTCAGCACGAGCAGCATCACTGATGCCCTTCCAGTCGCTGTAGGTGGATACGTAAGCTGCGGCGACTTGATTCTGATATGCCGGACTACTCAGCAGTTGAGCCAGTGTTGTCTGCTGCTCATATACGGCAGATTGCACCGACAGATTGGTGAATGCCTGCTGAGTGCCTCGCTCATACTCTGCGGCGACATACTCCAACGCCCAGAGGTTCTGGCTGCCACCGTCGAGTAGAGCATCATCAAGAATCAACTGTACGCGCTGTAGCAGATCGGCGAGTTGCGCCGCTGTCATGTCGTAGATGTAGCTGCCAGCATTCACCTGGTAAATAACATCGCCGTATACAGCATGCGAGGCGTTGCCAATGCGCTCGGTACCGGTTAGCCGCGCATCAAGCAATTGCTTTAGAGCCAGCTTTATCCGGTAGTAGCGGTCATCAATATCGCGGTACATCCGTCCAACCTGCCGGGCTGATTGGGTCGGGTCAGCTTTGTTACGGGGTATTATTGGCGTCCCGATTCGGGTTCTCGCTGGTATAGTCGTCATTCAGCGGGTCCTTATCGTTTAGCTTTTTGTTCGGGTCCGGAATGGATTGAGCTTTGCGTGGCTCAAGCTCTCCCACAGTACGCACTTCGTTTTCATCAACAGCTGATGTTCCGAATGCCTGCTGCGTGTCTTTGGCTACTGAGGCCATTGCCTGCATGTTGGCGATCTTCTCTTTCTCGCTTGGTGCGAGCAGGTCAGACCATGCCAGTGTGACCTCACCCGACTGTGGCGCTTCGATAACCCCCAGCGTCCAGAAGCGCTCCAGAACGGATTTAATTGTGGCCGTCATGAATCCCCAGCGGCGGCCGTTACAGCGCTTCGCCCAGTCTGCTTTATCCTCATCAGATGCCAGGCGGCCGGTCTGCTGTCCGAAAAGGATGGTGAACGGGCACTGGATAGACGATGAAAACTCATTGGCGGTTACCGTCCATGAGGAGGACGGGTCAGCCGCCGCCACAGAAAGCACAGAAGGCGTACCAGCCTGCATGACCAGTGCCGCATCTGTACCACGGTTCATCCGGGCGATTTTATCGTTCATCGCCTCACCGATATTGGCGTAACCCGCCTCTTTAGCCTGAGCAGCAATGGTGGCCATGTCTGTCGCTGAGTCAAAGGCGATCCCCAGCTGGCGACTAGCGTTCTTCAGGAACCCTTCAGCACTACCGCCGGAAATTTTCTCAAGGTCGAGCAGCTTGTTGTAGCCGGCGCGCAAATAAGGTACGCCAGACAGCATGTTTTCATCTTCTGAGCCTTCACACAGGATAATGACGCGGTCCGGATGAACTGTAACGCTGCGAACGGGCCCGTATGTACCATCGTCACCAACAGGTTGCTCGTTGAACTGGTAGTTAACTGGTTTACCGTAGGTTTCCGACATGGTGTCTGTGTTGAAGTTACCAGGCTTAATCTGCGACTCCCAAGCCGGGATGAGCTTAACGACTGCCCTGTCACCTAACCGCTTAATCACAGTGCTGTCTACGGGCTCTTTCCACTCGCGCCCATCACGGAACTGAATCAGCAGTGCGGAGTATTTGCCAATCAGGTTACGCCGGTCAGCGTCCTTAACCTTCGGCCAGTGCCGAGCCAGTAGCTTTGTTGCCTCAGCTTCCCATGGCGTTGTGGTGGTCGATTCTTTTTTCTCGTCACCGTCGATAATGACAGGCCGGTCCACCCAGCAGGAATCCAGCAGCTTATGCACGGCGGCGTAAGCTACCGGGTTGCGCTCATAGGCGCGGTAGTAGCGGTCAAAATCCAGATCATCAGGATAACCAAACTCTTCGTACAGCTTCGTTCGTTTAATGTTGCCCTGATGACCACCGTACAACATACGCTGACGGCCCATAGCATCAGCAAGGGCATTGACGAGGAATGTGACCTCGTTGCTTTGTTCACTCACTGATGAGCTCCTTAGAAGAAGATTGCGCCAGGCGACTGGCCGCTTAATTCGGTCATTGCCCAGACAAGCGCATCAAGGCGGTCAGGCGATTTTTTAGCAGTGGTTGGCACATATTCCATCTGCTGATTTTCCAGCTGATAGAGATTGCCACGATGCGCAACGCGCCCTTGGGCGTAGAGGGCTGAGATTGGTTCGGCGCGGGCAAACTTACCCTTGCTGGCATGAACTCGAATAATGCGGTCACGGAAGCCTGCATTACGCAGCGTTTCTTCAGCCATGTCTCCGCCCTGGTTGGTCTCTATGATTATGGCGTCGGCATTATGCTTCTGATAAGCGTCCATGGCTCGAGTTGCCCAGCCATTGGGTGAGTATTTGCCACTGTAATCGCCATCAGCTGAGTATTGCTTGCGGTCGCCCATACCATAGGCGCTGGCGGCTACAATGCCGGTTTCATCGCTTTCTGCGCTGTTAGTGGCCTGCGGGTCGATTGCAACAACCGTTCTTGAAAGCGTTTCGCTGATATTGAGCGATCGCGCTGCGGCAATCATATCTTCGGTCCAGAGCGCACCATCAGCGTTAAACCTGCGTGGGTTTTGCATGTACTGAGCTTCAGCGGTGCGCCGGTGAGAGAATAGCGACACTCGATGCGGTTCGTTGTGCTTGAATGGCCACAGCCAGCCATCAGGCAGACCGTGATTAATCGGTATAGCGTGAGTATTTTTCGGGTACTGTTCTGAATAGCTCTGCGTGTTGTCTATCAGCACTGGCAGGTTAAGGTGATGCCACTTCTCCCCACTGCCACCACGCAGCAGGTATCCGCTGAGGTCGTGATAATGGATGCGCTGCATAATCACGATCATCGGCGTTGTTTCTATAGCCAGACGTGATTTGATGGTTTCGTTAAATCGGTTGTTCACGCCATCGCGAACGGTTTCGCTGTAGGCGTCGTCAGGCTTTACCGGGTCGTCAATAATCAGTGCGCCCTGCCAGCCTGGCTCCATGTGGCCGGCACGAAAACCGGTTACCTGACCAGCGGCAGATGACGCATAAACTCCACCTCCGAACTCGTTCCACCACATCGCCTTACTGTCAGCATCATCGCGCAGCTCCATCGGCCACATGCCCTGATAAGCTTTCGACTTAATCATTCCACGCGCGGTTGATGAGTTGAGCAGAGCAAGGTTGTGCGAGTAAGACAGGTGCATGAAGCGAGCGCGGCTATTCAATGCCAGCCCCCGGCCCATCATGTTGATGGTTGCCAGTTCGGTTTTGGTGTAGCCAGGCGGAACGTTGATGATTAGCCGTTTTATTTCGCCCCCAATCACGCGGTCCAGCGTATGCTGTATTACCCGATGATGAGGTGCGACAATCATCTTGCCGCCAGTGCGCTGTTTGAAGAAGTATCGAGCGTAATACAGCCCATCCTCTTCACACTCTAAGCGGCGTGCATAGGTCTTCTGCTCAGCAGTCGTCATCCTCCAGCATCTCCCGCCGTGCAGCTTTGTATTCGTCTTTTGTCAGCGCCGCCACTTCAATCGGTCCGCCGTTCTTTCCGGTATGCTCATGGGCCGCCTGCTCTTTGAACGCCATAACGCTGATGTGCTTACCGAGCAGCTCAAGGTTTTTAACCTTATCCGGCCACTTAATCTTCTTGAGGATATTCTCCATTGTCGTTTCGTCGAAGTTGGTTACGGTGGTAAGGATGTCAAGCCCACTCAGCGTGGTGCGCCATACCTTAGGCCATTCGCGAACCATCTTCAGGCCGCCGTCATCTTTGAGGATATCGAGAACGTCCATTTCATCAATCTCAACAAGTCGCCGAAGTACGTAATCTGCGTTTACCTCTACCCTTTCGTTGCGCTCTGATTTAAGGTCAATGATGCGTTGCGCAATGTCTGGTTTTGTGAGGTTCTCACTGCCAATCTTACGGGCGGTGTTATCGCTGTACCCCGCCCGAATGGCCGCTTGCGTGGCGTTCAAATCGATGAGGTACTCGCGACAGAACATTTCTTGCTTGTCGGTGAGTGCCATGTAAATTCCTGTGGGAGGTTCTAATGGGTAATGTGAAAATTTACGCTGGATTGGTCAACGGTGACCTTATGCCACTTATCGAAGATAGAACTTCGAAAGAGATCGTTACTGCTTTCACTGGCGACGATACTGGCGCGCCGCCAACATCCGTTACCATAGAAGTGACTACGAACTCTGGTTCGAAGGTAAGGATTTGCATACCTAACAGTTCAGATGATGCTAGCGTTACTGTTGATGGAAATCGCATATAGCCACCCCGGCTTGCCGATTCGATTGCCTCTCAATCTAGTGGTGCAACAACTTGTCCTTTTAAAACCTCACCACCTTGATTTTTTCGCAAAAAAACCAAATATATAAATATCAAAATTCAGCAAAAAGGAATCTCGATATGTCTACAAACGCGCATTTCAAATCCGGTGATCAAGTTGTGTTGAAATCGGGCGGGCCCGAGATGACCGTAAAAGCGGTTTATTCTTAAGAAATAGTTTGCCAATGGTTCGCTGGTAAGAAACTAGAGCAAGGACGTTTTGTTCCCGACTCCTTGACTTATCCGGCCCCAAAGTCGTAAGCCCAAACACAGTTAAACTATCTGTTGCCGATGTGTCATTATGGATGATGACCAACCTGCATGTGGATAAGTGCCTTTATCAGCAGGATGTCGTTGATTACTTAGTGAAAGCATGTAATGAGCAGCACCTCAAAGAAAATGCAGATGGAAATTTAGTCCTGTCAGTATCCACTATTAATCAATTCCGCAAAGATAGTGGTAATGATGTTGTTTGGGTTAAGCCTGAAAAGTACTGGCGTTTCCGCGTCTCTGAAGATGAGGAAGGTCGTGAGGCCAGAGGATGAGCCAATGGCGGCTAATATGTCCATTAGTCGCCATTAACATCACTGCAAAAGCTCTTTATTGATCCTATCCCAAAGAGTCTCAAATTTAATTTTTTGAGCTTCCCCTAGGGGTTTCTCAACGTTAACCCGGCTAGCGCCATAATACAAATAGCTATTAGACGCACTGTATAATTCATCCAAGACCTTTCGCTCCTCATCTGAAATCTGATGAACTGAATACCCAGCCCAAGCCTCTGAACACTTTGTAAAAGAATTGATTGCATCATTGCGATGTCTATCACTAGAGCTATAGTGCTGCGCGCTATTTAAAGGGCTAAAATCTTTTGGAAGTATTGTCAATGCTATTCGATACACTTCGAGTGACATTTTGTATGTTTGGAAGGCTTTATGCTTCTCTTGTACACGCCAACTTCTCATCGCCACAATAGCAACAACTGCGGCAAAGGCAGTTGCAATAGCAGCTCCACATGTTGCAATAGCACTAACCATTGACCAAGTATTTTCCACAGAATCTTACCTACAGGTTATAAGATAGTAATTATATCGTCTTATTCTGCGAATTATTTAACTTAATCTGACATGACCCTCATGCATCTAAAGTAAAACTCATTCAGCTGCTCTATACCACGCCTGCCATCGGTAGGTATTGAGACGCAAAGTTCTCACGCAATCTGCATTTTCAACGTCCGATTGCAAGTCCATATCACTGTTTTTTCCCGCCTGGCTGAGCTTGCACGGCGGGCTCATCAAATCCTGAGATATGGTTGGCAGCGTCGACTGCCTGTTGCCGCAACCGGATAGCATCATCATCAAAGTTACAAAGAGTGCGATTCGGATTTTGAACATAGGTCACCACGTTACGGGTAATGGTTCGGTAGATGACTTTTCCATCTACGCTGGCGGCTGCCGCTTTCTGCTCAGTGGGAACCAGCTTGGCTTCGGCCTTCTGCTTTTTCAGCTCATAGTCGGCGTTAACTTTGGCGCTATGCGTATACCAGCCATTCATGTAGCGGATTTCTCCGTACCCGATGGCAATAGCTATCATCACCGCGATGGTGATCAGGTAGATGCGCAGGCTAAATGTCATCAGGGCCATCCGCCAGGCACATTGAGCGCTCCATGTCGCGGCGGTTCATCAATCCGCGCCATTTCTGCCCGCCTGCATAAATCCAGCGGCGCAGCTCTTCACACGCACCATCGACATCGCCAGAGTTGAGTTTCTTCAGCAGTGACGATTTAGAGAATGCACCAGAGCCAACGTTATAAGTGAAGCTATAGAGAGCTGCGCGCTGATATTCACCCAGCGGCACTTTTACCAGGCCGTCTACCGACTTCTTAACCGGCTGCAGGTCATTCCACAGCAGGCGATCACATTCGCGGTCGGTATACTTTTTGCCTTTGATGATGTCGGTTCCGGTGTGACCGTCGCAGACAGTCCAGACGCCAGCCACATCTTTGTAAGGCTCGTATACCCTGCCCTCTACTCCATCCTTACCGCCGAGGAATACCGTAGCGATAGCCATAGCTCCGCCACCCGCGACAGCAATAAGCTTATTGCGCAGGCTGTTTGAGATAGCCATGGGTTAATCCTCGTTGATGTCTGGTGCAGTGGGCCAGCGCTGAAGGGCTTTGATTTGCGCCAGGGTAGCCTTGCGCTTGTAGTACCAGTTGATGCCGAGCGTGAACAGCGCGACCAGAATACCGGCCAGGACGCCCACAGCACTCCATTCATCGGGACTAAGCCGGGTCAGCAGACCATTGGCGATCGTCCCGGCAGATGCGCCATAAGCTGCGCCTGAAGCCAGTTTGCTCATATCGATACTCATAACACCTCCGTGATTACGGTCGGTGCTGCAGGTAGTCAGAAGAAAAGATCGCCCGCTGCCACAC
>Ga0157359_1000891_pt1 | contig 11621 bp, 6 predicted proteins | sample AttcapACBM3_FD_111482 | JGI IMG/M metagenome (GOLD analysis project Ga0157359, IMG submission 111482) | Fungus gardens microbial communities from leaf cutter ant in Botucatu, State of São Paulo, Brazil - Atta capiguara ACBM3 | ecosystem: Host-associated > Fungi > Mycelium > Unclassified ...
ATGCCGGTTTATTTGCCATCAATCGAAAACCAAAGAGAGAAATAATTAATTATTCAAGCTTAATCCTTGTTCCTCCTCTCGAACATCATTTTACGCATTTCTGAAGCAGCACGCCGTGCTCCTCCACCCCCAACCCAACCTCTTTGTCGTAACCATCCCACAAAACGGGGTGTGAATGCAGCCGTGAGCCCAACACGCACGGGCAAGAAAAGTGTCTTGTGAATAGTGTAAGCCAAAACCAGCATGGCGTACAACCCCTCTGATCCTCCCTGATTTTCGTGGGTTGCTCGGTCAATTTCATCACGCCCAGGTTCTGCAGGTCTTGAGTGTAGTACATCGTACATCATGTGCTTGGCCTGTGCTGCGACACGCGACACATAATCTGCTCCAAGTAGATTGATCCCCACAAACGCAACGCCAAAATCGAGAGCAGACAAGATAAGGTAGACCCCAAGGGCGTACCAACCGTAGGACTTGATGAGATGTTTCAGGCGCTGTGATAGTGTCGCATTTTGTGGTAGAGAATTCAATGAGGGGGGAGATGAGTTTGTAAGACGCGCTGGAAAATGATGGAACAGTCGAGACGGGCCAGCCCTAGGCTGATTTGTGAGGATGCCACGAACGCGCGTAGTAGGCAACAAAGGTGCTCTAGGTGTGACAACTTTGAGGATGTTCATACGAGGGAGAAAGCTACGAGCAAGGAGCATGGGCATGGAAGAGAAATAAGAATAAGAAATGAGAAATAGTGCAGAAAAGTTGCATCACCGATCATGCCGCGGCATGGCTCGGCAGATTTGGTAATTGTTAGCCTACAGTATCCTCCCATCATGTGTTGGTCTATAAGAATGGCAGGTCAGAGGGGTAAGCAAGACTATATGTATATGTAATAAAAGAGCACAACTTAGACTATTACTAGAGATAAAGTTGAGTTCTAAACCTGAACCTTCAAACCAAATCTACAGGTTCAAGTGTTAATCCAATGCTGTAGCCAGATATCATAGACTACATCTGAGACATCTACCCTGGTATAGACACAGGCATTGTGAAAAGAGTTTAGAAGGTCTGTAATTTGGAGAAGTAGGTAGCTATCATAGACCATTCCAAAGTTATCTATCCTAAATGTGTTGTAGTAACTACTAACCTAAATGGTTGGTGCTTACTCAAGTAGTCTTATGGCATAAATGGCCTATACAGTGTCTATATGTTTACTATATAAGAATAACATGCTGTAGCCATACCTTCCTAATATTATTGTTTTGGTATCTTCTACTTCATGTAATCATTATCATGTGCTTTGCAAAAGTGAAATAATGTCATGTGATGTATTATGTGACTTTCTGGTCATATACCTCTTCATAAATCATAGAATAAAAATGTAAATAAAATATAATGGTTGAAAGTGTATTATAACAATATCATTATTTTAAGGTCCTTCCTCTGAAGGAGCTTGTTTTCTCTCTTCCATCTTGCTTAACTTCTTTCCAACTTCTTTAAATATTTGTCTTCAAACTTTCTATCATTTTATCCAAACAACAACTTTACTATGTATTTCTCTGGAAATTTACTTCTTCTAAACTCCTCTACTTCTAGATTTAACATCTATGACCATTGATCTTTTCATTGTACTCTTCTTAACTTTTCTATTCTAATTTCTCTCTCAAATTCTTTCACTGATTCCATTGTATTCTCTAAGTTCTCCAACACTTTCTAAGTATTCTTTTCTACTGTGTATTCTTTTTATCCTACCAAGTCCTTTGGTTTTTCTCCTACTTCCCTTCTATTCAAAATCTTTTCTACTTCATACTCTTTCACCCTCTCTATTTCTATTAGATAAAGTAGGATCTTCTTCTGTCTCTTTATCTATCTCTGGTACATTACTATTCTACTCATGTTCATTACCAGATAAATCTTTATCAACACCAGTAACTCCAGATCTACTGTATTTTTCAATTTTTAAGATCTCACAAACCTTTCTGCCAACTTCTTTGTTCTTCTACCTCTTGTCTGTCATACTAATTTCTTCATACTCAATAATACTCTATCTCCTACCTTGTACTCTACTACCTCCTTCCTATTCCTATTTACATATTTTTTATTTCTTCTTATAAATTCTTTAATGCTACTTTTGTCTTCTCATGTCATTTTTTTATTTTGCTCACAAACTCTTCTACTTTCACATTCTTTTCCTTCTTTCTAATTTTGAAACTTATCCTTAGTTTCCTATCATAGTTGACTTTAAATGGTGATGACTTTGTTTCTGAATGTATTTTATTGTTAAATGCAAACTTTGTAGTTGCTAACCATTCTAGTCAATTTCCTTGTCTATGATTGATATACATTCTCAAATACTATACCAACTCTTAATTTGTCCTTTCTGTTTGTCTGTCTATTTGTGGATAAAAGGCTATTGATAACTTTGTCTCTATTTCCAATATTTTGTTCAACTCCTTTGTTAACTCTGATACAGATTGTGAATCTCTATCTAATATTTCTTTTGTTATTGCTGTAAAATATGACATTTATGAACAATATTTTCTCCAATCTCTTGGAAATTTGTATTGTGATTTATTTTAATGATATACTCATCTACTCTGATGACATATCTGTACACCACAAATATATCAAAGAGGTCCTCAAGCATTTATTTCTGCAAGACTAGTCTTTATGCCAAAGCAGAAAAATATGAGTTTTATTCTGAGTTAGCAGAGTATCTAGGATATATTCTTTCTTCTTCTAAACTTACTATGTTAGACAATAGTGTTAGGACAACTAGCAAAGTCTATGGGATTTTGTAGAGTTTGCAGTCTCCAGAAAACCCCAAGTAAAGTTATTCCTAACTACTAAGTATATCACTCACCTCCAGGAAATCCTAAGAGAACAGGTTAAGATCTCTCGGAGATAATAACTACTCTAAATACTTGAGGAATCCATTTCTATTAGGTGTTAGATGTGGTTCACACCTTATTATCCAAGGCCTGTTAGTAAGCTCTCAGAAGTCAGATTAGCAAGCAGATATTATTTATGTATATGAAATACAAATGTCAAAATGACTATTAGCTCCAGCTTATATACTATACCTCTGTTAGTCACACTGTCACATATTTTGGAAAAGCTACTTAAAAATGACTGGAGAACAAGTCTATTAGAAGATGGTAAGATATGTCATCACCAACATTGAAGACAGTATCAGTTTTGGTCAATTTTTAGAATAAAAGTTTACAGTATAACTACTAGCTTATATACTAAGTATATTCTAGATTGTTCTCTCTATGAAGTTGTTGAAAAGTGCAATAAGGATATCTGAGGTGGAATAGAGAGAGTGATCTGTACTAGAAGAGGTCTGAAAGTATGGATGAGTTAAGGAGTGTTATTTGTAGGTTGAAATAGATATAACTAGATTAGAATGTGATATTAGATAGAACATCAAATGAAATACTTAGTAATCTAGCTATAGAATGATAGAGCCCAGTAGTTAGAAACTTTAATGAAGAGACTTCAAATATTGCCAGATAGCAAGAGTTTATTGGTTGGTGGCTGGAGAAAGTATATTGGCAGTCATAAGAAAGTGAGTAGGGTTCTATAGTATTGCAGTGAAATTTTGGCTGAGCTAGAAACTTAAAAGAAGAGCAATCTTACAAATATTACAAACTTGAATTTTGGCAAGATAGCAGGTCTTCTTACAAATAAGATTAAAACTATTTAGGATTGGCAAAAGCTAAAAAAAGTCAAGAATATTCAATCCTTCTTAGATTTTGCCAATTTTTACTATTAATTTATTTTCAATTACTCTAATATTATTCTTTTACTAACTTACCTTACCTAGAAGAATACTCTATGGAAATTTTATAATTCCTACCATGATACCTTCAATTTATTAAAAAAGTATTCATTTCTATACCAATCTGTTATAACTTAAGACTTAGGGTTTATTCAAAAGAGAAATCTTGAATAGGGTTCATATAAGAGAACTAAACTGCTTAGTATATATGTTAGCTAGTAGTCTATGTGAGACTAATACTAACCTACCCTAAATGTTATGATTGAAGACTTAGAGTTAAATCAACAAAAAAACCTTGTATTGGGTTGACACAAGAGAACTCAATGAAATTTCTAAGTACAGTGTATCCTACTTATATATGTTAGGCTGTTGATTCATACTATGCTAAGTCTAGCCTACTTTAAAGAGCATGCATATTATATACTATTAATATATAGTATGATATCATTATTCTAAAACCTTCTATGTTCTTCTGTGTGACATATGACAGTTTGTGATATCATACTAAACTCTAACCTTAAGTTAAAAAAAAAATAAACATAAAATAAAAATAAAATAAAATAGAAAAATAAAATAGAGTCCATTATTTACTTAACCCTGAGTTTAAAATAAAAAAATAAAATAAAATGAAAATAAGAAAGAAAAATGAAATAAATCAAGTCTATCATCTTTAACTCTACCACAATCCTTACACACTAGATCTTTGATACTTAACATTCACTTAGTAGTTTTTTACTTCTAAACTTTCACCTTTATAAAGTATCAGATATAGTTCATACTAGGAGGTAAAAGTTTATAGAGTTGGCTTAGAGATGTATAAAGTGTGGAAACTCTATACAAGAAACTCAGTAATGTAGACTTGTCAGAATGACCTTGGCTTCAGCTTATGTACTGTACCATCTGTCTACTGTGTGGTTGCAACTTAATGAAATCCAAAAGAAAGTTGAGTACTGATAATAGTATGTTATCATTAAACACTAGGGATCAAGTTAAATAAGAATTATCTTTGTCAACTATTAGACTAGTGAACTATAGTATAACTACTAGTCTTATATACAAGTTAGATAGTTAGGAGATGCTTGGGATTTTCAGTATATAGTTCTAAGCAGAGGTTTCAGGTTTCAGTATTAAAATACTAAAAGAAATCAGAACAGGAGAACTCCACTGTTATCACATACCATCCAAACATATCTAACACATCTGAACTCCATCATGGATAACAATTACTTAAGCTCTGCTCCACCCAAAACATCTGTAGAAGTAAATATTCTCCTTCCAGTCAATACATTACTTCTAGTATGAATCAACCTGGTTCTATTTCATGTTGGATCACTCCATTACTAATCACATGGCTCCTTCTGATCTCTATGAAACTCTGAACCTGATTTCTGAGGACTTTAGTGTACCTAGAGTAGTTACCTGTCTCTTCTGATCCTTAAATAAACTTAGTACTAGTATTTAAGATACATAATACTCTGTAATTCCTTAGCCTGAAAATCACCTAGTGTGGTACACTGTTCTGAGTGCCTATGCTTATAAGTTTGACTTCTATAATTGTTTATTTCTTGTTACAATTTCCTTCCTAAATATGATCATAGCAACATGCAGAGATATAGCTTATCTGCCAAAGCCAAGGTTATTCTGGAATCACATCTGCATGCATCAGATAATATTTCTATGCTCTTCCAATATCTTTTGCATATTTTCCTATAGATAGATTTTTCTTCTGGGCATATTCCTTACTTGATAGCTATGAAAAACCAAGCCTAATAGGAGTATATTTGTTATAGAAGACCAAATACTCAAAAGACTAGGAGATGGCTACATTACCACTATGGGAATATATTGCAGGAAAGATAGCTGTCATAGAAGACAGACTTTTATCAGACATATTGAAAAGATATCACTGCTGCAGGGATGTGTTTTTAGAATAGGTAGTTTTAGCATATGATATCAAGTTGAAATACAATACTCATGATAAAAAACTCTTGGCCATTTTTAAAGCCTTCAGAATTTGGTACCATTATTTTGAGAGTCTAGTCTTTCTTATTAACATTGTTATGGATTATAAAAACCTTAAGTACTTTTCCACTATTAAAATACTAACCTGCTGATAAGTGAGATAGTCAGAATTTCTCTCACAAGTTTGATCTTATCTTCTAGTTTTATTCAGATTATCTTGGTATCAAACTCAATGCTCTCACTAGACAATGGGATTTTTATCTTAAAGGGAGAAATATTAGCTATACTATGATCAACTCTTGTAAACTTTGAACCTATTTTCACTTGTAAACAACTTGTTGCCTTGATCAGAGCAACAATCTTAGTCTCTTGTCAGGTGCAGTTCATACCAGGGAGGAAAAGTCTGCAGAATTGGCTTAGAAACAAGTAGAGTATAGAAACTTTATGCAATGAGCTTGGTAATAAGAACTTGTTAGGATGATCTTGGCTTCAGCTTATGTGTTACACTATCTATCTACTATGTGGTTGCAACTTCAGATGAGTGAATAAAGTTCAAGATAGAAATGAGTACTGATTTGATATATCACCATTGAATACTAGAGATCAAGTTCAATAAGAGTTATCTTTGTTGATTATCAGACTAGTAAATTACAATGTAACTACTAGTTTTGTATACAAGTCAGAAATATAAGAGATGCTCAGAATTTTAGTATATCACTCCAAGCAGAGGTTTTAGTGATAAGATACTAACAGAGTTTAGATAGGAAAACTCTGCCATAGAAGACTAAGTTTAATAGAAATATCCCTATCATAGAAGACAGGCTTGTCTTAGAGATGTTGTAATGATCATACTACTATAGGAACATATCTTTAGAATGGGTAGACTTGACATATGACATCTTTTCTTTATCTTGTACAGCAACTATTTTCAATCTTGACATTCTTCACTGCAATATCTGTACTGCACTTCTGAATGACTCTGTTACTCAAAAACACATCTTTGCTACAGAAGGTCACAGATCTATGAACTATTTAGGTTTTTTTATCTTGATAGTAAAATTTTTGTATTATCTTCTAGCAATCTCTATATATGAGTACTTTAGTGTAATTATGATTATATTCTAGCTAGCCACTTCAGTTAGAACAAAATACTAAAACTCATTTGCCATGAATATTCCTGGCCAATCCTTTATGCTGATATACAAAATTTCTGCAAATCATATATTACTTGCATATGATCCAAATTCCAGTGTCACAAGCTATATGGGTATCATGTACCAACCCAAACAATTGAACTATCATCATGAATAATACTTATATAACATCTGCTCCACTCAAAATATTTGTTGAGGCAAATATCTTTTTTCCAATCTGCATACTCTTTTTTAGTATAGATATACCTGGCTCCATTCCCTTGCTGATTACTCTATAACCAATTACATAACATTTTGATAATTTCTATGGAACTCCAGACTATATCTGAGAATTTTAGTGTAACCTAAATAATTATCTAACTCTTCTAATTCTTAGATATTATCTTAGTTACTGAGTACTAGTATTTAAGCTACATAGATCCTCTGTATTTCTTAGCTTGAAAATTGACTAGAGTTAACACTTCTCTTGTGTGTTCATATCTGACTTTTCTCATATCTGTCTTCACTCTATAGACTTCATTCAGTTGCTCTAATAATTGCTTCCATAGGGTTAGCATGATTCTTTGTTCTATTTTTTAGGCATAGCTGTAGACATGTGTCTCCACTTTACTTTCAGATATCACTCTAAAGATGATAGGCAAACAGAATGTGGGAACCAAACACTAGAGCAATCCCTCTATATATACTACAACTATTGGTAAGACAACTGGTCTAAACTCCTGTCTCTTGTGAAGTTTTTTTACAACAGTGCTTTCAGCATCTCTTCTTTCTGTAAGAAAACCATTTCATTTGTAAAAATTCAACACTCTATTACTGCTGTCAAAGTTTGTAGAGTTCTCTCCTTTTCTAGAGCACCAAACACTGCTGTTAACCCCACATGTTCATTTAAGAAATTCCTGCTTTCTGCTGCTGTCCTCTATTAAGTCCAGTCTTGTCTATTGTTGCTGCCCTTCTCCCTCCATTGCTAGTGGTGACCCCCCTTTCTTTCTGGACTGACATTCTAGATGTTTCCATTAAAAATACCTCTGGCTATCTCATTATTCTTCATGAAGTAAGCTGATCTGGGAGATTGGAATGTGTAGTAGGAATATATAGGATGCCTATTATCTCTAGATTACTCTATTCTCTTAGGTTTTTCTGGAGGTAAGCTATATTGTCAGAATATCTAGTCAATAAAACTAGGTTTTCCTAGAGATTGTAAAACTCTGCAAACTCTGTGGCCTTTGCCCAGCTGCCCCAATACTCTCTTTGTTAATAAGGATTATCAAACTAGTATTTCAGTGTATTCTAAATATAATATTACTTTCTCCTGAGCCTACAACTTTGCTGTTGATCTTGATAGATTGTAGAATGCTCTTCAATTAGAGATCTTTGTAACCTAACTGTTAGAAAATCTCAAACTCTGAACTCTGAGTCTTTGGATTTGTCAGCACTGTTCTGCCAGATTGGAATATATCCTAGAATATTTAGCAGAGTTGCCATTTTCAGGAGACCTCATTCTGTTCTCTTAGGTTTCTTCTGGAGTGAACTCTATCACTCCACAGACTTTTTCCAGTTGCTCTAACACTAACATCTAATAGTAGTACCAAAAGTCTGCTAATACACAGCAGTTTCTGATCCCTGGTTTCAAAGTAAGTAATTAGATCTTTGTGAAAGCTCAATTCTGACCACATGGCCTTCCAAGAAGCTTTCCAAAAATCTTGATCTCTATGAAATCATTGCTTAACCTGGCACTCTATTGTTTACTTTCTGTCTTCCAGAGTCTATGCACTCTGTATACTCAGTCTTTTATGTCTTACTTATTTCACTTTCAAAGTTAAAAAACTAAAAAATTTAATTCATGAAAAAGAAACAAAAATAATGCTAATTACTTAGCAGAAAGAAGAAGGCATTCACACCCAACTTCTTCTTTGCTTTCTCATCACCAAACTCTGTAGAGTTTCATTACTCACTTTCCCCAGCTACTTTCTTCATCTTGACTTTTTCCTCTTCTTTCTTCTTGCTTCTTTTTGGTACAATTCTCCATTTATCTCTAAGGTAGCTGCAAGGTCTCTACAACTCATTTGTCAGGGCATGGTATTCTTAAACCAGTTTTCAGAGCAACTTTTCAATACTGTGGTGCTCTTGAACTAGTTTTCTGAGTGCTTTTTTGATAGTGTCCAGAATCTTATTATTTGTTAGACCTATTCTCTATGGTACAGTAGCATTTGCTTGAAGAGAAATATACTACTGTTTGATTACAGTGTACCCTATATAGGCCAGAGATCTACTGTAATAAGAGAAACATTAATAAAATAATTACTACTTAAGACTGGATACCCTTGCTCAGTCTATATACACCTGTCACAGAAGTTCTTACTATCTATCTTCACCAACTTTCCATCAACTCCATGGACCTTTTTTGGTTGTTTTCATTTTGCTTTCTTTGATGGCTCTGCTCAGGCCTCATCTTCAGAAAAGATCTCAATAATTTCCTTACTCTTCTTGGTAAATTTCTTAGTAAATTCTTCTGCTGCTTTCTTTTCATTTCCCATTATAGGAGAGATCTCAGTGCTTTCTATTACATTAGACCCCCTCTCTAACACTGCTAACTGAAGTCTCTCCAGCTTTTCTTCATACTACCTCTCCAGCTTCTTCTCACATCACCTCTGTGCTTTCTCCTTCTTGTTTTTCTCCTTTTTCTTCTTTAAATCTGTCTTCTTTCTTGCTTTAGCCTCTGTTACCAAGCAAGCCTTCTTAGCTGCCTTTGCTTTTTATTACACCTTTACTGCTACTTTTAGGCAGACTATGAACACTTGCTCTTTGATAACATGCTTTATGCTTTTTTTCTTTTGGCAAGCTAAGATCTTGTCCTCTGTTTTTGAGAGTTATGAATATAATAGAGGAGTTTCAGGAAAACATGGTGGTAAGAAGAAGCAAAATTTTTCTTCCTTTTATATTGACTTACAAAATAGTTACATAAATTCCAGGTAAACTCAATCAAACTTCAAAGACTCAGTCTTAAGGAGGAAATACTGTCATATATCAAAGTCTAAACTCCAAGTATAGAAGTCTTCTATGGTAAATTTACTCTTACTCTAAACCCCACAAGTAAGTTGTCTTCTACAGTAGAGTTATTCTCTTCAAAAGCTCAAATTCTAGCAGTGTCTTATCATAGATCATTTTAATTAGTCACTTGCTCAGCTTCAAGCTGGAAATAGACACTGACCTTACTTGATGTGGAAAACTGCTTGATTATGTAGTAATAAACACTACTTAAGTATCCAAGTATTTTAGACACTTCTTTATAGTATTCAAAAACTGGTAAATACTCTGTAATATCCAGTCTGATGATTGACTATAGTTTCCACTACTCTTATTACTAAACTCCAGTGTTAATAGTGATATGCTTATTCTTATCAGTACTTTCTATCTCAAACTCCATTTTACTATTTGAAGTTGTGACCAAGCAATAAGTAGACATAGCACATAAGCTAAAGCTAAGGTCATTCTGGAAGTCCACAACTCTGTACTTTTTGGATAAGTTTCCATACTCATAAAACTCTGTCTAACCCTGTGAACTTTTGCCCTTAAGTGTGAACTATACCTGACATGAATATACCATCTACATTTCTCACATATATTAGTCTTTTAGTTTTCTTCAACTTAAAACTCTGCTTTCTAGCAAACTCCAAGCTCATAATAATCTTTACCATTTTCTCCTTTAAATATTCCTTAAGTTTCTCTAAGTCTAATGAGTTCATATGCATAATTCTGCTAGATAATACATTAAATATTTGATTCTTCTACTGTTTTCAATGATTCCTTAGTTTTGGCCATGATATGCCAAGTATCTGAAATATTCACAACTATAACAGTTCCTTTCTTGATCAACCTTCATTGTATAAGTGTTCCTGTTCTTAAACAGAGTTCCATGTTACTCATTCTTTCAACTCCTTCTATTGGTACAGAGTCTGTGTATAAACTGACTCTCTTTCTGGTTGTCATTCCCAGATTTGTAGTAGAGATAGCCTTAGCCAAAACTCTTCTGTCATTGTTGTTGTGGCTTGTTTCTACTCTTGGGCATTGTTTCTGTAACTCAGTTTTGCTTCCTCTCTCTTACTTTCTCTTTAATGTTTATCCAGATTTGTTACTTATTCATACCACTAATCAATGCTCCTTGAAGATTATTCAGCTGGTTTCTTCTAATATGCCTACTCATTTTTCTTTTAAATTATTCAATTACTGCCTGACCTTTGTATATACTGTTTCTTACTATCTGTTTGAATTTCTGCATGAATCAATGTTGGTAGCAATACATCTTTCTATTCTTTGGGTAGATAAACCTCTCAAACCTTCTTAAGTATATCCTCCAAAACATATGACCAGTATAATGAGTAAAGGTATAGTATATTAGCTGAAGCCAAAAGTTATTTGTCATCCACATTCCATATATTCTAGATAAGTATAACACTTATCTGCTTTCCAAGAGTCTGCTGTGAATCTCAGTTTGTCAAAGTGTGAACTGTACCTAATGACTGGATAAGTTTAAGAAATATAGATTAGAGAAAGTCTAGTATATATAATAGAAAGTGGATATTGCTAGATTAGTATATGGCAATAACTAAGAAAATACTATAGAGAGAAACTTGTAGCAACACTTAGAGTAGAGAGAAACTCAACAAGAAGTTCTTTTATGGAGTTTGCTTACAACAATGCTCCAAGTGCTACTATCAGTATTTCTCCAT
>Ga0157359_1000893_pt1 | contig 11609 bp, 12 predicted proteins | sample AttcapACBM3_FD_111482 | JGI IMG/M metagenome (GOLD analysis project Ga0157359, IMG submission 111482) | Fungus gardens microbial communities from leaf cutter ant in Botucatu, State of São Paulo, Brazil - Atta capiguara ACBM3 | ecosystem: Host-associated > Fungi > Mycelium > Unclassified ...
GCGCGAGCGCGAACTGGAACGGGTGATGAATGATTTCCATCACCAGCGTTTTAATGTGCTGGTGTGCACCACCATCATTGAAACCGGGATCGATATTCCTACTGCTAACACCATTATTATCGAGCGTGCCGATCACTTTGGGCTGGCACAGTTGCACCAGTTACGTGGGCGTGTTGGTCGTTCGCATCATCAGGCTTATGCCTGGTTGTTAACACCACATCCAAAAGCGATGACCACTGATGCGCATAAACGTCTGGAAGCCATTGCCTCGCTGGAAGATCTGGGTGCCGGTTTTGCGCTGGCAACACACGATCTGGAAATTCGTGGCGTGGGTGAGTTGCTGGGTGAAGGTCAGAGCGGACAGATGGAAACCATCGGCTTCACTCTGTATATGGAATTGCTGGAAAATGCGGTAGATGCGCTAAAAGCAGGACGTGAACCTTCTCTGGAAGATTTAACCAGCAATCAGACCGAAATCGAAATGCGCATGCCAGCACTGTTGCCGGATGATTTTATCCCGGATGTAAATACCCGTTTGTCGTTCTACAAACGTATTGCCAGTGCATCGCAGCAAGCTGACTTAAATGATCTGAAAGTGGAACTGATCGACCGCTTCGGTTTATTGCCGGATGCCGCGCGTAATCTGTTGGATATTGCCGGTATACGTCTGGTTGCACGACAACTGGGCATTAGCAAAGTGGAAGCCAGTGATATGGGTGGTTACGTTGAATTTGCTGAGCAAAATAAAGTGGATCCGGTATGGCTGATTGGCCTGTTGCAGAAAGAGCCGAAACACTGGCGCCTGGACGGTCCAACACGATTGAAATTTATTCGTAATCTGACGGATCGTAAAGTGCGGATGAAGTGGGTTCAGGAGTTTATGCAGCAAATGCAGGAAAATGCTGTTTGATAATTCCTGATCATGAATGTGGCCTCTGATATTCCTGCTCTGATCAGGCAGAACTCATAGCAAAATGACAAAAAAATGGGTGGCGCTTATTGTGCCACCCAGGCAGTGTTTTTCAGGCTTTATTGTTCAATACCAGACGCCCGTTACTGTCCAGTGGGATCCGGATACCGGGATCACTTTCCATACGAATTCGCCCCTGTTGTCTGCCAATTTGATAAGTAACGTTGTATCCCAACATTTTTTCCTGTTTATCGTGCGTCATCTGGCAAATTTGGTCTTCACTGCATATTTGTCGTGATGTCTTCAACGTTTGTTTGATAGGAACAGCGGATAAGACCTGGGCAAACTGCGGCGTTCGGTTGAATAACCCGCCTATTGTCACCATTCCAAGAATCACAACCACACTGAATCCTATCCCGACTAATTTTGACTTGTTCACCGGTAACCCTCCTGAAAGCATTACCGTGCATGTTTTCCTGTATTCGCAGGTGCGGCGTACACGGGCACCGCATTGACCGGAGCAAAGTGTGCGACAGCGGGATAAACGGGACAATCAGAATGCAGGAAGAAAACAGGGCTAACAGCACTGCACAACGAGATTTAAGAGGGTTCTGAGGTGCCGTATTTAAATGGATTTCAGCACTCTATTTTTTAGCGGTAAAAAATGACCCGTAAATAGTAAGTGATATTATTCCGGGTCATTCCAGACGATCATGGCTGAAATTAATGCAGTTTCAGACGGGGACGGATCACGCGGTTAATACTGCCAACCAGCATCATCAGGCCCGTTTTAAAGTAGCCGTGTAGTGCCACCTGGTGCATACGATACAAAGAGAGATAAACCATACGAGCAAGACGGCCTTCCACCATCATTGAACCACGCATCAGGTTCCCCATCAGGCTGCCAACTGTACTGAAGCGGGAAAGCGAAACCAGCGAACCATGATCTTTATAAACATAAGCCTGGCGCGGTTTGCCTTTCATATCAGCCAGAATATTGGCCAGCACACGGGAAGCCATCTGGTGTGCAGACTGCGCACGTGGTGGCACAAAACCACCGGCAGGCAATGCACAGGATGCGCAATCACCAATCGCGTAGATATTAGGGTCACGCGTGGTTTGCAGCGTTGGCTCTACCACTAACTGATTGATACGGTTAGTTTCCAGGCCACCGATCTCTTTCATAAAATCAGGCGCTTTAATGCCCGCAGCCCATACCATTAAATCCGCAACAATAGATTCACCGGATTTGGTATTCAGGCCATGTTCATCTGCACTGGTCACCATGGTTTGTGTCATCACACGTACGCCCAGTTTGCTTAGCTCCTGATGAGCAGCACCAGAAATACGCGGTGGCAGTACCGGCAGAATACGTTCTCCGGCTTCCACCAGCGTGACATTCAACGCCTGACTGTCCAGACCTTTGTAACCATAACTCCGCAGTTGTTTCACCGCATTATGCAGTTCGGCAGACAATTCAACTCCGGTAGCACCACCGCCCACAATGGCAATGTTTACTTTTTCCTTAACATCCGTGTTCGCGGAGAATTTAAGGAACAGATTCAACATTTCATTATGGAAACGGCGAGCCTGATGGGGGTTATCAAGGAAAATGCAGTTTTCTTTAACACCTGGCGTGCCAAAGTCATTCGAGGTACTGCCTAACGCCATCACCAGGGTGTCATACGCTATTTCACGCTCAGGTACCAGCACGTTATTCTGAGCATCACGAATTTCTGCCAGTCGTACGTGATTGTTTTCACGATCCAGATCGATCATCGTACCCAACTGGAAGTTAAAGTGATGTTTATGAGCATGTGCCAGATAGCTCAAACCATCAATTCCTTCATCCAAAGAACCGGTTGCCACTTCATGCAGCAAAGGTTTCCACAGATGGCTGTGGTTGCGATCGATCAGTGTAATTTCGGCTTTATTTTTACGTCCCAGCTTGTGGCCAAGCTGGGTGGCCAGCTCCAGACCACCCGCGCCTCCGCCAATAATCACAATTTTTTTCATAGACTTTGTCAAAAATGACCCCTTTAAAAGTAAACCGGTCGTTAATCAGGCGTTAATAAAAATAACCTTGATAAACATAGGGTTGGAATATTAATACTTACACTGATACCAGAGTATCACGGGGTAATTCATGAGTTCTACGAAAAATTGATCCAGATCACAGACCTTTTTCAGCTTTGTATGCCAGCCAACGTTCCTGCAGCGCCCCCAGTTGCTGGTTGTTTTGCTTCCAGCGAGGCGAATCCAGCAATTGCTGACAAGTACAGGTTCCCCGATGATATAACTGACTGACCCGTTCTGCCTGTACTGGTGATAAGTTATCCAGCACACTGACAGCACCATCCCGGTTATTACAGACCAGAATCATGTCACAGCCTGCATCCAGCGCTGTCTGACCGCGCTCCGCATAGCTGCCCATAATGGCCGCCCCTTCCATGGATAAATCATCAGAGAAAATAACACCGTTAAAGCCCAGTTCATTACGCAGGATCTTCTGCAGCCAGAATGGTGAACCGCTGGCAGGACGGGGATCAATTTCGGTATAGATGACATGCGCCGGCATAATCGCATCCAGAGCCTGTTCATCGATTAACTGTTTAAAGATCGTCATATCATGCTGGCGGATTTCTGCTTCACTGCGATGATCCCGAGGGGTTTCTTTATGAGAATCCGCACTGACTGCACCGTGGCCGGGGAAATGTTTACCGGTCGTTTTCATCCCTGCTTCATGCATACCGCGGATAAAACTGCGCGCCAGAGTCAGTGCTTTTTCCGGCTCCTGGTGGAAGGAGCGCTCACCAATCGCCGCACTGCCATGACCAATATCCAGCACCGGGGCAAAGCTGATATCAATATCCATAGCAATCATTTCAGCAGCCATCAGCCAGCCCGCTTCCTGTGCCAGACGTGACGCTTCGGCCTCACTATTCAGTGCTGCAAATGACTGCATTGCCGGTAGACGACTGAATCCTTCACGGAAACGTTGTACCCGTCCGCCTTCCTGATCCACCGCGATCACCAGACGATGGCGGGACGCTGCACGGATCTGACGTACCAGTTCGGCCAGTTGTGCCGGATCATGGTAGTTACGGGTAAACAGAATCAATCCACCCACCAGCGGATGTTGTAATATTTCGCGCTCTTCTGCATCCAGCTCGTAACCGAGCACATCTAACATTACCGGTCCCACACTGCACCCTCTGTAAATGTATTTTCTTAACCATCAACACACCGGGATTATCATCTCCGGTTGTTATTTGTCATAAAAAATAACCGGCGACTTTATGTCGCCGGCAATTCTCAATATCTAAAATTTACCTGAATCCGGTTAGTGTTGAACGTCACCGTTACCCGACCAGATGATTTCACCTGTTTGTACCAGCATCAGCTGCATTTGCAGTTCAGGGGTTTTTACATTTCCTTCTGCATTGCTGTACAACACATACTGCGCACCCACATAACGCGCCAGACCAATCGCTTTACTGCGAGAGACCAGGCTGTCTTCCGCCGATAATCCCAGCGTCTGTTTCGCAACACTTAATTGTTGCGGTGTAATTAAAGTGAACTGACTGTTACTGGCTAATGCCTGTTGCAATGCAGCCGTAGCTTTCGCTGTTTGCAGGCTACCATTCGTACTGTTTTTCACCTTATCCACTAACAGTACACTGCCCGGTGTTACATCATCTGCCTGCAACATCTGTGCCACCAGAGGAGCCACACTGGCTGACCAGTTTAGCGTCTGCATTTTTGGTGGCTGTGGAACAGTCTCTACCGGCTCAGGTTGGGTAATTTCTGGCTCAGGTTGTGTCACCGGTGGTTGCTCTATCGGCTCTACGGGCGCAGGCGGCTGAGAACGCTGTTCATCCAGGATACAACCACTGAGAAACAGAGACAACGCTAATACGCCGGAAAATTTAACGATCTGATTCTTCACGCAATCACTCCTCACAAAGTCAGGTAACCGGCCTGATATTCCGTCCGTAAATTACCCGTTAGTGATGATATTCAGTCTGTTCAGGCAGATAACATTGGGCCTAACGGACGTCCACCGACCAGATGCATATGAATGTGATACACCTCCTGGCCACCATGTTTATTACAGTTCATAATCAGGCGATAGCCATCTTCTGCAATCCCTTCCTGAGCTGCAATTTTTGCCGCTACGGTCATCATACGACCCAGCGCAGCTTCATGCTCTGTCTTCACATCGTTTGCAGTTGGGATCAACACATTAGGAATGATCAAAATATGGGTAGGAGCCTGCGGAGCAATATCACGAAAAGCGGTAACCAGTTCATCCTGATACAGGATATCTGCCGGAATTTCACGACGAATGATTTTACTAAAAATAGTTTCTTCAGCCATATTACCAGTCCTTATCTGTGTTTTTATCTATGCAGTATGAGCAAGAAAGTCGTTTTTTTTCAACCGGAAACTCACTTTTCTTTTCTGGCATTATGCCGTCAAACGTGAGGCCGGAACGTGGAATAAACGGGAGAAATTCTCCGTTGTTGCCTGTGCCAATTCGTCAATACTCACCCCTTTTACCACCGCCATATACTCAGCAACATCACGCGTATAGGCCGGCTGATTCTCTTTACCACGGTGAGGGACTGGTGCAAGGTATGGCGAATCCGTTTCAACCAGAATACGATCCAGTGGTACATAGCGAGCAGCTTCACGGATCTGTTCCGCATTGCGGAAAGTCACAATACCGGAGAACGAGATATAGAAGCCCATATCCAGCAGTTTTTCCGCGGTTGCTCTGTCTTCAGTAAAGCAGTGCAGTACACCACCGCAGCCTTCCACCTGCTCTTCTTTCAGGATCGCCAGCGTGTCTTCGCGGGCATCGCGAGTATGAACAATGACCGGCTTATTCAGTTCACGTCCAATACGGATATGTTCACGGAAAGAATCCTGCTGCAGTTTCTGTCCTTCCACCTCTTTCTGATAGAAGTAATCCAGGCCGGTTTCCCCCATGGCAATAACACGAGGATCCGCCGCCAGTTTGCGTAATTCAGCAACATCATAACCTTCGACTTCATCCTGCACATTAAGTGGATGAACGCCACAGGAATAGGCAACGTTAGGTCGATCACCGATCAATTCCACCATCGATTTATAGCCAGGCAAGGTGGTGGCAACCGCCAGAAAAAATTTCACATCACGTTCAGCCGCTTTTGCCAGCACATCGGAGACATCCTGATGCAGGTTTTCATAGTTCAGGCCATCCAAATGGCAGTGTGAATCAACTAAAAACATAATAATTACTCTTAAACAGATAAATTCATGGTAGCCGGGCGTAATAACATTTCCCAGCTTAGTAACTGATCGGTAAGTAATAACTCGCGATTAACAGCAACAACATTCAGTAAGCGTTCACGACAGGTCAGCCACTGTTGCAAACTGCTGTCAATGGACGCTGCCGGTAACTGGCTGGCAAGCTGGAAGATCAGATCCTGTTGATCCACATTGCTGATAAAAGCAGCGCCACCCTGTTGCCATTTCAGTGCATCCACCAGCAAAGCACACAACCAGTCAATACGTTGTACAACGTTGTCATGATTCAGGACAGGCAGCAAAGAAAGGAGATCATGAGCAATACCTGTTGGAAGCGACTGGCAAAGTAACTGACGCTGCTGCCAGACTTTTTCTTCCAGTAACATCAACGCTGCCGCAGGTGCTCCGCCCGCAAGACGCAGCGCAGTAATATGCGCATTGTGCGGCATGTGATTTTGTTGTTGCAGCCAGTACAAACTTTTCGCTTCATCAGGTGGCGCAAGATGCCATAACAAACAACGACTACGCAGGGTTGCCAGCAAACGGGAAGGTTCACGACAACTGAGTAAGAACCAGGTATTTTTCGGTGGTTCTTCCAGCGTTTTCAGCAATGCATTAGCTGCGGCTTCAGTCAGTTGTGTCGCATCCGGCAGCCATACCACTTTCGCTCCACCCTGCTGAGCATGGTGATAGAGTTTTTCGGTCACACTACGTACTGCATCAATGCCCAGCGATGTTTTCCCTTTCTCCACCACAAGTTGGTGCCAGTCGGGGTGCGTGCCCGCTGTCATGAGCTGACAGGAGTGGCAATGACCACAGCTTTTTTGTCCTTCCGGTTGCTGACACATCAGCCAGCGGCTAATCCCCCAGGCCAGCGCATCATCACCCATACCCGGTAATGCCTGGATTAACAGCGCATGGTGTGCACGCCCGGCCTGATGTTGACTGATAATGTGCCGGTAACTGCTATTCAGCCACGGATACCAGTTCATTGTTGTTCCTGTAACCACTGTTGCAACGTCTGTTGCAATTGCTGCGTCACCTGAGGCAGTGTCTGTGTGGCATCAATGGTTTTAATACGAGGATCAGAAGCTGCCAGTGCCAGGTAACGTTCACGGGTGCGAACAAAGAAATTCAGCGATTCCTGTTCAATACGATCCAGCTCACCACGGGCTCTTGCCCGTTGCAAACCAATTTCCGGAGTCACGTCCAGATACAAAGTAAGATCCGGGGCAAATTCACCCAGTACAGCCTGTTTGAGGGTGTTCATAAGCTGGCTGTCCATACCACGACCTCCGCCCTGATAGGCCTGAGAAGAGAGATCATGACGATCACCCACCACCCAGGCTCCCCGGGCAAGCGCTGGTTTGATCACGTTTTCAACCAACTGCACTCTGGCCGCATAAAGCATCAGCAATTCCGCCTGATCACTCACTTTTTCGTCTGTTACGCCCTGCTTAATCAGTTCACGTAATTTTTCCGCCAGTGGCGTACCGCCAGGTTCACGGGTAAAGACAATATCGTTAATCCCATGGCGCTGCAGTTCTGCCACAATGGCATCCCGTGCGGTCGTTTTGCCTGCACCTTCCAGACCTTCAATCACGATAAATTTACTGTCCATTTTTATCCTTTAATGCCTGACGATAAGCCCGTACCGCTTTATTATGGCTGGCCAGATTTGTCGTAAATGTATGTCCACCTTTACCATCAGCAACAAAATAGAGGTAATCCGTTTTTGCCGGATGCGCTGCGGCATCCAGAGAGGCTTTCCCTGGCATCGCAATAGGGCCAGGTGGCAATCCATTGATCGTATAAGTATTATACGCCGAAGGGGTTTCGAGATCTTTGTGTGTCAGCGTTCCCTGGTATTTATCTCCCATCCCATAAATAACAGTGGGATCTGTTTGTAAACGCATACCGTATCGCAGGCGATTAATAAAGACTGAAGCGACTTTACTCCGTTCACTACTCACGGCTGTCTCTTTTTCGATGATTGATGCCATCGTTAACAGTTCATTTTTATTTGCATAAGGCAGGCCATCCATCTTCTCCTGCCATACAGCATCGACTTGCTGCTCCATCCGCTGATATGCCCGTTTCAGCAACGCGACATCCGTCGTATCCGCGGTGTATAAATAGGTATCCGGATAGAACCATCCTTCTACCTTTTTCGCATCCCCTTCCAGCTTCAAAGCACTGGCAACTGTCGGCAACTGATCATCTTTCAGGGTATGCCTGATGTACGGGGCATCACGTAACTGACGTAACCAGTCCTGCATTCGTGTGCCTTCAACAAAACGCAGTGGAAATTGTGCTTCTTTACCACTGGAAAGCAGTGCCAACATCTCACGCACCGTCATATCCGGCGTAAAACGGTAAGAACCAGCCTTAAATTTTGCCAGTTCAGGCTCCACTTTCAGCAATACATTAAACCAGGGCGTGTCTTTAATAATATGCTGAGATTCCAGCTTCTCTTCCAGCACCACTCGCCCTGCACCGGCTGGCAGGGTGAAAATAGTTTCTTTATCCAGTGTCAGTTTAGCATCAGCGAGCTGGCGTGTTTGCCAGTAACCATAAGCTGCTGCCAGCAAAGAGACAACAACAACCCCGGCGATAATTTTGCGTGTTTTACTCATGAACGTTCCACGGTTGATTAATGAGGGGTCAACAAATTAAACAGATGGCGCGAATGATAGTTTCGACCATCAATCTGCATAACAGGTAAAACAGGCATCAGTGCATTAGTGATAAACACTTCCTCAGCTGTCAGCAATTCATCAAGACCAGCACGCACTATCTGTACTGTGAAACCCAACGGAGGAATACGACTGAGCATTTGATGTCGCTGAAGTCCTGCCACACCCGATAAACTTAAATCCGGGGTGAAGACCTGATCTCCGCGACGCCAGAAAAAATTTGCCGCACAGCATTCCACCAGCATATCGTCAGTGTCAAGCACCAGTGCTTCATCGGCGTCAGTCTGTTCAAGGTGTGTTCGAATCAGTACCTGTTCCAGACGATTCAGGTGTTTTATCCCTGCCAGTAATGGATTTTTACTCAGGCGTACAGGACTGACCGATAATCGGACACCTTCTTCCCGCAGGCGATGATAATGAACCGGATAAGGAGAAACTGAAATAATCCGCGTTGGCGTACCACATCCCACGGCACTGTATCCCCGTCCACCACTGCCACGGGAAATGATCACTTTCAGTACACCATCACCATATTCTCTGGCTGCATGGAGCATTTCCTGGCGTAACAACGTCCAGTCAATACCAGTAATCAACAGACATTCACAGCTCTTTTGCAGACGTTGCACATGTTCAGACAGTAATTCTGTTTCACCCTGACGTATCCGTGCCGTCGTAAAGCAGCCATCGCCAAACTGTACTGCACGATCATTTGCTGCCAGTACAGTTTGTATTTCACCATTAATCCACATCATGCCTGTCAACCTTTGTCATTTATCCGACAAGATTACCTGCACGTGATTGCCGGATCATCAGGATCTGCCTGAAAGTTAATAATTATCCCTGTGCGAATACATGAGAATCTGTTTCCACCGGGGATCAGTAGCATTGATGGTCATTTTGCGAACATAAAAAAATCCGTAATCCCGGAAGATTACGGATTTTCATAGTATTCACACATTTCCTGCCTGATTCCGTACAGAATAAAATCCGAACGTATTATGGCCAAAAGGACATAAATCAGATTTTACGGAAAATCAGTGAACCGTTAGTCCCGCCAAAGCCAAAGGAGTTACACAGTGTGTATTCCATGTCTTTCACCTGACGAGCAGTATGCGGAACAAAGTCCAGATCACAACCTTCATCCGGGTTATCCAGGTTGATGGTTGGTGGTACAACCTGATCACGCAGAGCCAGGATGCTAAAGATTGATTCAACAGCGCCTGCAGCACCTAACAGGTGACCGGTCATGGATTTTGTTGAACTCACCAGAACACTGTGTGCAGCTGCACCAAAGACAGATTTCACAGCTTGTGTTTCTGCTTTGTCGCCTGCCGGAGTGGAAGTACCGTGTGCGTTGATATAACCGATTTGCTCAGGGCTAATCTGTGCATCTTTCAACGCATTAACCATGGCAAGAGCCGCACCGGCACCGGTTTCTGGTGGTGAAGTCATATGATAAGCATCGCTGCTCATACCAAAACCTACGATTTCTGCGTAAATTTTAGCACCACGTTTTTTCGCATGTTCATACTCTTCCAGTACCAACAGACCCGCACCATCACCCAGAACAAAACCATCACGGTCTTTATCCCATGGGCGGCTGGCAGCCTGCGGATTTTCATTGCGGGTAGAAAGTGCACGAGCCGCACCAAACCCACCCACGCCCAGCGGTGTACTGGCTTTTTCAGCACCACCGGCCAGCATCACATCAGCATCGTTATAAGCGATAATGCGAGCTGCATGACCAATGTTATGCACACCAGACGTACAGGCGGTAGCAATGGAAATACTTGGGCCTTTCATTCCGTACATAATAGTCAGATGTCCGGCAACCATATTCACAATAGTTGAAGGAACAAAGAACGGACTGATTTTACGTGGACCGCCGTTTACCAGTGAGGCATGGTTTTCTTCAATCAAACCAAGACCACCGATACCGGAGCCAATCGCAGCGCCAACGCGCCCGGCGTTTTCTTCTGTAATTACAAGCCCGGAATCCTGCATGGCCTGAACGCCAGCAGCAACACCGTATTGAATGAAAGCATCCATTTTGCGCTGATCTTTGCGCGAAATGATGTCATCACAATTAAAATCTTTTACTAAGCCAGCAAAACGCGTTGCGTAGGCACTAGTATCAAAATGGTCAATCAGGCTGATGCCACTCTGACCGGCAACAAGAGCATTCCAGGTGGACTCTACGGTATTGCCGACAGGAGACAACATGCCAAGACCAGTCACAACTACACGACGCTTAGACACGTTCGTCCTCCAGGGAGGGAAAATTGACGCGATGGGATATTCTTCAGATAAAACTCAGGCGGTCGAATGACCGCCTGGAGATGCTCACTTATGCCTGGTGACCATTGATGTAATCAATAGCTGCCTGAACGGTAGTGATTTTCTCAGCTTCTTCATCCGGAATCTCGGTATCGAACTCTTCTTCCAGAGCCATTACCAGCTCAACGGTATCAAGAGAATCAGCGCCCAGATCTTCTACAAAAGAGGCAGTGTTTACAACTTCTTCCTGCTTAACGCCCAGCTGCTCGCCAATGATTTTCTTAACGCGTTCTTCGATAGTGCTCATACTATTCAATTTCCTATCAAAACTCGCTTTCGCGATGGTTTTCGTAGTGTATAAAATGTTGAAAAAGATGCAACTAAATCCCGGCTGGTCAAACCACGATTTTGCGTTATTTTGCGGCTTTTAC
>Ga0157359_1000894_pt1 | contig 11606 bp, 10 predicted proteins | sample AttcapACBM3_FD_111482 | JGI IMG/M metagenome (GOLD analysis project Ga0157359, IMG submission 111482) | Fungus gardens microbial communities from leaf cutter ant in Botucatu, State of São Paulo, Brazil - Atta capiguara ACBM3 | ecosystem: Host-associated > Fungi > Mycelium > Unclassified ...
ATGACAATTATATGACAAAGAGCCGCCTGATGAAGTCAATTTTTCATATTTTGACCTCATTTGATGCACCTTTCCCCGACCTTTTTTATTTTATTTTTAAATTACAATAACTTAATTAATTAATTATTAGCTCCTTTTGTGCCTATTTTTACAGCAAAAAAATATATAAAATTACCCATATGGCTACTTTTTACACAAGACAACTGTAATAATTCGGCATATTGAGCATGAAATATTTCAATATCATGATCATTTGATGAATATTTCATGAAAATTCTTCTTTTTTTGTCATAAAAGCCTCCCTTTTTTAATATTTTTCTCATTTACTCATGACTTTGGTAGGTCATCATTTGTGCTGCTATTCTGTTACAATAGCGCCGCATTTTTAAATTCGTATAAAGATCGGGGTTTTCTATGTCTACGCTTGCCACCCTCAAAGCGCTTCTTGCTAAACGCATTCTGATTATTGATGGTGCTATGGGAACCATGATCCAGCGCCATAAATTAGAAGAAGCTGACTACCGTGGTGAGCGTTTTGCCGATTGGGCACATGACTTAAAAGGTAATAATGACCTTTTAGTTTTGACACAACCTCAAATCATTCAAAGCATTCATGAAGCTTACCTCGATGCAGGTGCAGACATTATTGAGACCAACAGCTTTAACGGCACCCGTGTTTCAATGTCTGACTACCACATGGAAGATCTTGTTCCAGAGATTAACCGTGAAGCAGCACGTTTAGCCAAAGCAGCTTGTGAAAAGTACTCAACTCCGGACAAACCGCGTTTTGTTGCAGGTGTGCTTGGGCCAACATCACGTACTTGTTCAATTTCACCGAATGTAAATGACCCTGCCTTTCGTAACATTACCTTTGATGAGCTAAAAGAAAACTATATTGAAGCGACTCATGCACTCATTGAAGGCGGTGTTGATATCATTTTGATTGAAACCGTATTTGATACATTAAACTGTAAAGCGGCGATTTTTGCAGTCAAAGAAGTCTTCAAACAAATTGGTCGTGAATTACCAATTATGATTTCAGGAACCATTACCGATGCATCAGGTCGTACCTTAACAGGTCAGACTGCTGAAGCTTTCTGGAACTCTGTTCGTCATGGTGATTTGCTTTCAATTGGTTTTAACTGTGCCCTTGGTGCAGATGCTATGCGTCCTCACGTAAAGACCCTTTCTGATGTTGCAGATACTTTTGTTTCAGCACATCCAAATGCAGGCTTACCAAACGCATTTGGTGGATATGATGAAACGCCTGAGCAAACTGCAGCTTTCCTAAAAGAATTTGCTGAAAGCGGTTTAATTAATATTACGGGTGGTTGCTGTGGTACGACGCCAGATCATATTCGTGCCATTGCCAATGCAGTAAAAGACATTGCACCACGCCAAGTACCTGAAACAGTCCCTGCTTGCCGTTTAAGTGGTTTAGAGCCATTTAATATTCATGACGACTCTCTTTTCGTAAATGTGGGTGAACGTACTAACGTTACAGGTTCTAAGAAATTCTTACGCCTCATTCGTGAAGAAAACTTTGCCGAAGCTTTAGAAGTTGCACAGCAACAAGTTGAAGCTGGCGCGCAAATTATCGACATTAACATGGATGAAGGGATGCTCGATTCGCAAAATGCGATGGTGCATTTCTTAAACCTTGTCGCATCTGAACCAGATATTTCACGTGTGCCCATCATGATTGACTCATCAAAATGGGAAATCATTGAAGCTGGTTTAAAATGCGTACAAGGTAAACCCGTTGTGAACTCGATTTCCTTAAAAGAAGGTTATGACGAGTTTGTCGAAAAAGCCCGCCTCTGCCGTCAATATGGTGCCGCAATTATTGTGATGGCCTTTGACGAAGCTGGACAGGCTGATACTGCTGAGCGTAAACGCGAAATTTGTAAGCGCTCATACGACATTTTAGTGAATGAAGTGGGCTTTCCTGCTGAAGACATTATTTTTGACCCGAACGTGTTCGCAGTGGCAACTGGTATTGAAGAACACAATAACTACGCGGTCGATTTTATTGAAGCAACGGGTTGGATTAAACAAAACTTGCCGCACGCTATGATTTCTGGTGGTGTGTCGAACGTTTCGTTCTCGTTCCGCGGTAATGAGCCTGTACGCGAGGCGATTCACTCGGTGTTCTTGTACCATGCCATCAAGCAAGGCATGACCATGGGTATTGTGAACGCTGGTCAAATGGCAATTTATGATGATATTCCAGCCGAGCTAAAACAAGCTGTTGAAGATGTCATCTTAAATCAAAACCAAGGTGAGTCTGGTCAAGCCGCGACTGAGAAACTGCTTGAAGTAGCAGAAAAATATCGTGGGCAAGGTGGAGCTCAGCGTGAAGCTGAAAACCTTGAATGGCGTAATGAGTCGGTTGAAAAGCGTCTTGAATATGCATTGGTTAAAGGTATTACCACTTATATTGATGAAGATACCGAAGAAGCGCGCCTCAAAGCTAAACGTCCTTTAGATGTAATTGAAGGCGCTTTGATGGATGGTATGAATGTTGTAGGTGACTTATTCGGTTCAGGCAAAATGTTCTTACCGCAAGTTGTGAAGTCTGCACGTGTTATGAAACAAGCCGTAGCATGGCTCAACCCATACATTGAAGCTGAAAAAACAGGTAGTCAATCTAAAGGTAAAGTCTTGATGGCAACTGTTAAAGGCGACGTACACGATATTGGTAAAAATATTGTAGGTGTAGTACTCGGCTGTAATGGCTACGATATTGTTGACCTTGGTGTGATGGTTCCTTGCGAGAAGATCTTACAAACTGCAATTGATGAAAAATGTGACATCATTGGGTTGTCTGGTCTGATTACCCCATCTTTAGATGAAATGGTATTTGTTGCGAAAGAAATGCAGCGTAAAGGCTTTAACATTCCATTGTTAATTGGTGGCGCGACGACTTCTAAGGCACATACAGCAGTAAAAATTGACCCTCAATATCAAAACGATGCAGTGATTTATGTTGCCGATGCTTCACGTGCTGTAGGTGTTGCAACGACTCTCCTTTCGAAAGAAATGCGCGGAAACTTTATTGCAGAGCATCGTGCTGAATATGCCAAGATCCGCGAGCGCTTAGCCAACAAACAACCAAAAGCGGCTAAATTGACTTATGCTGAGTCAGTTGAAAATGGTTTTAAAATTGACGAAAGCTATGTACCACCAAAACCAAATCTTTTGGGAACACAAGTTTTAACGAACTACCCACTTGCGACACTCGTAGAGTATTTTGACTGGACACCATTCTTCATTTCTTGGAGCTTGGCAGGTAAATTCCCGAAAATTTTAGAAGATGAAGTGGTCGGCGAAGCGGCAACTGACCTTTACAACCAAGCTCAAGCAATGTTGAAAGATATTATTGACAACAACCGTTTTGATGCTCGTGCTGTATTTGGTATGTTCCCTGCAGAGCGCTCTGATGCAGACACAGTGAGCGTATTTGACGAAGCTGGCCAAAATGTTACGCATACTTTTGAACACTTACGTCAGCAATCTGACAAAGTAACTGGCAAACCAAACTTGTCTTTAGCAGATTACATTCGCGCTGACCGTAAGCAACAAGACTACTTAGGCGGATTCACTGTATCGATTTTTGGTGCAGAAGAACTGGCAAATGAATACAAAGCTAAAGGTGATGACTACTCTGCAATTTTAGTGCAGTCATTGGCTGACCGTTTTGCAGAAGCTTTTGCTGAACACTTGCATGAACGGATTCGTAAAGAGTTCTGGGGTTATAAAGCTGATGAACAGCTTAGTAATGAAGACCTGATTAAAGAGAAATATGTCGGTATTCGCCCTGCACCAGGCTACCCTGCTTGCCCTGAGCACTCTGAAAAAGCAGTGTTGTTTGACTGGTTAGGCTCTACCGACAAAATTGGTACTAAACTGACTGAACACTTTGCAATGATGCCACCATCTTCAGTAAGTGGTTTCTATTATTCTCATCCACAAAGTGAATACTTTAACGTGGGTAAAATCTCTCAAGACCAACTTGAAGATTATGCAAAACGTAAAGATTGGACACTAGATGAAGCGAAACGTTGGTTAGCACCGAATTTAGATGATTCGATTGTGTAAAATCAAAATATATCCATTCATTCCCGATTGTTCGGGAATGAATAATTTTTATTTAACTTAATTGAATTCTTGCTTTATATTTATCTCATATCGATATGAAGCATGCGACTAACCCTGCTATGTTTTTTAAAAATTAAAACTTTCTGAGGTATAATTTCAATATAATTATTTTTTATATTCTTGGCAGATATAAACCTACCAACATTTTCACTATTTCCATCTGAAGCCCTATAGGAAAATTTAATGTAAGGTTGGTTTGCATTTAATAATCTTTTAAACCTTTTATTAGCTTCTATAGAACGTATATAAAATACTCCCTCTTTATCTTCCACTTGCCAATAATCATTCAATAATATACTCCCATAACTTTCAGCCTCCGAATGATTTAATACAATATCGGCGGACCAAACACATCCTGTAATTTCAACATACTCCGCACAATTTCTAAAATCAAAAGTAATTTTAGAAAATAACCCAACGTTATATAAAACTGATAATGATTGTTTGTAAAAAAGTATTCCTTGATAACGTTTATTCTTATTAAAAAAAACAACACCTTCTGGAATTTTAGTGACAGCACTCAATTGATAAATTGCATCTGGGTTAGTATATGGAGAATATAAGCAGGATGCCAATAAAAAACTTAATAATAGAATGCATATATTTTTAATTAGAATCAATAGAACATCCTTACCCAATATAATTACAAAAATACTATACCATAAAATAGTTTATTTAACAAAATAATATTAAGAGCAAACTAATATAATCAACTTAATCTTATAAAATATCTATTAATTTTAAATACTACTTATACTTAATCAATATACAACAAATAAAAACCATCTTAATTATCTTAAAATTACAACTTTAAATATTTTTAGCTATCTACTACATTTCATATTAATTTTAAATAAAAATTCCCCAATCTTTAAGATTGAGGGATTTCAATGAATATATTTCCATACTGTCTACATTAAGCAAATACTACTTTTACTTTAAATGTGCCTTAGTCTTCTCTTTAACGGCTTCAGTAGAGATGCCAAATCGATCATGCAAAGTGAGTAAAGCCCCTGCATCTAAAGATGTATCTGGCAAACCAATCATGTCAAAACGAGGATGTTGACTGTTTCTTAGAAATAGGCACATACATCACTTAAACTCAATTTCCTCTCTTACAAACACATCGGTCCTCTCAAGCACCTTCATAGTCAATAAATCAGCCCAAATGAGATTCTTTTGCTTAAATGCAACTTATTCTCCTTGTCAAAAGAAGAAAAATTAGCAGAAGGATTAAATTGATCTTCAAATAAAAAATATATAATTTATCAATTATATATTTTCGAAAATTATTAAATGGCTATTATCAAAAAAATTGATCCTGCCTCTTTGGAATCTATTTGCAAAATATTAGGCGATACAATGAATGGCCTAACAGGTACGGAAATCTCTAAATACCTAAGTGAGTGTAATATTTCTGATCCAAAAATAAATTCAACAAAATGGAAGAAGTTATATGATGCTTTGAATCTCAAACAGAATGAAGATAAGTGCGCAAATAATTTAATCTTTTTTATTCAACATGTCATGAGACCATCAAGGCACTTTGATAATGCAACATGGTTTAATGAAATACGAAACAAATTAAATATTGTGCTTTCATTTGAAGGATTGGAATTAGAAGAAACTGGAATTATAAAACCCATCACCGCAATCAAAACGCTTTCTGAAGCAGAAGAACGCGCTATAAAGTTAAGAAAAGTATTAATTGATAGGAAGATTCATAATGATGTTCTACTTTTCTGCAAAGCAGAACTGTTAGTTGATAATTATTTTCATGCTGTATTTGAAGCAACTAAAAGTATCGCTGAAAAAATTCGTAATAAAACTTCTCTCACTACAGATGGATCAGAGTTAATAGATCAAGCTTTCTCATTCAAAGGAAAAATCCCTCATCTAGCATTAAGCAACTTAATGACAGAAAGCGAAGAGAGTGAACAAAAAGGTTTTATGAACTTATTAAAAGGAATTTTTGGTACATTCAGAAACACAACAGCCCATGCTCCTAAAATTACTTGGATTATTGATGAACAAGATGCACTAGATATTTTATCTACTATTTCCTTAATACATAGAAAATTGGATAAAGCTATTGAGGCAAAAAAAAATGTATGAGGGAAAATTATAAAAGCCTAGTTGTATATCATATAAGCTTTTATATGGTCACATTACATGAATTTCCTCAACTCGTAAGTGATGCATCATCTCTCGAATAAATACAAAGTAGGTAAAAATATAAAGTTGATTTGGGGCTACTTGGTTTATGTAGTAGCTCAAACGCTCAATAAAATCATTGAATCCATGCTCAAGCTCAATACGGCTGATTTTCTTTTTTGCACTAAAAAATAACTCGCTAAGTTGTGTCATGGCTACATCAGACGTAACAGCTACACCACTTATCTTTAGATTTCTGAGGGACTGTGACTCTATGATTTCTTCAATAAAATAAATCATCTTTTCGATAGCAAGTTCATCAATAACACCATGCCTAATACTTTTTGAATTAACAAAACCTAAGCCCTGCTCAAGTTGAATGTGTTGGCTGTCTATATCAAATGACAAGCCATTAAGACCAAGTGAAAATTTAAAAACAGAGTCGGGATAATTCATAAAAATAGCTTACCGTTGAATTTTACTAATCGAGTTATTTTGTTCATAGCCTTAAACTGTGGGAGTTCGTTCAATACTTAGCATTAACTACTCGATTATTATTAACACTATATATAATAAAAACCTCTTTAAAAAGATGAAAAATCAATCTTATATTCATCCAGTCCAACTATTAAAATATAGAGTATAAGTATGAAAAAATTAGTAATTTTAAGTTTCACAGTCTGTAGCTTTGCGCAAATTACAAATGCAGCAACATTAAATGTAAAGCCATATGGCACAACTCAAGACGGTCAAAAAGTTGATTTGTACACCATGAGCAATAATAAAGGAGTCTCGGTTTCATTTATTAGTTATGGTGGTGTAATTACACAAATTTTGACTCCCGATGCCCAAGGTAAACAAAATAATATTGTTTTGGGCTTCGATAACCTAAAAGGCTATGAAGTCACTGATACCAAGGAAGGTATTCATTTTGGTGGATTGATTGGTCGTTATGCGAACCGAATTGGTAATGCTAAATTTAGCTTAGATGGAAAAACATATACCCTTGAAAAAAATAATGGGCCGAATTCATTACATAGTGGTAATCCTGGTTTTGATAAACGTGTTTGGCAAGTTAAGCCCCTCGTTTCCAAAGGTGAAACTGTTAAAGCTTCTTTGAAGTTAACCAGTCCAAATGGAGATCAAGGTTTTCCTGGAAAGTTAGATGTAGAGGTGATCTACAGCCTTTCAGATCAAAATGAATTCCAAATTGAATATAAAGCCAAAACTGATCAACCTACAGTCGTCAATCTTACCAACCACAGTTATTTCAACTTATCAGGCGCTGGCAATAGTCCTCATGGTGTGCTTGATCATGTGGTACAACTCAATGCAGACCGTATATTGGTAACCGATCAGAATTCTTTACCAACAGGTGAGATTGCTTCAGTTGCAGGCACACCTTTTGACTTTCGGAAGTCAAAGGCCATTGGAAAAGATATTCGAGCCAATCATCAGCAGTTGGCCTATGGATATGGCTATGATCAAACTTGGGTGATTAATCAGAAGTCTCAAGGGAAACTCAATCTTGCAGCTAGTGTATTTGATCCAAAATCTAAACGAACAATGCAGGTTTTAACCACTGAACCAAGCCTCCAAATGTATACGGCGAATCATTTATTAGGAAATGTTGTTGGTGCAAATGGTGTGCTCTATCGACAAGCAGATGCGGTAGCGTTAGAAACACAGCATTTTCCAGACAGTCCGAATCAACCATCCTTCCCTTCTACACGTTTAAACCCAAATCAAACTTATAATAGTGTCACGGTATTTAAATTTGGTGTTCAAAAATAGTCTTTTCAGGTGCAGCTATATTTAGCTAAAGAAACTCTCAGCTGGATATGACTGAGAGTTTTTTTATTTATTTAATTTTTGTGTTTGGTAAAAATGCAGTTGCAAACCCAAGTAATGGCAAGAATGAACATAAACCAAATACCCATTCAATGCCGTTAATATCGGCTAAATGTCCTAACCCTGCTGCGGCTATACCACTTACCCCGAACATGAGGCCAAACATTAAACCGGCAATCATCCCCACACGGCCTGGAACAGCTTCTTGTGCGTAAACCACCATGGCAGCAAAAGCAGACGACAACACCAAACCAGCAATAATTGAGAAAACTGTTGTCCAAAATAAGTTTGCATACGGCATCATTAATGCAAACGGCGCCATGCCCACAAATGAAACCCAAATAACTGCTTTACGACCAATTTTGTCACCAATTGGACCACCCGCAAATGTACCTAAAGCAACGGCTGCCAAGAAGGCAAACAAATGCAATTGAGCAGTCTGGATGCTGATATGGAACTTTTGAATTAAGTAAAACGTAAAGTAGTTACTAATGCTCGCAATGTAGGTAAATTTAGCAAACATCAACACACTTATTGTGCTCAATGCAATAATGAGCTTACGGCCATGCAATTTACTATGTGCTTGAGTTACACGCGCGACCACCTGACTTTTAGCATGACTCACCGTCCAGCGGCTTACGCCAAATAAAACCCAAATCGCTAAAAGTGCAAATATCACTAAGCCTGCAACTGCATGCTGTCCAAACGGGACAATCAGCAAAGCTGCCAATAATGGGCCAATAGCAGTACCCGTATTTCCACCCACCTGAAAAGTCGATTGGGCTGTACCAAAGCGTCCGCCCGATGCCATTCGTGCCACTCGCGAAGCCTCTGGGTGAAAGGTTGCAGAGCCTACCCCAATCAATGCAGATGCACATAACAACACAGCAAAACTTGGCGAAAATGCCAATAAGATAATGCCACAAAATGTAACGACCATTCCGAGTGGGAGAAGATACGGTTTTGGATGTTTATCGGTATAAAGTCCAATCCAAGGCTGTAGCAGCGAACCTGTAATTTGATATACAAACGAGATTAGGCCAACCTCGGCAAAACTCAGCGAAAAGTTTGCCTTTAGCATTGGATAAATGGCTGGTAGCACTGCCTGAATTAAATCATTGAGTAAATGTGCAATCGCTACAGCGCCTACAATTTTAATAATCATTCCTTGAGGCTGATCATTTGCAACGGTATTGGCAATACCATCTTTCAATTGTATTGAAGACGTCATACCTGAAAAACTCCAATATTTTTTAAGTGAGATGTTTATTGTAAATTGTCGCTTATAACGTTATCTTCCAATAATCATCGTATAAATGACAATTTTTAGGATAGTTTATGTCCGATTCTCTTATTCAGTCTGATTTGTCTGAACTTGTGATTGGACTCTCTTCTGAGCATTCTTATCGAGAAATCACACCTACTCATACGCATACACGCGCACAGTTTTTATATGCATCCACTGGAAATATTCAAGTTTTTACGCCTAATCATGTGTGGATTGTGCCGCCCATGTGCGCGTTATGGATTCCGGCAAATGTAGAGCACAGCGTCATTTCGCTCAGTCACGTGAAGTTAAATACGGCATTGGTTGAATTAAATGCAGCAGCTTTAATGGGACAACATTGCTTTATTATTCGCGTAAGCAACTTGTTGCATGAGCTTTTGATTCGCTTAAATGAAATTGAGCGAGAAGACACGCCAAATACGGCGACGTCTCAAGAGCTTTCTCGCTCTTTACAAATTTTGATTTTTGAAGAAATTCATCGGGCCAATTTGTTGCCTATTCAGATTCCTTGGCCGAAAGACAAACGGCTCTTAAAAATTTGCCAAGAGTTATTACATACTCCTGACCATTCAAAAGATTTAACAGATTGGGCTGATGATATTGGAGCAAGTTCTAGAACTCTAATGCGTATGTTCCAAAAAGAAACGGGGCTGTCTTATCGGGCGTGGGTACAGCAAATGCATATTGCAATTGCTTTAAGCAAAATTGCGAATGGTGAATCTATTGCTCAAATTTCAGAGTCACTGGGGTATACAAACCCCAGTGCGTTCAGTGCGATGTTTAAGCGACATCTAGGAAAAACACCTCAGCAGTTTAGAAGTGCCGCGATGTCGCTATAAGTCTTTTTTTTAGTGCGGATCTCATGCTTTTCTAGTAAATCATCAAAATCGTGATAGACATGAAGCTCACGATCTTTGGCAGTTCTCGCATGATCTAATCGTTGTTCAGGGTCGACTAAAACAAGAGTATGACCATCATCAATCAGACGATCTACCCCTTCTAAGAACATACGTTTACCCACATCGTGGATAAGTGAAATTTGGGTTAAATCAATGACAATGGTGCTTTGGTCAGTCGTCTCGTCTTGCAAAATACGCAACAACATTTCAGCTTCGGTAAACTTCAATACACCTCGAAGCACATATACACTTAAAGATGCATCTTTTCCTGTACGGTAATGGCTTTGGACAATGGTTTGAGCAGAAGGTGTACCTTCCATGAGATGTAGCCCCATGTCACGAGATAACCGCTCTAAAATATCAATACCTCGAATACTATGACCATGTTCATCTAGTCGAGGTGAAAAAGCGGCAATACTCACCTGACCCGGCAGCACACCTAAAATACCGCCTGCCACGCCACTCTTAGCAGGAATACCTACAGTTGAAAGCCAGTCACCTGCAGCATCATACATACCACAGCTCATCATGACACTGAGTACTTGTCTAACCACAGATCGGTTCAATAAGCGCTTTCCAGTTTTAGGGTCGACCCCACCATTGGCAAGTACACTGCCCATACGTACCAAGTCTTTAACTGTAACCATGATCGCACATTGGCGAATATAACCATTCACAATATCGACAGGGTCAGTTTCTAAAATTCCGACAGTTCGCAACATATAACCGATCGAAAGATTACGGTAGGCTGTTTTGACTTCCGAATCATAAACCGACTCATCAAAACTTAATTCGCGGCCTGCAAGCTCACTCATAAAACGGCGTAGAATTTCTGCGCTATGTAAACCATGCTTGACCTGAATCAAGGAATGTACAGTAATTGCGCCAGAGTTAATCATCGGGTTTTTCGGACGTCCGTCTTTACCCAATGAAATTTCATTGAAGGCTTCCCCCGAAGGCTCGACCCCTACTTTCGCAAGTACTGCATCAATGCCAAGTTGTTGTAAAACATAAGCATATACAAAAGGTTTAGAAATCGACTGTATGGTGAATTCGACATCATCATCACCAACCGAATAAATTTCGCCATCTACCGTAGACATTGCTAAAGCTAATCGATCTGGGTTTGCATTTGCCAACTCAGGAATATAATCGGCGAGATGACCGCTGTTATCGATGTCACAGGCTTCTATAACAGCGGTCATCTCGCCGATTATATTCCTGAGTTGGCAAATGCAAACCCAGATCGATTA
>Ga0157359_1000895_pt1 | contig 11605 bp, 14 predicted proteins | sample AttcapACBM3_FD_111482 | JGI IMG/M metagenome (GOLD analysis project Ga0157359, IMG submission 111482) | Fungus gardens microbial communities from leaf cutter ant in Botucatu, State of São Paulo, Brazil - Atta capiguara ACBM3 | ecosystem: Host-associated > Fungi > Mycelium > Unclassified ...
AACACGAATGGGTATTCGATTTGCTGCGACGTGTTCCAGCAAATCTGCTGGCAGTTTTTGCTCTACGTATTGTTCGAGGCTGTGGGACATGGTGTGCTCAAGTGAGTAAGACACCGGGATAATATTTAATGGTATTTTTCCTGTCCGCATTTCAATCAATAAATTCCATTTACTTATTATTTTGTGGTGTGGGAGTATTCAGTAGAGATGTTTCATTTTTATGTCAAAATCATTAATAAAAAATGACGAGGGTTATGATAAAAATTCGCGTTTTACACAGTCGTGTAATGGAATGGATTGCTAAAATTAATTCTTTAAAAACGCTAATTAGCAGCATGGTAAGATATTAACTCCGTCTTTCTTTAATTCATTTATGTCAAGTTTAATGTCATTAATAAATAAAGTTGATAAAGTCAAACATTAACAGTTTGTTTTGTTTCAATCCTCAGTGTTTGTGGGTGGAAACTAATATCAAGTATTTAAATTGGCCTAGGCATTATTGTGCCAAGATTTCCCTTTGCAGACGCTCATTGAGAGTAAAAAAATCAGGTTTTGCTCAGGACAAGATAATTAGATATATCTGGCTATTCTGTGTCGGCTACTACATTAAGTACTACCTTCCACAATCTACAACAGATCTTGCTGATCGTTTTACGATCATATCTATGCTTTCAAACGCTCTAAAATCGAGTTCTCCAAGAATCATTCAGCACCTTGGCTATGAACATGAGATCACTTTTTTCTTTCGCTTTATGATTCATTATGCCATTGATAATGAAGAAGAAGCTGAGGCCGTTTATCGTGAGGAAAGAGTCAAGTATGAGAAGGCAATACTTTTAGGTAACTTGGTTGCTATAAGTTCAAAGCGTAAGCGAAGAAGGATATAAGATATTTATAACGTTTAAGACTCATTATGACGGTTATAAACTCAAAATTTAAGTTTAGGATAAAAGTTTTTGATTATGCTAAAATAAAATTATCTGCTAATGTTATATGGTGTCATATAAAAATATTTAAATCAATATAAGGAAAATTTATGTATGAGAACTACTCTCATCAAGCTATGCCATCAAAGAAGTACAGAGAGCTTTTAGGTACTGCTATCTATGTTTTTAACTCAAATAATGCATTTGTAATAGAGGATATTTTAAAGGAAGATTCACAAGGTAAATATACTTGGCACTCATTGATTGATAAAACCTCTGGTCAGCTGGCCCCTGCTATAAAGGAGACAATTACCAAATCATCAGATACTACGGTAGCTGATCTTTTTGAAGATGTAGTTAATTTACGCAATAGAATAATACATAGTTTTGCTATAACCGATCAAGAAGGATTAACAGACGATTCAGATCATCAAATTTTGGCAACCAAATATAAAGATGGTTCTCAGGAGATAATAACAGAAAATTTTCTGAAAGATTTTATTAGCAAAAATGATCTATTATCAACGAAGTTACATGAATTTAGAGGTTACTGACGTTTACCCTCTTTGATTTTATTGTTAATAGGCTTAACTTATGATAATTTCAAAAAAAGTCGAGGTTTTCTAAATCTCGACTTTTTTAACGTCCGTATCCACGAAGTTTAACCTATGAGTTTTGCACCTAGAGTAAAGCTCCCAACAATAATTGTTATAACCCCCCCCTATTATCCCCCATAAGACTTTTGGTTTTAAAGCAAATATTATTTCCCCAATTGACATTTTCTCAAGTTCGTAAGGGGCAGAGGGAGAGCTTTTGACATTGCTCAATTTCAACTTCCAGTCTGCGAGTATTCCATTAAACTCAGGTGATTGTAGGGCATTAGCTTTTGGATCGATGCGCTGTACGAACCAGTCATGCCCTGGTTCAAGTAACCCTTCTGTTCTAACGCCATTAGCTACAATGACTAATAGTGGTAAGCCTTGGCTATACGAAAGAGCTGCCTCAATATGATTCCATGGCGTGGTAATCATCGTATTGGTTATTGATGCTTCTTTATTTCCGCCTCGTCGTTCAACCCCTGAAGGGAAATAAGTTCGTTCAAGGCTATTACAACCGTACCATGGCATTTTTTCATTAAATCGGTTATAGCTTTTAAAGGAGCATCTGAGCTAAAATAATTCCTTCCCAAAGTTAAGTGATTTAACCCTTCACTTTTCAACCTTTTTTCAATAGCCTCAACCAAAGCTTCTTGCGCCTTGTTTGATACAGTTCCTACGCTAACGAAAATGTCCATATCACTCACTTTTTACATAATCTAATTGGAGCTTCATAGCTTACTGTAAAATTTGGTCTAATAATATATCCCTACTCATTAAGAGGGAAAGATTATTCATAATTTATCAGTAAGCTGCTGGATAGGAATGGCTCAATTCACATGAATGTGATGATATGATTAGAGTGGCTTTTTGGCAATTATGTGCACAATATTTTTAAGTAATGGCTTTAAGGGAAAAATGAATTTTTCGTTTTATCATTTTTTTTTAAACGGATTTAGGGACTTACCTTCCATCCATCTGCAACTTTTGTAAATTTGAATTCAGCTACGGTTTGCTTTTCACCCATAAAAGGTAGCGTTATATCAGTATCCACTTTGCAGAGGTATGTACCTTTTACCTCAGACTCTTTGCAGGAAACCTTTTCAGCTTTGTTCAGAGTCGTGAGCATGTCTTTGCTGCTCTCACCGAACCGCTGTCTAGCTTGCTGGTTTGTGTGGTCAATGTTGTCCTGCATAGCCTTCTGGATCTCGGAAGAGGAGGGTTCGCTATCGCAGCCTGTAAGTAAAGCCGCCAAGGACAGGACTGCTACTGTTGAAAGTTTATTCATTTCTTAATCCCTTATTTGAACTTGTTGGTCAGTGTGTTTCTGTGGATTTGTTGAGTGTCTGGTCGAAAATTTCACACCATTGCTTCAACTGCATTTCTGTATCCCGGAGCCCTTGTTCATGGTGGAACCGACCTTTCCGTGGGTGAAATTTGATTTGCCACTCTGGGATTTCGATGTCCTTGACTTCAATGAAGAACCCTGAATTCTCGAAGTTTTTAAGGCGAGTGAGGTTGTTATGGCCTTTAGCTCCTGCCATACCGACTAAATCAAAAGCTACGATTTCCCCTCCATTAGCCAGGTAGTATCGCCAGCCTTTGACGTCACTGAACTTGTAAGCTTTTTTGCGCTTACCAGCTTCAAGCGTCAGAAGCTCACGATTCGTATCAATGGTCATTTTGCTGCCCTGGAACTCATGGCTCCACAGACCGTTGTCATTGACGTTGAGCAGGTCGATAGTCGAGGCGTTTGCTCTTTTGTGTGTGTACGACACATATGCCGTAAGCAGTAAGAAGAAGGCAGGTAATGTCGACATGAACAGGAACCCTGCAGTGTACTTGGGATTTGAATCAGTCAGTATCCACACAATCACCAGTACAACAATCCATAACCTGATAGAACGAAAGAACGAAGGTTTACGTACTTTCTGACCATTCAAAACCGCTGTTTCCATTTTATATACCTTTAACGTTATGTGATCCATAACTAGCTGATTGGTAACTGCTTTTACGACGCATTTTTGAACGAGTTCAAAACTTAAGCAAATCACTTGTACCGATCGACGATCTTATTTTGATAGTTATTGTCTATCATATATGGTTTATCGATCTGTAAAAACGATCAATTATTTGCTCAAATAAGGACTTAGGCTTGAAAATTGTGTTCAGGCAGGAGGTTATCAAAAGGGCACTGCTGTGCGTTCAGTCAGTATTTCGCCGCTGCCTAATGGCTCAGATAACTCAGGCTCAGCCAAGAGGACAGTATGAATTGTCGAAAATGAGGATTTCTGGTGGAGAAACGTCTTACCTGCCTTTTTGAGCAGGTCTGTGAAAGTGGCCAGGTAAGGAATGCTCAGTAGCCATTTCAATACCCTTGTCATGAAAAAGTCAGCGCTTCTGGTTTGCTCGCTTGGCATACGCGTCATGTCAAGCAGTGTCTGCGCTTCGGTTGTCTCTGACGCTTCAACTCTATGTTCAGACACAGGAGGAGGCGTACCTTCGGATTCTAAAGCAGCTGGTAATGAAGGTGTAATAGCTATCTTAGTAGCTTCTATATCTGAATCACTCGTCTCATCACCACCCAAAGCCGAAGCTTTCAAAGCAAACAGTATGGGATTGTCACGTTCAGGCGCGTAGCGGAGCTTCTCTTGTAGAGTCGTCCATGAGTAAGCTTTACCTAACTGGGAGGCTTTGAAAGCTATTCCGGCATATTCAAAGGAGAAACCATTCATGCGGCCCGTGGAGGAAATGTTTGGTAAGGGCATTATGCCGTGCTCGCGAAGTGCTTCAATGAAACTCTGAATGTCATTGTGAGTAATGAGGAGTGTATTTATTGTGCTCTGCAGGAAAGTCTTGGGGCTTGGCTGACCTTCACGCTTCTCTTTCTGCTCCTCACTTCGTGATAGCCTCTTACGCTTACTGGATGGGGAAGGGCTATGTGAAGGCGAGGGACCTTTTGTTTTAGTCAGTTCATGCGCTATCTCAAGCTCCTGAATTACTCGCGTGCTGATTAGGTTTTCATTCCTGCTCAGGTAAAGCTTCCCTCCAATAAGATCCACTCTGCTCGCAATGACATGAATGTGTTGGTCGGCCTCATCGTCATGCATGACATAGCAGCGTAGGTGCGTCTCACTGAACCCCATGCGATTCATGTAGTCGTCAGCAAATGACACCCATTGTTTTGTCGTGAGTGATTCACCGATAGGTAGGCGAAGCGAGTTGTGCCAAACCGGTTTGGCAACGTCAGAGCGAAGTGAAGCAGAAGCGCAGAATTCAGCAATCAGATCTGTTGCCGAATCGCCCAGCATGTTCCCGCCGATAACAACCGGATCGGTTTTATGGTGCTTTCCTGGCTTCAACGCATATAGAACAACTCCTGCGAAGCTCTTACCTCGCTTGATCTTCTGCATGCCCTTCATTAGAGGGGATACTCCATAGATCAGCGGTAAGGAGGCGAGAACGAAGCTCACTGATTTGACGTTTCACAGCAAAGAGTTCTGTCTTGGTCAGCGGGCTACAAGATTGCTTGGCATTCAGGTGATTTAGGATCTCATTAAGCCTGTGATTTATCTCACCCAACATTTTCCATGCGTTTCGATTGATTTCTGGAACGACAACAGGTTGGTTTTTCATGAAGCACATGCGAAGCCATTCGCCTTTAGCGTACTGTTGTCGTTCATGATCCAATGTATTTAACTCGGCTTTATTCAGTCTGACACTGACGCAATGAATACGTAGATTCTCAGCAAGGGGAGGTTGATAGGTGGTATCCATAGAAGCTCCTTTTCTATTATTTATAGATTGGCATATTCCTTATGCTCATTTATTTATAATGCAGTGTAATTAGTTGTCAATCATTCCTATCGAATAAATAAACTTTATTAAGGGTGTGTAGATGCGATTTGAAGTTTATATTTTCAATAAGGTTGTTTGATAAGGGTAAGGATAAGGATGATTTTTAATTTAATAATCTTAGGCGGCTGTAATTGATTTTTTAAACTCAAAAGCATCAATTCCAGTCTATTACAAAAAGTACTTGGCGAATTTAGATTAAGTGCTTCCGCCAAAGAAAAAACATTAGATTACATAAGCTTACAAGTGCTATATCTTAAATTTTAATTAATTGTAAAAAAGGCAAACCTTTTTCTTATTGACATATTGTTTTTAAAAAAAAGTGTGTCATTATGTTAGTGTTTGAGGGTGAAAAATGAGCAGTGCATTTTATAATATTGAAACATAAGGAGTTTTAAGTGAAAAGCTCGCTACCAGTAAATCATAACTTAAGCGATAAGATTTTAGAGTGCTTACTCTATAAAGAAAATGATTCATTTTCATTAACCGATATCCAGTATGAATCATTAGAAAATGGAATAGGTTCGGGTGGAGACCTATTGGTAGTTTCACCTACTTCTACTGGAAAAACTTTAATAGGTTCAATTGCAATAGCTAAAGGGTTGCAAAATGGTTTCAACACGGTGTTTTTGGTAACCCACAGAGCATTAGCTAAACAAAAATTCGAAGACTTCAAAGTTGAATTTGTTGAAGATTTTTTAGATGGTGATAAATCATCATTGATTTTGGCTTCAGGTGATTTGGTAGAAGACGCTGCAGGAAACACGGTCTCATATCCACTAAGTAGCAGGATAATTGTAGCAACCTATGAAAAATATCTTGGATTGTTGTCAGCGTCCGGTGTTCCTAAAGATATGACTTCTACAGTATTCGTATGTGATGAAATCCAATTGATAGGAGATGAATTTAGGGGGCAGCAGGTTGAAATACTTCTGACATTAATTAAAAGAGCTGGGTGGGCACAACTCATTGCTCTTTCAGCTGTCTTGGATAAAAATGATGCTCAGAAACTCGCTGATTGGTTAGATGTAAAATTCGTATATACTACTTCCAGAGAAAAACATTTAATCTATGAGTGCAGAAGTCTAACTGGTGATACGTATGAGTGCCACACTGCTGATGAAGAAAACATTAAGCAAGGCAGAATTAAAGCTCCTAAAAATTCAATAGTAAAAAATATAAAAGACTATCTTGAAAATAACAAGAATCAGACGCCTATCGTTGTTTTTTGTATGACAAAAAAGCAGACGTTCGATTTAGCTGACAGTTTTTCGAAGCTCTATCAGCAACCCTTAGAGACGCAAATACCAATCGAGTTTATAGATCTACCAGACACTAGTTCAAACTCACGTCTCAAAGATTATATGCAGTTCAGAGTAGCATGCCATAGTACAGACTTGATTGAAGAAGAGAGAGAGATAGTAGAAAATAAAATTAAAAATCGTAAAATAGACATCGTTTTTGCAACTTCAACCTTATCTGCTGGAGTCAACTACCCGTTTGGTACAGCGTTTTTCTCATCCTGGAAACGGCGAGACTATGCTAAAAAAATAGATATTCCGATCCCAAGTTCTGAATTCCATAACATGTCAGGACGAGTGGGGCGGATGGGTACTGAACATGTTGGCAGGATAATATTTTTTGCAAATAATGCTTCAGATTTAGGACATGCAAAAAACTATCTTAATTTTAGTGCTATGCCTCGTATTAAAGGGCGCGTAGAGCCAAAAAAATTCGAACATCTATGTTTACAACTAACCTCTGCAGGTTTGTGTTCTAACTTGACCGATTTGAAAGAAATTATCTTTACTACTTTTAGTGGCATTTCAGAGCAAGATAACAACCTTAAAGCCTTTCTAAGGTGGGATGGGTATTTTGATGAGGCTATTAAATCTTTGACGAGAAGTGGTTTATTGCTAATAAGCCAAGGTGGAAACCTAGTAGTGACGCCGTTCGGAAAAGCTGTATCTTTATCAGGCTTTAAAGTGGAATCTGGTGTTAATGTTTTAGAGTTTTTCTCAAGAAATTCAAAATGGTTCTTCGATACGACAACTGAATTACTCAAAGATGATAATAAAGAACGTTTAATTCTTTCTATTTTTTATGCTTGTTTCTGCAGCCCTGAATTTACTGATTACAATGGTAATAGAGCGTCAAGATTATTGCCTTGGATGTTGAGAGATGGTTCTTTAATGAATCCAGATAGACTGAATATCCCTCTTTATGAAACTATTTGGCATACAAATCTCAAAGCCGTTAATGCTAGTAAATTAGCTTACTCTTGGATAGAAGGTGAACAGTTTAGTTCGCTCGAAGGAAATTTTAATTCTTTAACTGCGGGTGCCTTAAACGAAGTTTTTAGGAACCTCGCCTGGATGCTGAAAGGTATTTCAAAAATCATAGTTGCTTGTTCAGATCCTAGAATTCCGCAGGAAATGAGACCGCTAGGACTTGACAATAACACTATAAATGAATTAAGGATTTTACCGAGACTTATCGGGACATTGTCGAAAAGAGTTAATTTAGGTATACCAGATAAAGCTTTGTGGTTGGCTTCTTTGGATAAAATTTTTCCAGACGCGGGATTTAAGCTGACAAGAAATGAAATGATTAAAATAGCTAACAGCCTTTATTCAACACCAGAGCTTCTGGGGCAATCTGATAAAGACGCTAGTAATTTCAGGGTAGATTTATTTAAGAATGCGAGACCGTCACCAAACCCTAAAGCAAACTGGTTAAGAGAAGCAGCCAGAGCCTGGAAAAAAAACCAACGTTCATTGGCTGCTGAACGACATATCCATAAGGCTAAGGCAATTTCTTTAGAAAATTTGTTTAACAGATTTTACAATTCGCGAGGTTTAGAATATGAGAACGTTTTCGAGGAAATGCTTATTAAGGCAAATATTGAATTTGATAAACTAGATGATGGTATAAAACGCGGAGCTCCAGACTATCTTATAAAATTGGCAAGCTCACCTGAATTAGTTTTCGAGTTAAAAACTAAACAAGGCGAGGGATTGGTTGATTTAAATAGCGCGGCAGATGTTTTACAAGCTTCTGAGCTTCACAATCTCAAAGATAAGTTTTGTGTCACATTATGCCACCCGGGTGTTGATCCTAGTGTATTGTCTGTGATTGAGTCTTGCGGAAGACTTGCAGTTGTAGAGGGGCATGATTTAGGGGAAGCTATGCTAAGGTTATTCACAGGTACTTTAACTCAACAGCAATTATGGCAGTGGCTAAATGTACCTGGTTTAGCACTTGCTGAAGATCTCCCTTGATTGGTAATTTTTTGTTATATAAGGAATTCTTTCGTTGCAATGCATAAGAAAGCAAGGTGAGCTCATTGAAGATAGCATAGCGCTTCGGTGAGTTAGCCCTTGCTTCAAGTGCAATCGAAAAGAAACTTCTGGTTTATGCTCATAATAGTCACTCTTGACATAATGATTAAATGATGTTATATAAATTGTGAGGTTCTACTTCAGCGGAGAGCAAAACATGGGACATTTTATCAAGTTCGAAGAAGAAGATTTCGATTTCTTTTAAAAATGACTTTACAACGGGGGGCATTGCCTCCCGTTTTTATATTCAGGAGGAATTTTTGTCAACTGCTTCAGATTTAGCACCTTATGCCACGTCATTAGTTGCTTCAATAGCTGCAATAATAGCCTATCATAATTGGAAGAGACAAAAAGAACTTCATAGAGAAAAAATGTCTCTGGATTTTCAAAATTATTACCAGAACGATGAGGATATACTTAAGCATAGAGATAACTTAAATTATCTATTCCGTAACTACCACGATGTGCAAGATAATTTAGATGAAATAAGTTTCAATAATGATTTTTTTACGTCCATGATATTTGTCCTCAATGCTTGGGAAAGATGTGCCCATTCTGTGAGAAAAGGCGTTTATAGTGAACAATTTTTATATGATATATATGGAAGTAATCTAATTGGTATATATGATAAATTAGAAAAATTTATTGTAAAAAGAAGGTTATCTAATGATTTGGCTTTTGATAATCTCCTATGGCTTGCATTTCGATGGAAGTTAAGGCGCAAACTAGAATTAAATAATGAATTAATAATAACAGCGAGAAAGAAAGTAAGCTTTATGTATGATTTTAGCTCTCTGTTAACTCGGCAGCGTAAGGAAGAGTTAAATAGCACGCAGCTTGAAAGTATCAAATGGTTGTATGATGAACTTGATAAATTGAAATAAGATGAGGTTCCAAATATGTATTCAAATGAGGCATTGAATATTATAATGGGGGGTTTTTTATGCTAATGAATTTAGATCTGAGCAGTTTACCATAAACATAATGAATGCTATCGCAGACACTAGGTCTGAAAAAGGAATTTTATTTTTGAAGGAAGTGTATAATATATCCCCTAAGACTTGCAATATTTCAACTGCTTACTTTCAAAATATTGCTAGATTAGGGGATGTCAACTATATGCCTGTCGAAGAATATGAGCGAGACTTATAAATAACTTAAGATTAACTACAAAATTTGTAAGGGGTATATGGTTTATATTTATTAATGGTCAAATACACTGCAGTTGCATATTTTCCAAATAATGCTTTGCTTACGTATTCTCCCTACGACGACCTCATGTCTCTTCGTTGTTCCTGATACTGAGAGCGATTATATACTTCATTGGTATCAATATGAGCCAGTGCTGCTTCAATCACGTCAGGCTGAAACCCTTTCTCATTGAGAACAGTTGAAGCAATAGATCTCATACCATGCGCTACAAGGATATCTTTGAAGCCTATACGCTTCAGCGCCATGTTTGCCGTCTGACTGTTAATTGGTTCCAGTAGATTGCGATAACCGGGAAAAATGTGTCGTCTGTGTTTGCTAATAGGCTTCATAACTTCCAGTACGGCAAGTGCCTGCTCAGACAATGCGCATGCGTTTCATTTTCATACGCCCGGCAAGAATGCGCCATTCCTTTGTTTCAAAGTTAATCTCGTCCCACCGGGTCATTGCGGCTTCGGCTGGTCTTGTCATAGTTAGCAACTGCCAATAAAGCAGGCAACGCGCCTATCTGAAAATTTTATGTAGCCATAGGTTTATACTTTTGAGCATGTACATAATCACCCCACCACTGCATTAGTGTCACTCGTTCTGCAAGGTACTCAGCGCGATTGTATGCTGCTACGATCTCGTCCTTCTTTGAGTGGGCTAGGGCTGCTTCGAGAACTTCTATTCTAAACTTGCCGAATTCCTCTGCTGCTGTTCTCGCTATTGAACGCATTCCGTGGGCTACAAGCTCACCTCCGAATCCCATTCGAATGATAGCGGCATTGGCTGTCTGCTCATGCATATGGCTTAGAGGAGCCTTTATGCTTGGAAAAATCCACTCTCTATGCCCACTTACTGGTTTCATTGCTTCGAGGATATGCAAAGCTTCTCTGCTTAATGGAACTTTGTGAGTTTTTTTCATTTTCATAAAGTTGGCAGGAATGATCCAAAGACCGTTCGCTGTATCAATGTCAGCCCACCTTGCACAAACGGCTTCACCTGGACGAACCCAGGTTAACAATTGCCATTCAATCAGTAGTCTTGTCTCCATACGTACAGAAGCATTGTTCAAAGTAGCCAGAAAGCGCGGTAATTCAGAAGGAGGTAGTGCTGGCATATTCTGCTTTTTGGGCTTTCTAAAGCGCTGTGCAAGGTTATCAGCTGGATTGAACTCAATGAGTTCTTCTGTTGCTGCCCAACGAAAAATTTCATTCAGTCGTGAAATAATGCGCCTCAGGGTTTCAAGAACCCCACGCTGTTCGATTGGGTCAAGCTGTTGCTTCAAGAGTTTGGGGCGGATCTCTTTTATCGGAACATTACCCAAGCCAGGGAAGACGTTACGTTCAAGGCTACGCCAGATATCTGCTGCATGATCTTCTGAAATCCCTGACGTTCTTTTCTTCTCTTCCAGCCACTTTTTTGCAACTACCTGCAATGTGTGTTCAGTGGCCGCTTTTAGTGCATTCGCTTTATCGGCCTTATGGGTTTGCGGATCAATCTGCTGCGCGAGTAGGGCGAGGTACTGATCTCTCAGAGAGCGAGCTTGCGCGAGGGTAAGGTGAGGGTAAGTTCCCAAACTCATTTTCGTTCGTTTCTTAGTCACAGGAACCGCATACCTGAAGTACCAGTTTTCTTGCCACCTTCCACGGTTGGCGATATGCGCAAAAACAAGCCGTCACCATCGAAAAGGTTC
>Ga0157359_1000898_pt1 | contig 11589 bp, 16 predicted proteins | sample AttcapACBM3_FD_111482 | JGI IMG/M metagenome (GOLD analysis project Ga0157359, IMG submission 111482) | Fungus gardens microbial communities from leaf cutter ant in Botucatu, State of São Paulo, Brazil - Atta capiguara ACBM3 | ecosystem: Host-associated > Fungi > Mycelium > Unclassified ...
AGAGTTTTCCCCTCTCCAAATCTGAACTCCTATATAGTGTTTCACTAATGAAACACTCGCTTGGAGATCTGTTTTAGTTACTCCTTTTGTTATTTTATGTATTTAAGGCTGGTAACCCCTTTGTAATAGCTAGCCTGATAATCGACTAAAAGTTGACACTAAATTTCCAGTGTCAATGGCAACATGCTTTACTTCTCTCCTTACAACTTCTTACAAGACCATTCTCTGAAATTGTGACCATGCAGCTTGTAGAAAGCACAATACATAAGTTGAGGCCAAGGTTGTTCTGACAAGTCCACATCACTGAGCTCATTGCAGGAGTTTCTACACTCTGTGCATGTCCAAGCCAACTCTGCAGACTTTTACCTTCAAGTGCAAACTGTGTCTAACATGTGGTTATATTTTTGAATAAGAAAAGTTTGAAAGAAAATGAGATAAGTGTGACACGAATCCAAGTTAATTATCAAACTAGAAAACTCTATATAGTAGCTATCATTCTTAAATACAAGAAGTATTTTTTAATAATACTGCTACTGCATATACTCTGGATTGTCAGGCACTATAGAGATTGTCATTTGAAACTCCATGAAATTGATAAGAAATAAAATGTTTGGTCCTTAGATTGATGAGTAATTAGAATGGAGTGTAATCTGTACCAGAAGAGAGTGGAAAAAGTGTGGATATTAGATGGTATGTGACAGAGATAAGAGATACAAGTAAGTACAATACTAGTATATACATAAAACTAATAGTATTCATGGTCCAAGCAGTGGCCAAAGTGATAGTCAAAGTATATTACAACTTTAAGACTCAGAGTTAAGTTTAAAGAAGAATATTAGATTAACACAAGAGAACTTGATAGAGATCCTAATATAAATTATCTACCTTATATATGCTAGCTAGTTAGTCTATGCAAGAATAATATTAACCTACCTTCTATATTCTATATGTATCATGTGATTGTAGCTGTGACATATATGATAGTTTGTGACAGTCACATGTAATATCACACTATGCCCTAACTCTAAGTTTAAAATAAGAAAATAACTATAAAATAAAATAAAATAAATATAAAATCTACTATCTTAAATCCTGACAAAGTAAGATGACATAGACAGTTTGACTCATAACTGTTTGCAAATCCCAACATCCAGTACTTGACTACTTTTATTAGATAATATTAGAAAAATCTCAAACTTTCATAAGTATTAACAAGATTTCAATAGTGTTTACTTAGAGTAGATACTAAACAAGAAATAAAAAAAGAAAAAAGGTTGGAGTAGGTAGTTTTAGATTGTTGAGCTAGAAATTTCAAAATTCTATTCTTATTAGAGTTGAAGATGGTAAACTCTAATTATTTTTCCTTTCTCATTTTTATTTTTCTTTCCCTTCTATTTTATTATTTTATTATGGAATAGAGAATTAGGGTTTAGTGTGATATCACATGTCACATGACATAGTCATGATCATGATCACATATCACAAAAGATTTTAAAAAAATGATATCATATAACATGTTCTATATATGTTGATCTCATAGTATACACATGTTTCTTTAGGGTAGGCTGAGATAGAATAGCATGGACCATGAGCCAAAATATATATAAGATAAATATACTATACTTAGGAACTGTTCTATTCATATTTTAACTCTAAGGAATTTGAATTATAATACTAGAACTCAATTACCTTTCTTGAGACTACTTAACACAGAGCCCTCTCAAACAATTTTATCTCTTACTATCCTCAACCAAGAGGCAACACAGTCTTTTAGTTAAAAAGAATTACCAGATCTTAGGTATAAGAAGTATACTAGTTAGGCAGAGAAAGCAAGCTTAACTGCTTATTGTACATTAAAGCCTACTGATGCTTAGTAGGTGTAATAACATTATGTGAATGTGTTTATTACTGCTTTCAAAATATCAGCTCTGTGCTGCTAGCTCCCTTGTAACTACTGCATATAGAAGAACAGCAAGTACTCTTAAGACCTTGCTTAGAGTAGAATAGTCTTCTTAGACCAAAATCATCTACAATTTCATTAGGATAGTAGTCAGTAACTAAAAGTAGTCAGTAGATAGTGTGAGATAGGGCAAGAAGAGAACCTACTAGCACCTACCAAGATTATCTCAAGTTTTGAGTATAAGTCTGAGAGTGAGGCCAGCACTGGCTTCTCTTGATTATCCTTGTATATGTCATCTCTATCATTACCACCACTACTATTATCATCACCCTCACCAATGTCATTACTCCTACAATACAATATGTGTTATAATACATATGAGAACTAACATTTTATTTATTTTTCTTGATTTTATATTTCTTTTCTTTTGATTTTCTTTTTCTTTTTATTGATGATGAAGAGGCATGTGTGTTGTGGCAACCACTTATCACAATAACAAATGATAACACAAATGAGTAAATCTCTTATTAGGATATAGAGTGAGAAGTTCACAAGAGAACTCGACAAGGAGTCTCTACTAAATTAGAGTCCTATATATACAAAGTACACATGGTCTGTGCTACTAATAATTATGCCTACCCTTATGTCCATGCTACAACCTTATGTCTGCCTCATTTCCTACTTAAGGCTACCATGTTATATACATGTGTCCTGATGTCATCTTCTAGATCTTTTCCCCATATTCTAGGCCTATGATGTCACATCATGTGACATGTCATGTGACTGTGGTGTCATGTGCCTTTTCATCGTCCAAAAGAAAAAGAAAAAGAAAAAGAAAACAAAATCAATATAAAATCAGAAACATAAAAGAAAAGAAAATAAAAATTGTTAGTGTTCAAAGCATCTCATAACAATGTGACTGTGGTCACATGACATGTCACATGATGTGAGGTCATAGGGCTAGAGTGGACTAAATAGATGGCATCAAGGAGTATATTAACCACATAGCTACCTCATGGTGTATGTTACAATTGATGTCTTAAGAATGCATTATGGAGATGGGCAGAGAGTATAACGACATGATTGGCTGTGCTGTAGTTGTTTCAGTCAGTGCCTCATGTAGTAGGTACTTCTGCCTTGCTTCACCCTTATTGCTCTCTCATGTTATCTGACTCATATGTTGCATAGACTACACAATACTCTTTCTTTCTTTGTAGTATATATAGCATAGATACTCTCATGTATTCTTATGCTTTACCAATTCTATCATCCCTTATCCTCTCTCAAGTCTTTGCCTAAGTGCAACCTGAGCTCTAGCTTAAGGTTGTAATAGTATACACATGGTGCACTTATAGACAACGCATAGACTTTAGGGTAGGATGTACAGTATAAGTGTAGTTGTAGCATGAACTACATGTAATAGTATATATAGGATAGCAATCAAGTAGAGACTCCTTGTCAAGTTCTCTTGTGATCCTCACTTGATATCCTACTGAAAGATTTATTGCTTGTGTTGCTATTGATCTTTGTGACTAGTGGTTGCCACAACAATATGAGTCAATGTGGCTTAATCAATTACAAACAAGTTATTCAATAGCAGCAGGAGTAGTTGGCAACAATGCAGACACAAATTCAGGCCCTGCTAGTAGTGATGAAAAGAGTAACAGGAAAACCCAACACAGGGTCTAATATAGAAGTAGCTAAGCTACCAGTATTCAGCAGAAAAACAGAAAAGGTTGGAGGATTTATCATGGGATGTAGACTGTATTTGAAAATAAAGATGAGAAAAGTAATGGTGGAGAAATGGATACAATGGATATTATCATATATGCAGGGAGGATCAGCAGATGTATGAAAAGAGAACTTATTAGAGAATTTAGAAACAGGAGAAGTAGAGTTTAAGTCAGCAGGGAAATTTTTGTTAGAATTAAAAAAAGAATTTAGAAAAGAAGACAAAGAGTTAGTTAAGGTGGCAGAGCTCAGAAGAATAGAGCAGGGAGAAAGAACAATGGAGGAATTTGTATAAGAGTTCTGAAAAGCAGCTAGGAGTAGCAGATATAAAGAAAAGACTTTAGTAGAAGAATTCAAGAGGGAAATAAATGGAATGATAAGGAAGAAGATAATGGAGGCAGAAAGGCCCCCCACAAATATTGAACAGTGATATGAACATGCTACTAATTTGGATTGTCATTGGAGAGAAAGCCAAAGAGAAGAAGAAAAATTATAAGGAAGAAGGGAGTCAGAGAATCTAGGGCAAAGATAATAGAGAGGAATAGAAAATACACAGGGAGGGTTCAGATCACAAATGGCTCCACTACAAGTATGGCCCAGGAAACAGGAAATACAGTAAGCACTGGTAGGACCTGCACTGATAGAAGGGGTAGAAAGGACAAATGCAGTGGTAGTTAGGAATTCTCTGCAAGAATAAGAAAGAGGCAGAGGAGAAATAAGGAGAAACCCTTATATAGTGGCTGTGGACAGAGGAAGAAACTGTCATAGCTGTGGAATATTTAGTTGTCTTACATGGAATTGTAAAAGACAGGAAATTATAGGCTAAGAAAGGAGGGTAGGATACAAGAACAACCAGAATGCAAGAAATGATTTAAATGGGAAAAGAGATTTAATAGTCCTTGATTAGGTCTCAATAGTTATAACAGATTTGCAATACTTAGTAGAGTAATAGGAAATACATCCTGCTGCAATCTGGACAAGAAGACATGTTAAGAAAAGTAATAGTGAAGATTGGTTTAGAAAAAATTGACATGCAAGAAAGAGTGACAGTAGAAGTGTTGTTAGACAGTGGAGCAACAGAGTTAGTAATGAGTTCTGAATTTGCAAGGAAACAAGGGTTTAAGATAAAGAAAATAGAAAAACCCATATATGTAAGGAATGTGGATGGCTCCTTTAACAAGGAGAGACTTATCAAGCATATAGTATAAGTGAATATTTATTATCAGAGATATAAGGAGAGGACAGAGATTGATGTAATTAGGGAACAGAAGTAGAGCATAATCTTGGAAATAATATAGCTTGCTCAACACAACTCTGAGATTGATTGGAGAACAGGAGAAGTAAAAATGATGAAGTGTCTAGAAAAATATGGAAAGCAGTAGAAACTGAAGCAAGGAAAATTAGGATGGGAAAAACAAAAGGAGGAAAAGAAGAAATAAGAAGAGAAGGAGCAGAGAAAGGAAGCAGAAAAGAAGAAGAAGAAAAAAAAGAGAACAATGGAAATCAAGAAAATAGCAGAGAAATAGGAAATATAGGACAAAGAGGAGGAAGTGGCAAAGTTAGAGGAAGAAGCAAGAAAACTGGTACTAGAATATTTCCATAAGTGAATTCACATCTTTGGAAAGAAACAAAGTGAAAGAATGCCCACAAAAAAAACTCTGGAATCATACAATAGAAATGAAGAAAGGGTTTATGCCAAGAAAGGGGAAGGTGTATCCACTGTCAAGAGAGGAAAAAGAAGAGATATGCAAGTTCATATTAGAACAATTAAGAAAGAGGTATATCAGACCCTCAAAGTTACTTCAAACAGCACTAGTGTTCTTTGTAAGGAAAAAAGATAGAAGGAAACATATGATATAGAACTATAGGTATCTTAACAAGTGGACTATCAAAAATAATTACTCTTTACCTCTTATTTTGAATATTATAGAAAATATAGGTACCAAGAAAGTATCCACTAAATTAGATCTATAATAGGACTATAATAATATATGGATAAAAGAAGTGGATGAGTGGAAGATAGCATTTATAACTCCAGAAGGGTCATTCAGGCCAACAGTGGTATTTCTCAGATTAACAAACTCACCAGCAACATTTCAGACCATAATGAATGAAATTCTTTGGAACTTCATCAACACTGAAAAGATAGTAAGTTTCATAGATGACATAATCATAGAAATAGAAGAGGAAGAAGAATATGATGAAATAATAGAAGAAGTAGTGAGAAGATTAGTAGAAAATGACCTTTATATGAAACCAGAAAAATACAAGTAGAAGATACAAGAAGTTGGATTCTTAGAAGTAGTGACAGGCTGGAAGGAATTAAGATGGAAAAAGAGAAGGTAAAAGAAGTACTGAATTGGCCAACTCTGCAAGGAGTTAAAGATGTACAGAAATTCTTGGGGTTGGCAAATTATTATCACTGGTTTATTAAAGATTTTATAGTAATAGCCAGGCTATTACATGATATAGTGAAAAAGAATCAGAAGTGGGAATAGATAGAAAGACAGAAGAAGGTATTTCAGGAGTTGAGGGAAAGATTCACAAAAGAACCAGTATTAGCAGCACCAGACTTAGACAAAAAAAAATGAGAATGGAAGTAGATGTATTAAATTATGCTATAGAAGGGGTATTATCTATGGAATGTGAAGATGGGAAATGGAGGCCAGTAGCATTTCTCTCAAAATCTCTAAATGAGAAAGAGAGGAATTATAAGATTCATAATAAAAAGATATTGGCAGTGACAAGGGGATTGGAAAACTGGAGGCATTTACTAAAAGGTACAAAATTCAAGTTTGAGGTCTGAACAGATCATAAAAACTTAGAATATTTCATGAAAGCATAGAAGTTGAACAGAAGACAAGCTCATTGAACACTCTACCTGTCAAGATTTGACTTCACCTTGAAACATGTATCAGGAACAAAAATAGAAAAGATAGATGAACTTGTAGAAGACTGGACTGAAAAGTAAGAATAGAAAATAACAATAGTAATCAGAAATTAATTAAAGAACAATGGATTTATAACTGAGTTGAAGTAGTAATAGAAGAATTAGAAGTAAATATAGTAGAAAATATTGAAAGGGGACAAATAGCAGATAGAAGAGAAACTGGTGTTAAAGAAAGAAAATGTATATATGCTAAAAGATAAAAAGTTGGGAGTAGAGGTAATCTGGTTATACTATGATGTACCCATAGCTAGACACAGTAGAAAATGGAAAACAACTAAGTTGGTAACAAGAAATTATTGGTGGCTGGGGGTAACAAGGAATGTAGGATGATATGTAGAAAGGTGTGATATATGTCAGTGAATGAAGAATAAGACAGAGGCACTAACAGGGAAGTTGAAGTTGAGTGAAGTATCTAAAGTACCATAGACATACTTGACAGTGGACTTCATTACAAAGTTACTATTAGTAGCTGGAAAGAATACAATTCTAGTGGTCTGTGATAGGTTGTCAAAAAAAATACACTTTGTAGCAATGACAGAAGGTACATCAGCAAAGGAATTGTAAAAGTTGTTCAGAGATAATATATGGAAGTTGCATGGATTACTAGAGAGCATAGTATTAGACAGGGGACTACAGTTTGCAGTGGAGTTGACTAAGAAATTGAATAGAATGCTGGGATTAAAACCAAATTGTTGACAGTGTTCCATCCACAAATAGATGAATAAATGGAATAGATGAACCAAGAATTAGGACAGTATCTTAGATTCTTCATAGATCATAGACAAAAGAACTGGCCAGAATAACTAGTCTCAGCAGAATTTGCAGTAAATAACAAAGCACATTCAGCAACCAAAGTCTCCCTGTTTATGGCAAACTATAGTAGGGAATTAAGAATAGGGGTGGATATTAGGAGAAAAGGGAAAATGGAAAATATAACAGAATTTGCAAAAAGGATAAAGAGAGTACAAGAGAAAGTAGAGACAGCATGAAGAAAAGTACAGGAAGAGATGAAGCAACAAGCAGATAGAGAGAGAAAGGAGACAGAGATATGGAAAGTGAGAGATAAAGCAATGTTAAGTACAAAGAACTTAGTTTTCAGAGAACATCTAGCAAAGAAGTTAGTAAATTGAAACATCAACCTGTATCTTATTGAGGAAGTGGTGTCTACTAATGTAGTCAAATTACAACTGCCTACTTCAATGAGAATTCACCTGGTTGTGAATATTAGTCAAATAGTATAATACAAAGAATAAGTAAGAGGATAAAAGATAGAAGAAGTAAAACTAATAGAAGTAGAAGAAGTCAAAGAGTGGAAGGTAGAAAAAATACTAAATAAAAGGAAAATAAGAGGGGTTGTGAAGTACTTAATATAATGGAAGAGATTTATGGCAGAGCATGATAGTTGGAAAAGGGAGGAAGACTTAGAGAATATGAAAGAAGTAGTAGTAGAATTCAAAGAAAGAATAAATACAGAGGTCAGATGATAGAAGTTGGATGTGGTGGAAGAAAGAAATTTTAAGAGAAAGGAGTTACTAGAGAAATCTATGACAAAGATGTTGTATGGATAGAACAATAGAAAATTTGAGAACGAGTATTTAAAAAGGCTGAGAAGAACTGACAGAAATGTTTATATGAGAATTGTAACGACCTTAAGCTAGAGCTTAGGTTGCAACTAAGGCAAAGTCTTGAGAAAGGATAAGGGGATTGTATAAGTGGTAAAGTGTAAGGATACAGGAGTGTATCTACACTATATATACTACTAGTCATTAGAACCATGAGGTGTAATACATGAGTAAGTGGTGAAGAGAAAATGAGGACTAGGTTAGGTTGTAGCACCTACTACATGAGGCACTGACTGAGACTACTTTGGTGCAGCCAATCATTATTGTCATATCCTTTGCCCATGTCCATGTTGTCTCCTCGAGATATCAATCGTAATAAGAATAGCTATGAAAAGAATATATCAGACTCTCTAAAGTTAGTTTCTCTAAAGGAAAAACCTTGAAAGAGGGGTAATATCAGAGTTGAAAACAGTGGACTCTAATTATTTTTCCTTTCTCATTTTCATTTTTCTTTCCCTTCTATTTATTTTATTTTATTATAGAACAGAGAATTAGGGTTTAGCACGACATCACATGTCATAGAAAGTTCTAGAAGAATGATGTCATATAGCATGTTCTACATATATTGACCTCATAGTATACACATGTTTCTTTAGAGTAGGCTGGAATAGAATAACATGAACTATGAGCCAAAATGTATATTTCAATCTTAAGAAATTTGAATTGTAACAGTTTTACTGTTAGAGTAACTAGACAGAGATATGGAGTTTATACTTCAAGCTCTAGAAAAAATACAAGCCATATTGTTTAGCTAATATATAGGTAGAGCTTATCTCTAAAAGTAACCTAAGAGATATTAAGAGCAATTCATACTTGCTGGGATTATCTATAGATAACATGAAAGATAAGTTGGGTTAGAAGATAAAATTGGAAGATAGGTTGAAAGAGTACTATATGAATAAGATAATCTTGGCTTTAATAAAAGATTTTTGTGCCTAGCCTAACTTTTTGCATAGTTATATTTTAGAAGAGGAAATTCAGATATACTTAGAGCAAGTGTGGAATCTAAGTTGATTATAAGATTAAGGGGCTGTTCATGATGGCTAACATTCTTAAATATAGGAGTATTAATCCAATAATATTCTACTACTGCACATACTTTGGGTTGTTATTCAGAACTCCATGGAATTGATAAGTAATGCAGGGCTTGGTCTTCAGGTTGATAAATGATTGGAGTGGAGTGTGATCTACACTGGAAGAAGATAGAAAGAGTATAAATGTCAGATAGTATAACAAGAAACAGAATGAAGTCTCTTAAAGACAGTAGCTATTCTAAATACTCTAGAGTACATCTTAATTTTTCAAAACAATGCTGACATAACTAAGAAATAATAGTGTTCAGGTTGTCAGAAATTCTGATGAAAATACTTGGAATATTAGCTAGAAATAGCTGAGACTTATCTGGTGATGAAAGCAGGTACATGATAATAAGATAATAATTGTATAGATGATGTAAGAGGACCTGAGAATTTCCATTGTATTTAGCTAAGCAAGCTCCTTCAACTCTAATTCTCATAGACTTTGCTATGGACTTTTCTACTCTCCAGTACTACTAAACTCTGCTGTAGAACCTATAGACTTTATGATCATTGATCTCAAACCTTGCCCTCTCACCTCATTTATTGAAAAGACCCCTTGAATCATTTTACTATTCCTTTATACTATTATTCTAATGCTAGCTCAGTATTGTTCTGCTATACTGCAATGAATAGTAGAGTATTTAGAACATTAGCTACTTTTAGAAAATCTCATCCTATTCTTTTAGGTTTTTCTAAAATGAATTGTATTTGATTATTAGCTACTATAATATAACTTAGATTTTCTAAAAATGTAAAACCCTGCATAACTCTGTGGGCTTTATTCAGTCATTCTAACAAATAGTGACAATTGTTAGAGTTTGAGTATGGGAATAACACAGTTGATATAATAAACTTTAAGAGTTTGATAACCAAGTTTAGGATAAACAGAGAATAAAGCTTTCTAAGTGAGAGTTGTTATATGTGTTATGGTATGCTTGAACTCTAATATTTTATTTTTATTTTATTTTATTTTTATCTATTTTCCTTGATTTGATTTTCCTTTCTTTTTCTTTTTCTTTTTGGATGATAAAGAGATATGTGACTGCAGTCACATGATGTCATAAGCCTAGAATCTGGAAGAATGATATCAAGGTATATGTCAACAGCATGTTCATCTCATGGTGTATACATTGTGCACTTATAGATGACACATGGACTTTAGGTTTATCACTAGCACAGACTATTTATGTATCATGTAAATAGTATAGGAATACAGTAGAGACTCCTTGTTGAGTTCTCTTGTGATCACCATGAGATACTTCATCTTTGTGTTTACTTAAGTAATCTATTGGTTATCTTGACTAGTGGTTGCCACAATAATATGGGTTTGATCTAGAGACATAAATTAGAAGTACTGGTATACTAGCTAACATACCTAGTTATCCTGTGCTCTTATATTATAGTCTGAATAATAGGACAACACAAATGACTTTTCTATGGATTTTCTAGGCATATAGTATAGAAGGAAGTCAAATCTTATGAAGTAAAGTGTTATGATCCTAAACTTAGTTATGAACTGCTCTAATTTTATCATAGACTTTAGAATAAAAGTAGAAGTACTATACACAGACCAAGTGCAAAATGTATAAGTAGTAGCTCAATCTAATAGAACTCCTTGTTGAGTTCTCTTATTAACCCTACCCTATCTTGATTATGAAGTGATTGCTACAACAATAAAACTCAATGTTGAATTCTTTAGTGGCCTCTTATCCTGAGGCCTTGCTTTTCTTACTCTCTTTTCATTCTTGACTAATAGTTATGATGGCCATCTGGACCCTAGGCATATTTTAATTGTCTCATTATCTTTTCTTTATTGACCACAAATTAATCAATTATTACGTGATGTTAAGTCACCTATTTGTACTAGTGCCTTGTTATAGTGTCTATGCACGTGTGATGATATGCAAAAAATAGCCGAAGAGAAGAACCGACAATTATTCACACGTTCAAACAATAGCAGTGATTATTATCTTCTGTAAAGTATCGATTCAATATGAGGTTTTTCCTGGTGATTCGTTCTGGGCTTTCTGTAGCAGACAGGGATGTAATTGAGTCACTGGAACCTGGACTAGTCATTACAAAATGATGTCACACTTGTCTAACATGCCTATTTTGATCATCAAAGATGGCTGGATCAACAATCCTGCCATGATCGTGCTGATGAGAGGTATGCAGCAATGAGTGTGAGTGCAGATGGCTGTTCGCGGTGTTGAGATTCCACAGGCAATGTTGTGTAGGTGTAGGTGGCTGTGAGGAAACCTGTTATAGGTCTCTCTCTCTTAGCGTCCATGTTGCCTTCACATAGTG
>Ga0157359_1000899_pt1 | contig 11588 bp, 8 predicted proteins | sample AttcapACBM3_FD_111482 | JGI IMG/M metagenome (GOLD analysis project Ga0157359, IMG submission 111482) | Fungus gardens microbial communities from leaf cutter ant in Botucatu, State of São Paulo, Brazil - Atta capiguara ACBM3 | ecosystem: Host-associated > Fungi > Mycelium > Unclassified ...
CACTACACCGGCGAACTTACTTGGACCGATTACAGTACCGGATGACTTAAATGCTGATGGCATCATCAATGCAACAGAACTTGGTACAGACGGTAGCTTCAATGCACGTGTGGCATTAGGTCCAGATGCAGCGGTAGGAACTGTCGTCACCGTTAATGGCACGAACTACACAGTAAATGCCACTGACTTAACAAATGGCTATATCACCGCAGCAATTCCTGTGACAGCTGATGGTCCAATCACCATTCATGCACAAGCAGTGGATGCACAAGGCAACATCAGTAGTCCTGCAGATGTGACAGTAACTGTAGACACTACACCAGCGAACTTACTTGGTGCGATTACAGTACCGGATGACTTAAATACTGACGGTATTATCAATGCGGCAGAACTTGGTACAGACGGTAGCTTCAATGCACGTGTGGCGCTGGGTCCAGATGCAGCGGTGGGAACTGTAGTTACAGTTAATGGCACCAACTACACAGTGAATGCCACTGACTTAACGAATGGCTATATCACCGCAGTAATTCCTGTGATTGCTGATGGTCCAATCACCATCCATGCACAAGCAGTGGATGCACAAGGCAACATCAGTAGCCCTACAGATGTGACAGTTACAGTAGATACTACACCACCAAATATTAATAATGCTGCGATTGCAATTAATGCAATTACAGGTGATAACATTATTAATCCAGCTGAGGCTACTGGAACAGTGAATATCACTGGAACAGTAACGAGTCCTACTGATGCCACTGTTACTACAGTTGTTGTTAATGTGAATGGTGTCAATTATACAGCTGTAGTAGATCCAGCAACTGGAACTTGGACAATAGGTGTACCGGGTAGCCAACTTGTAGCAGATGCTGATTTGACAGTTGAGGCAAAAGCAACCTTTACGGATGCGGCTGGGAATAGCAGTAACTTACAAGCTACTCAAAGTTATACGATTGCAAGTTCTTCTATCATTGCATATGACAACTTTGATACAGCTGTTCTTGCTCCACAACCATTACAAATTGCACATGATGCTGCTCTTGGTAGCAAAACCTACTTGGCGCTTGTGTCATTGGCTGGCCTTAATTTACAGCTTGGTTCTGAAGCGATTACTTTTAATGTCGCTGCAAACCAAGAAGGTAATGCAAAATTCACCTATAGTGCTTTAATTGGTGTTAATGCTCTATCTGATTACTCATTAGTTGTACAAAAATTTGATACAGCGACTGGGCAATGGACGTCTATATATGGTGGTGGTCAAGCAGATATTCTTCACCTCACTTTGTTAGGTTCTACACCAGGTGTAGTCATCGATGGACTCGAGCAAGGACAATACCGTGCATTCATGACTTATAACGGTCTGGCAGGTATTGGTTTACTCGGTACTTTAAACGCTACGATGGATGTTTTTGATACAACTCAAATCGGTAGTTTCTATACAGAAAATGCTCACGGAAACGTGATTGTAGATCTTAACTCAAGTGGACAAGCTGATGTCGTAACCCCTAATACGGTTATAAATGAAGTTAATAATCAACCTGTTCTTGCTAATGGCACAGTCATTAATGGTACATACGGTACGTTGGTGATTAACCTTGATGGTTCATATACCTACACTCCAAATCAAAATGCTTCTGGAGTTGGGCAAGTAGATCACTTTGTATATACCTTAAAAGATTCTGTTACAGGTGATACAGCTCAAGCAGCTCTTAACATTCAGTTAAGTTCTGTTAAAGCCGCAGATAACCTTGCGGTTGCTGACATTAATCCACAATCTTTACTTGTTGCAAATGACGTAGCACTTGGTAGTGCAAGTTATGTGGCTGCAATATCGTTAGCAGGTCTAGATTTACAGCTCCTTGGTAACTCAACAGTTGCATTCAATGTGGATGCTGACCGTCAAGGTACTGCGACATTTACATTCAGTGGTTTACTCAACGCGGGTGTATTGAATGATTATTCAATTGTTGTTCAAAAATATGATGCTGCAACAGGAAAATGGGTATCAATTGGCGGAAATAATCCACAAGCGACTTTAGTTAGCCTATCTCTAGTCGGAGGTACTCCAACAGCAGTCATTGATGGTTTAGATCCAGGACAATATCGTGCATTCGTGGGCTATAGTGGTCTAGTAGGTGTGGGTATTGGTGGAACATTGACAGGTACAATGGATGTTTATAACCCATATGTTGTATCAGGATATACAGTTGATCCAATCTCCGGTAACGTCATTAAAGATGCAGGTATTAATGGTGCGGTAGATGCTGCAAGTAATAATGCAGTGATCTCAGCGGTGAATGGAAATGCTGTTAATGCATCGGGTACAACTACAATTGTTGGTACATACGGTACGTTAGTCATTGATCAGCATGGTAATTATACCTATACACCAAATGCAAATGGTCTCAACCTTGGTAAAGTTGATCAGTTCTCATATACATTGTTAGACCCTGCGACAGGTAATACGTCTCAAGCTGTATTGTATGTTCACTTGGATAGCAACAAGGTTGCTATGACTTGGAATGCGAACGATCCATCACAGCCAGCGGTTATTACAGGTCATGTTCCAGTTGATGCAATGGATAACGTTGCTTCAGCAGCAATTGATATGGTTTACCCAACCACTCAACAAGTTCTTAATAACGCGATTAGCTATAGCTGGTTGTTAGGTGTTGGTGGAGTTGTTGTTGGTTCTAAACAAGGTACAGCAAACTTTAATATCGCTGAAGGACATGTATCTGAGGCTATCATCTCGGTTAATTTTGGTTCAGTCGCTACAGTGGTTGACGGTTTACATGTGGTATTAACACGAGTAAATCCAGACGGTACTCGTACAGTCATTGCGGATAGTGCAAATTCTGGGGTGCTTGACCTATTAGGTATCTTTGGCTCTGAAGTGAAATTCAAAGTTGATAACTTAGGCTCTGGTAATTATGAGTTGTTTATGGAAAGCAATACGCTTCTTACAGCTCTTGGCAGTGTCACAGCAAATATTACTTTGAATAATGGTGATATTACACAAGTACCTAACTTGGTTGTAACTCCGGTTACAGGCAACGTTCTTTCAGACGACAACTCGGCTGTATATGGACCAAACTATACGCCAGACTATATTACGACTACGACAGTTGTGACTTCGGTAACTTCTGAACTTGGTAATACATCTGCTGTAAATGTAGGTACGTCGACAGTTATTGTGGGTGCGTATGGTAGCTTAACGATTAATGCTGATGGTACTTATAGCTATCAAGCTACAGCGAACACACAAAATATAGGAAAAGTTGATAGCTTTACCTATACCGTGACAGACCCTGTAACTGGTAGAACAGACACAGCAACATTGCATATCCAAATTGGTTCTCCAGATGTGAATGTGACTTGGAACAATGCTAACCCTGGTGCAGATGCGGTAATTCCGTTACCTGTAGCAAATGCTGATACTAATCATGCAACTGTTAGTATGAAACAAGTGACAGATGCCGTTGTTGATGTACCTAGTGGTAACGTGTCACTTAGTACATTACCACCAGTTTTAAGCAGTACAGTGACTTCGAACCAATTTGTTGTTGCTGCCAATACGGTAACTGATGTACATGTTCAGTTGAATTATTTAGCGTCTTTAAGCTTATCTGTTCTACCGACGACTGGTTATAAAATCCAGCAATTGGTTGGTACAACATGGGTAGATACTGTTTACTCAGGTTCATCGACAGCCTTGGCAGGAGTTTTAGGTGCACCAGCATACTCAGCTGATGTATCTCACTTATCTGCTGGTACTTATCGAGTGGTGTTTAGCTTATCTAGCTTGCTTCCAATTGGTAATATGTCACTTGACTCTGTAGTAACTACCAAAACAACGCATCTAGATCAATATACACCTGATGGTTTAACAGATTGGATTCACGGCAATATCTTGTTAGGTGATACAACTGGTGGAGTTGCTGATACTTCAGCTGCTTCTCAACTATATGTTGAAGTTACGCCAGGAAATTACCAAATTGCTGCTGGTCAGGCGATCAATACTGGCGAAGGTACGTTGTATCTCTACCATGATGGTTCGTACTATTACAAAGCTCTGGATAGCGCTGCAAATGCTACGATTGATACGATTAACTATAAACTCGTATCAGTGACTGGCGCAGAGTCAACTAGCACATTAACCATCAACTTAAGTCAAGAGTTGAATAGCCTAGCTGTAAGTACAGGAGCAAATGATACATTTACGCTTGGAAATGGCGCGGATACCTTGATTTACAACACATTGACGGCTGCTGGTGTGAACAGTCCAACAGGCGGTAACACAACAACTGGTGGTGTAGATACATGGACTGATTTCCATGTAGGTAATACGGCAACTGATAATCAAGCTGACAAGATTGATATTAGTAACTTATTACTTAGTCATCCAAACAGCTTAACTATTGGTCAGTATGTATCGGTAAGCTATGACGCTACGACACAAAATGCCACAATTAGTGTAGACCGTGATGGCTTAGGTACGACTTACACAAGCACACAATTGTTGACGATTCATATAGATGAACCTAGAACATCATTGACGCTCAATGATCTTCTTAACAATGGTCAAATTATCTATTAATAGATAATTAGCCTCATAAAAAAAGAGAACCCTAGGGTTCTCTTTTTTTATGTTTAAACAATACGTTAACTTAGTTTTTAGAGAGTCCATGCTATGATGTAGTGAAAATTTTATAGAACAACAAATAACGAATAGGGACTTAATTCGAGTGTCGGTATTTTTAAACTTTAAAAGACAGCTTAAACATTGGTTAGAGCATCTCGTTCAGCAGGTTATAGCCAATCAAGAAGAAACCATTTTATTTATCTCATTTGGACCTAAAGATCAGAGATGTCATGTCTGGCATACCGAAAAAACAGTATTTTCACAAGCAACCCTACAATTATTTAATTTTATTGATGATCAGTTTTGTTCAGATCAACTTCCAGACTATATAAAAATTGATGTTGCATACAACTTAACCAAGCAAAGTTGGAGGGAAGTAAATCAACTCGTCCAACATCAGTTTCACAATAATCACTACCGCAGAGGGATTGGATTTGACGAACCATGTTCGCTAGTTTTTCTTGAACAAGAGATGTATGGAAAAGCAATTATTCGTGGCTTGAGTTATGACAAGCCCAATTTTTTTGATGAAACAAATCTGAACTATGCAATTAAGCAAAAATATAACGCTACTAAACCACAAATTAAATTTCAGACATTGCAGGACGTTTGGACTTTCGACACCTATGCAACTTTTTATGAAAATGAACAATTTATCAATTTAGCAAGCCGCTTTGATACCAATGGTATTAGAGGCATTGCACACAATAAAAAGCAGCATTTTAAAGATCTTATTGAAAAAAATGCAGCATTCTTGCATAGCCAGATTCAAGAAAATGGCAAATTTATTTATGGTCATTTTCCTGCTTTTGATCGAGATATCCGTAACTATAATACGGTACGTCATTGCACCTCACTTTATGCACTATTAGAAACTTTCGAAATACAAAATAAACCCGAATATAGGCCTCAAATTGAAAAAGCTATTCAATATGCGCTAACTAGTTTTTATAAAGAAAAAGACGCTACAACTGCTTTTATGATTGATGGTAAAGAAGGGGAGTTTGAAATTAAATTAGGCGCAAATGCAGCAGCTATTTTAATGTTAACTAAATATCAAGAAATCACTCAAAAAGATGATTACCTAGATTATGCAGAGAAATTGGCAAATGGTATTTTAGAATTAGTTGATTCAAAGGGATTAACCACTCATGTATTAAATTATCCAACCTATAGTTTAAAAGAAAAATTTAGAATTATTTATTATGATGGAGAAGCGGCATTAGCTTTACTCAGGTTATATCAAATTAATCAGGATGAAAAATTATTAGAAACAGTTAAATTAATGTTTAATAATTTTATTCATAAACGATACGAAAAATATCATGATCACTGGCTAAGTTACTGCACCAATGAGCTTACAAAAATATGTCCTGAAGAAAAATATTTTATTTTTGGTTTAAATAATTATTTAAAACATTTTATTTTTATTAGAAATAGAAAAACGACTTATGCCACTTTGTTAGAAATGCTCATGGCTGCTTATAAAATGGTGAATCGTTTAAAAGAGCAAGGTCATCATGCACTTTTTGAACAGGCTTATATGCACGAGTTAAAAAAACTCATTACATTTCGAGCTGAGTTTCAAACCACAGGTTTTTTCTATCCAGAAATGGCCATGTACATGGCCCGTCCAGATAAAATATTGCATGCTTTTTATGTACGGCATGATCGCTTTAGAGTACGGATAGATGATCAAGAACATAATTTGTCGGGTTATATTGCTTATGTAAAAGATTTCGAAGGAGAGGAGATATGATCGATCATCCTTTTGAAATTAAATTATTGGCAGCGCTTGATAACGACCAGTTTCAAGACGCCATTTGGGAATTTGAAATTGATGGGGACATTTCAACTTTATTGCTCATTGATTATGCATTAGAGCAATTTCAACAAAAAAAGATCCAAGCGAATCAAGTCTATGTTGTATCTGAGCATTTACCTCAACAAGTTAGTGGTTCAAATTTGGGTTTAGAAAAAAATGAATCTTATACATTTGTTGAGCTGTTACAGTTTTTGGTTTTTACTCAGGCAAATGATGTCAAAAATGCCTTAAGCAATATGCTTTTTGACTCAACTGGACAAGCCCAATTGATTTTGTCCCAAAGAGCCGATAACTATCACTTAGCTTTAAATTCATCTAATCAGTTGAAAGATTTATTTGGGTTAGTAAACCATATCTATAGCTATCCAGCCGAGATAAAAAAACTTTTTTTTATTAAGACACTTCACTTTAAAAATAAACGATATCAACCGATTACACCTTTGATTGCTCATCCAGTGCTAACCTCAGTTTTATATCTTTCCCATCAATTTAGAAAAATTTATATCACTTATCTTGAACATAACCAGAGCATTGGCTTTTTCTCTTTTTTAGATGATATTCACCGTCTAGAACATTTAGTCCCTTATTATCATAGTTTTCAAGAAGAGCAGGTAAAAGCTCAAAAATGTTCTTCAAAAACAGGAATTATCAATATTCTTGGAGATACTTATTTTGGTGAGACCTATACTGAAAAACGTAAATTAAGAAAGAAAAAAGATGCTTTACAACAATATGGATATCAATATTCATTTGAAAAAATAAAACACTTTTTAGGTGAAGATGACTTAAATATAGCGAACTTTGAAGCGGTTTTTTCTTTAGAAAATGAATCACCTTTGAAAGATAAAAAGTCATTTATTCTAAAAGCTGATGCAAAAAAAACATTAGAGGAATTTAAGAGCATTTATCTCAATCATTTTGTGTTGGCTAATAACCATCTGAAAGATTATGGTGATGAAGGATTGGCTTATACATTGCAACAGTTTGATCAGGCCAACATATATTACATTGGCGCTGGATTGAACCAAAAAGATGCACACAATTACTTTGAAATATCTTTTGAAAATAAGCACTATGCGGTTTTTAATGGGTATTGGCATAGAGACACAGCTTATTTAGATTATGATTTCTATGCATTGGGGCCAAGAGGTGGAGTTGCTTGTTTAAATGGCGTTTTACTTGAGCAGATTGTGCGTTATAAACAGACTCATCCTAAGCATAAAATTATTGTGATTTGCCATTGGGGAGTCGATTTTAAACCTCCTACCAAAGAGCAAATGAAGCTCGCTTCTATTCTCACTCAAGCAGGTGCTGACCTTATTCTTGGTCATGGCGCCCATACCATACAGCCTGTCCAGTTCATCAATCAAAAACCGGTAGTGTTTGGTATTGGTAATGCTGTATTTAATAGTGATGGGGAATACGAACAACAACAGGCGTTGCCATTTGGCTGTATTGCTCGATTAGATTTAGCAAAGGACTTGCTCCGCCTATATCCAATTTATACCAATAATCTGAAAACTTTTTGGCAGCCCTATCCAGTAGAAATTGAGGACTTCTCAAAGGCCAGTACTTACATGACATCTTTACTGACCCCTGAGAACTACATTGCTACCCAAGATAACTTAGGAAGGTATGTTGAAATTAAATTTTAAGGATATTGTTTATAACTTGATAAAATTGTTTGTAGCTGTGATGAGTTAAAACCTAAATTTCTTAAACCACCACTGCCTAATTTACATTCAGCACTGGCCATAATATTGGTTGGGGTAGTTTTAGTGGCATTCGGTGCACAGACATGTTTTAAGCCAAAAGCGTGGCCCATTTCATGAATACTACCTGCTTGAATATTATAATTTAATCTCTTCCAATCGAGTAAAATAAAAGGTTTTCCATTATTACGAAAGGTTCGGCTTGTAACGTCATCAAACTCTAAGTTTTTTGAGTACGCCTCATATATAAAGATAATGACTTCTTTACTTGTTGTGCGTTTAGGAAAGCAAGCATTAACACTTGCCGGAATAGCGCCTATAGAAATAGGACGAGGTTGATTTATTTCATTGCCGAGTTCGCAATGCATTTTCGAAAAATCTTGATAAGAAATATAACGGTTAAGTTTGAAATTAAATATTTTATTTCCGCGGTCATCTAAATAATATTTATTTAAGATGCCGACTTCTTTTCGCATTTGGTTAAGGTTATCAAAACTCGCAGCGGAAGGATTGTTGGTTGTAAAAACGAAAGTTACTGGAACTACAGGCCTGTTATTGGCTGGCTCCTCTGATAACTCTGGCTTTTGGAGAGGGGGACGGGTCGTACAAGAAACACAGATCATTGTCCCTGTAATCATCAATAAAGTTTTTTTCATATTCATCGCATTGTCTCTGCATATTATTTTAAAGAGATTTAAAGTAAATTTTTATATGATATGAACGATGTCAATTTTTATGGATTCCATTTTGACAACTCAGTATGAACTACATCGACAAATTTTAGAAGTCATCGCTTTAATTCCATATGGAAAAGTAGCAACTTACGGACAAATAGCACGTATGGCGGGCTTGCCTAAGCATGCCAGATTAGTTGGATATGTGCTTAAGCATTTAGACTCAAACCATCAAGTCCCTTGGTATCGGGTTATTAATTCACAAGGTAAAATTAGCCTAAGTAAATTTAATGAAAAGGGCGAAAATGTTCAGCAGTTAAAGCTTGAAGCTGAAGGAGTCTATTTGCTAAATGGTAAGGTGAATTTAAAGCAATTCGCTTGGGCGCCTTAAAATTATTAAAGAGAACAAATACAAATGCAGAATTATAAATGGCGGAGTATAGCTATATTACTACTAGGTTTAACAGTGCAATCAAGTTTTGCAGAACAGGCTATTTCAGCTCAACCTTTTATAAATATGAAAGCTTCATTGCCAGATATCAATTCTATTTGTCAGCAACTGAGCCATAAATGTAGCGGTGAAGCGATCCTTTGGAAAGCTAAAAATACGCAAGATCAAGCTTATTATTTAATAGATGAGAATCCGCAAATTGTTCAGGTTAAAAAGCAAAACAATCAATACACGGTAATAAATCAGTGGAATTTTAAAAATTACCAACATAGTAATAAAGAGCCACATTCTGATGATTTGGGTCCTAATGGACTCAAAATCTTTCCCGCACTCTATCCCCTTAATAAAAATGAGTATGCGATAGCCGTACTAAACACATGGTTTACTGGTTACTCTGGAGGAGGACGTTTTGAGGAAGACGCTGATTTTGTTGAGCTTAAGCCTAAAGGGCAGTATCAGGTTGCATTAAAAGATATTGCTTTTTCTTCGAATGGAATGATTCGAGCATGTTTTTCAGAACAAGAGTATAAGAAGTCGCCACATTGTCATGATGAAACATGGATGACTTTAAATATAAGGTTTAAAGATACTGGTCAACCATACTATTTATGGCAATTAAATTATAAAAATTACTCTTGGGATGCTTTTAAAAGTAAAAAAACAATAACGATTGAGCAATCAAGTGAAGATGTTATGCCTTTTAAAAAATAAATGCCTATCTGGCTGAATTGAGCCAGACAGGCAATTTCTTTTAGCGCACAATTAATACAGGAATATGGCTTTCGCCTAAAACTTTTTGCGCAACACTTCCTAATACAAGTTTTCGTACACCTGTACGGCCGTGTGAACCCATCACAATCAGATCTGCATTGAGTTCTTGTGCAGCCTGAATAATTTCGTCATGAACCACAAAACCTTCAAGCAATTTGGTTTCTACAGTAAGGCCTTCTGCTGCAAATTTCTGTTTTACCTGTTCTAACATATCCAGCAAATATGTTTTAGTTCGCTCAATCAATTCATTCGTTTGGCCTGTTTTCACATAAAGGTCAGCAATAATTGGATCAAGTGCCATCACTTGGACTACAGTAATTTTACTATTTAGTGCTTTGCCAAGTTTGATGGCTTCATTTATAGCAACCATAGAAGTTTCAGAACCGTCAGTTGGCACAAGAATATGTTGGTATGACATGAGATTGTTCCTTATTGTAATGATGCTTATTTATTCAATACTTTATACTTCTTTCTTGACGATTTAAATTCGAGCTCGTAATCATTTGTGATTTTTAAACAAGAAAATCTTGGCAATATTTTTTTATTTATCTTTTAAATTTTCGAGATATGCTGTTAAGACATTGATATCATCGGTTTGCAAATATTCACGCATTTTTAAAACTTGTTTTTCATCTAGATCATAAAGTTTTAAAGCGAGTAGTTTCTCTATTTGCTCGTGAGAAAAACGGTATTTAATAACTTGTGCTGGAACTCCACCTACAATCGCATAGGGTGGGACGTCTTTAGTGACGACTGCACCAGTTGCAATTACAGCACCTTCACCGATTTTTACACCTTGCATAATCATTGCGCGACTCCCAATCCAGGAGCCATCTGCAATTATGGTGTCGCCAGCAGCTAAAAAACTGCGAGTATCAAAGGGAAAAGTTGAAATCCAGTCAGGTCTATGAAGCTGATTACCACCCATCATAATCACACACTCAGCGCCAAAACATACAAAATTACCAATATAAAGCTGATCAATCGGCTTGTCTGAGGTAGATGCTTTGTCATGTAAATAGCGTACGACGCAGCGTTCAAAACCTTGATCCCAATAAGCTGAGTAGTAAGAATAATTGCCCTTAATATGGATATTTGGATTTTTCACAGTTTTGGAAATAAACTCAAATTCGCACCAATGACGAACTGGGCTATTAATCAGAGATGTATCCATATTGATTATCCAAAAAATAAGCTAAATCATATTAAATAAAAAACCCCTCATGAAGAGGGGCTAAAGTGCTTTATCTTAGAGATATTCAACACTTACAACTTCATATTCAACTTCGCCTTGAGGAGTAGTGATTTTTGCTTCATCACCTTCATTTTTACCTAAAAGGCCGCGAGCAATTGGTGAGTTCACTGAGATTTTATTGATTTTAAAATCAGCTTCATCATCACCAACAATTTTATAGGTCTTACGGTCTTTAGTATCAAGGTTTTCAATCGCTACCGTAACACCTAATTCAACCCGCCCGTGGTGTTCTTAGACGTTAACATCGATGACTTGTGC
>Ga0157359_1000900_pt1 | contig 11573 bp, 10 predicted proteins | sample AttcapACBM3_FD_111482 | JGI IMG/M metagenome (GOLD analysis project Ga0157359, IMG submission 111482) | Fungus gardens microbial communities from leaf cutter ant in Botucatu, State of São Paulo, Brazil - Atta capiguara ACBM3 | ecosystem: Host-associated > Fungi > Mycelium > Unclassified ...
AATACCGTCATGGGTCCTACCTAAAAAAGATAATTCAGGTGGCCCTGGTGTTCAAGGTTTGACTGGAAGATTTGCGGGGGTCAGTCTGACTGACCCTGGGAGCGCTCATGCGTGAGGCAAGATCAATTAAGCGTTGAATGAAAAAGTTCGTATACATCATTCACTAGGATTAGGACATAATTATGTTCATGTCGTCTTTTCTCATCTGATCAGTATGTTACAGTTGATGCTACAGCTACAGCTGCAGTTTTCGAAGATGTACAGTTCTTCTATAACTGTCAGCGCGATATTGAGTCATTGCCATTATATGCTATTTATTGCCTCTTGGGTATCCAATCTTTCTTGCAAATACAAAATGATGTTTGTTTGGGAGGGTGATATCTCCGCCAGGATGTCCCAGTGGGTTTAGGGGCGAACAGAAGCCCATTTATTTGTTTTTTGTTTCCATTTTCCTTATCAAGACTTGGCTAAGAGATTGTGATGTGATGTCACACATAAAAGTCACACATGTCACAGGTATGTCACAATATCATGTGACTAGAAGAAAGTTGTAGAAAATTCTGGAACAAATGATATTATATAACATAGCTATAGCATGTTTGGCCTTATAGATTAGCACATGAACTTGAGGGTAGGCTAGTTGTAATGTGTGCACAGGCTCCAGTTTGTAGCATATAAGATAGACAACTTTGTACTAGAAACTTTATTAAGTTCTCTTGTATTAACCCAATACAAGGTTTATTCTTTTGTCTAACTCTTAAAGTTTATAACAACTTACATTTACTACTGGATAAATTTTCACCATGACCAGTAAATCCAACTCTATTGTATTTTTTTGATACTATTACTTTAATTCTGTAAGGCCTAGTAAACCTCTCTATTAACTTCTCTATCCTCTGTTATTATCACATATTATCCAAGCATATTCAACATAGATAACAATTACCTAAGCTCTACTCCACCCAAAACATCTGTAGAAGTGGATATCCTCCTTCTTGTCAGAGTTGCAAATAGTAAACTTAATTTTATTTTTATTTCTTTTATTTTCTATTCTAGGATCTAGAGTTAGGGTTTGGCATGATGCAATATGTCACTGTCACAAATGATCATATGATGAGAACCAGTGTCATACATTAGTCACATGATCACCTGGAAAAGAATAGAAGATTCTAGAAAGAATAACATTATACAATATATTATACACATATTGACCTAAGGCAGACATATGGACATTTAGGGTAGGCTAAAGTAGTAGAGCATGGACTAGTAGTCTTAGGTATACAAGGTAGATGATTTTGTACAGAGTTCTCTATTGAGTTCTCTTGTGTTAATCCTCATATAAGATTCTTTTACTTGACTAACTCCAAGATCTTGTGATTGTAACACTTCTAGTCAACACATGTTATGACTTAGGTCCAAAGAGTTAGAACAAAAAACTACCCTTGTATTGAGTAACACAAGAGAACTCAATGAAGTTCCCAGTACAAACTACTCTATCTTATATATATTTGGTTCCTGGTTCATACTATATTGTATCTAGCTTACCCTAATGTCTATGTGTTATTTATAAGGCCAACATACTTTTGTTATATTGTATAATGTCATCTGTTCTAGAATCTTCTATTGGTGTGCCGTGGACAATTTCCTTTTGGTTCCCAATACTTTAGTGAATTCTTCCATGAACTTCGACGCGAATTGTGGTGCTACATGGTCACAATTTTAGAAGATAGTCTTGTAAGAAGTTATAAGAAGAGAAGTGCATTCTTCTTCCCATGCTAATCCATCTTTCTTTTCCAATGCTTGGATAATCTCCTTCTCTCTTGTGTTATTCCTCTGAATTTTCTTGACTATATCGCTTTCTTCTGTCATCACTAAGTGATTGAAAAGAGGTATCCAGTCATAACCGGGTTGGTATATTTATCTCGGGGTGAATCTTTGAAGAATCTTCTATAATCTTTTCTGCATCACATGATCTTGTGACCATGACTATAATATTATGTGACCATCCTGTGATAGTACCATGTGACATGTGATGTCACACTCCATCCTAACCCTAAATAAAATAGAGATGGAAAATGAAAATAAAATAGAAAGAAAGAATAAAATATAGTTTAGCATTTGCAACTCTAACAACACACTACTTCCGGTATAGATCAACCTGGCTCTATTTCATGTCAGATCACTCCATTACTGACCACACAGCTCCTTATAATGTCTATAGAACTCAAGACCTAATTTCCAAGAACTTGAGAGTATCTAGAGTAGTTATCTGTCTTCTCTAATCCTCATATAAAATTAGTACTAGTATTTAAGATACATAATTACTCTGTAATTCCTTAGCTTGAAAATCACCTAGTGTAGTGCACTATACTGAGTACCTATGCTTGGAAGTTTGACTTCTCAAATGATTTTCTTCCTGTTATGACAAGCAGAGATGCAGCATATCTGCTAAAGTCAAGACCACTCTAGAATCACATCTGCATACATTGGAGAATATTCACATGCTCTTCTAAAATCTTTCACATTTTTTTCTGTAGATAGTTTCTTCTTTTGAATATGTTCTATACTTAATAGTTGTTCTATCTGAAATCTCAAATTCTTAGTACTCAACCATACTTGATTTTTTACTTTATACTTCGTAGGCTCCACTTTCTTTCTGTTCACATACTGTTTCATTTCTTCTTATACTTTTCTCAGTACAATATTGGCCTTGTTATAACCTTAAGCTTGGCTCAGGTTACAACTTAGGCAAAGACTTAAGTAAGAATGAGGGATGAAGTTAATTGGTAAAGTATATATATAAAGACCATGTATAATATATATGTAGAAAATAAGGAAATAATGAGAAAAACATGATAAAGCCTCGACTATTATATAAGGTGCTAACTAATCATGCATGTTGCTAACATATAGCACAGCCAATCATTGAGTTATACAGAAGAAACCTCAACACCTGTTGTTTATAAGTGAACCATCTGTTAGACATAAGACATTGATTGTAACAGGCCTCTTTTTAAGTTTTCTTTATCTTTTTTACAAATTTCTCTACTTTCATCCTTTTTTCCTTTTTTCTCAGCATAAACACTATCCTCAGATCTTGTCTATAGGTCTTGAAAAGTGTTATCTTTGTTGTTGTATTTATTATAGACAAACTTCATTATAGCAGTTAGAATAGAAAAGAAATCTTGTATTAAGATTGATTTTGATAAAGTTTATAATATAAATGAGTTTATTTTATATACTTCTAGAGCATGGTTTGTGCATGTCTATATTTAGCCTATCTTAAATGTTATAAGTCATATATATAAGAGTTATTATATTATGTAATATATAATATTATTCTTTTAGATTTTTATATTCTTTTTCATATCATGTGATGTTGTGACAGTGACAGTGATGTATGTAACCTACTTGTAGTAGTCATATGTAATATCATATTAGCTAAGCTTAAATAGAAATAGAAAAATAAGTTATCTAAGTACTATCTAAGAATATGAAAGTATTAAAGTTAAAGATAGTGAACTTTATTTTTTATTTTATTTTTCAGACTTAAGATTAGGAATTGGTATGATGTCACAAGTTACAGTCACATGATCATATATCACAAAAGGATGTAAAAGGTTCTAGAACAATAATATCATATCATATGTCAATAGTATATAATATATATAGTCTTTAGAATAGGTTAAGATTAGTATAGTATAGACTAGTAGCCTAGTATATATATATAAGGTAGGCACTTTTGTACTTGGAACTCCATTGAGCTCTCTTATATAATTTCTATACAAGGTTCTTTTATTAACTTAACTCTGAGTTTTTAATTATAACATTAGAACTCAATTTTCTTTCTTAAAACTACTTAATACCAGGCTTTCTTATACTTACTCTCTATTCATTCTCGACCAAGGGCAACACCACTCAAAATCAAGAAGACAAGGCTAGACTCTAGACCTAAAAGGTTGGTAGTAGCAACTAGAAGGTTATTATGAACAGTTGTATTATGACTTAAACCTTAGTAATAGGTTAAAAGAAAAACCTTATATAAAGTTTATATAGGAGAACTCAATGGAGTTCTTAGTACAAAGTTGTCTACCTTATATACACTAGACTAATGGTTCATGCTACACTAAACCTAGCCTACTCTAAAAACTATACATACTATATACTATTGATATGTAAGATAATATTATTGTTTCAGAATCTTTTATGATGTTCTTTGTGATATATGATCACATGACAGTGACATGTGACCAATTTGTGACAGCTTGTGACAGTCATGTGTAATATCATGCTAATTTCTAATCTTAAGTTTAAAAATAAGAAATAAATAAAAATAAAATAAAAAATAAAATAAGTCCATTGTCTTTAACTCTGACATTACTCTCCCTTCAAGGTTTCTCCTTTGAAGAAACTAGCTTCTATTTTTGCTAGTTCCTCTCCAACTTTTTTAAATACTTATCCTTAAACTTACTATTATTATACAATATCTTTGCTGTATATTTCCTAGATAACTCTTCTTTCCTAAAGTTCTTTTCTTCTACCATATCTAACTTCTCTTGTCATCTCACTTCTACATTCATTTTTCCCTTGAACTCTGCTACTGTTAGACTTAAAAATAGTAGACTCTAACTATTTTCAATTTCTTTCTTATTTCTATTTTTCTTTTTCTTTTTCTTTTATTTCTATCTTGGAACTTAGAACTAGGGACAAGAGGGTTAGTATAATGTCACATATCACAGTAATAGTCACAGTATCATTTGATATAAAGATAGGATAGGATAGTGTGCACACAAACTATGGTCTGTAGTATATAAGATAGACTAGTTTGTACTTAAAACCCTATTGAGTTCTCTTGTGATAACCCAATCTAAGGTTATGTTCTTATTCCAACTCTAAGAGATTTCAATTATAACAGCCACCACTTCTTTGTATTTTCCAAGTCTTTCTCCTTTTCCCACAAATCATGTTCTGCTGTAAATCCTTTCCATCACACCAAGTATTTTATCACTTTCCTTATTTTTCTTTTATTCAATATTTTTTCAACTTTCTACTCTTTGACTCCATCTACTTCTACTGGTTTCACTTGTTCTGCCTTCTGTTCTTTCACTTATTCTCTATATCACACTACTCAGCTGATATTCACAACCAAGTGAATTCTTATTGAAGTTAGCAGTCATAATTTAACTGCATTGGTAGAAACCATTAATGATATATGGACTAACATATCAATCTACTAATTTCTTTACCAGCTACTTCTTGAATACCAAATCTTTTATATTCAACATTACTTTATTAATACTGCCCCAGCTTTCTTCTATACTTTCTTCATCCTTTCAGCAAACTCTGTTATCTTTTCTACTCTGCCCTTTTTTTTTTGATATCCACTTCCATTCTTGACTCTCTGCTATAATTTGCTATATATGGAGACACTTTTGTCACTGAATGTGTCTTGTTGTTTACTGCAAACTCTGCTGTTACTGACCATTCAGGTCAATCTTTTTGTTTATGATTAACAAAGAACTGTAAATACTGTTCTAATTCTTGGTTCATTCTCTCCATCTAACCAACTCTTTGTAGATGGAATAATATAGACAACTTTTTTTCAATATCCAACATTTTATTCAACTCTTTGGTCAACTCTGCTACAAACTGTGGTTTTTTGTCTGATATCACACTCTTTGACAACTCATGCAACTTTCACATATTATCTCTGAACAACCTCACTAACCCTTCTACTGATGTTCCTTTTGTTGTTACTATCAAGTGTGCCATTTTGGACAAACTATCACAAACTACTAAGATTGCATTATTCCCAGCTACTAATGGTAATTTAGTGATAAAGTCCACTATTAGGTATGTCTACAGTTTTCTTGGAATATTATTCATCATCAACTTTCCTACTGGTGCCTCCATTCAGTTCTTTATCCTCTGACACATATTATAACCATTCACATATTTTCCTATATCTTTTGTCACTCCTGGCCACCAACTCTGTTGTCTTTCATCTTCCACTATGTCCTGTTACTGGTACATCATGATGCAGCTAGATTATCTCTACTCTCAATACCTTATCTTTTGGTATATAGATCTCTCTCCTTCAATACCAAATCTCCCTCTATCTGCCATTTATCTTCTTATAATACTTTAACACCTGCCTTTTTCATCTTCTCTACTATTCTAACTACCTCTTTATTCTTTCCTCTAGTTATTTTTATTTTTTCTATTATATCTACTTCAGGTTCTTCTATTACTACTTCTGCTAAACTACAAATATACTATTCTTTAATTAATGTTTGGTTTTTGTTGTTCTTTTCTATGCCTACTTTCCAGTCTGGTCTTCTATTAAGTCCATTTTCCTTTCCCATTTTTGTTCCTGGTCCATGTTTTAGAGTAAAGTCAGATCTTAATCTTGTCTTCTGCCCAACTTCTGTGCCTTTATAAAATATTCTAAGTTCTTGTGATCTGTCCAGACCTCAAACCTGAGCTTGGCATCTTCCAATAAATACCTCCAGTTTTCCAACCCTTATTATTGTCAATATCTCTTTGTCATGAATCTCGTAATTTCTCTCTGTCTTATTTAGAGATTTTGAGAGAAACACTACTGGTCTCCATCACTTATTCTCACATTTCATAGATAATACACCACCTGTCATATAGTCTAATATATCAATTTCTATCCTCATTTTTTTATCTAAGTCTGGTGCTGCTAACACTAGTTCTTTTTCACCATATCATATAATGGTCTGGCTATTACTACAAAATCTTTAATGAACCACCAATAATAATTAGCAAGTTCCAAAAATTTCTGTATATCTTTAACTCCTTTTAGAGTTGGCTATTCTAATACTCACTTCATCTTTTCTTCTTCCATCTTAATCTCTTCTGGTCCAATCACTACTTCCAAGAATCCCACTTCTCTCATCTTCCACTTGCACTTCTCCAGTTTCACATACAGATCATTTTCTGCCAACATTTTTACTACCTCTTCCACTACTTCACCATACCTCTCTCTTCCTTTGTTTCCACTATAACATCATCAATGAAACTCACTACATTCCCAGTATTGATTAAGTTCTGAAAAATCTTGTTTATCATTGTTTAAAATGTTGTTGAAGAATTTGCAAGTCCAAAGAATATCACAGTGAGTTCAAATGACCTTTCTGGAGTTGTGAACACTACCTTCTACTTGTCATTCTCTTTTATCCATATATTATTATATTCCCATCTTATATCTAACTTAGTAAACACCTTCTTTATACCTATGTTCTCTATAATATCTGAAATTGATGGTAAAAATAATTATTTTTAATTATATATTTATTTAAATACAAATAGTTCTATAAAAATACTAGTGCTATTTGAAGTAACTTTAGGAGTCTGATATACCCTTTCCTCAATTGTTCTTGAATAAACTCATATACCTCTCTTCTCCCTTTTCTTGACAATGGATACACATTTCCCTTTCTCAGCACAAATCCTTTCTTTACCTCTGTCACATAGTCCTGTAATTTTTTGTTAGTACCCTTTTACTTACTTTCTTTCCAAAGATATGTATTTATCTATGAAATTGTTCTGGTACCAATCTTTTTGCTTCTTCCTCTGATTTTGCTGCTTCCTTCTCACCCCAAATTTCCCATTTTTCTGCTACTTTCTTCACTTCTATTGATTTCTCCTTTCTTGGTTTTTTCTTTCTTTTTTCCTTCTTCTGTTCCTTCTTTCCCTTTTTCTCCTTTTTCTCTTCTTCTTTTTGCTTTTGCCACCTTGATTTTCCCTGCTTTAGTCTCCACTATTTACCATGCTCCTATGGATATCTTGTCATCCTCATTCCTCCTATTTTCCAGTCAATCTCAAGATTGTGGCAAGCAAGCTATGGCATCCCCAAAATCACACTCTACTTCTGACCACCAATTACATTGATATCTGTCCTCTTTCTGTGTCCCTGATAATAAATATTTACTTCCACCATATGCTCAATTAGTTCCTTCTTGTTAAAGAAACCATCTACATTTCTCACATATATTGGTCTTTCTATCTTTTTCTACTTGAACTCCTGCTTCCTAGCAAATTCCAAACTCATGACTAGTCCCATTGCCCTACTATCTAATAACACCTCCACTGTTACTTCTTGTGTATCAATTCTTTCTAAGCCAATTTTCACAGTAATCTCTCTCAATATGTCCTCATTGTCTAAGTTGCACCAGGATGTATTATCTACTACTTTAGAGAGCATTGCCAACCTATTTGTACTAGAACATAATTAAGAACTATTCAATTCTCTTTCCCATTTAAATTACTGTTCCTATTGTTTAAACTGTCTCTATATTCTAATCTCCTTTCTCACCCAATGATTTCTCAATTTCTGTAATTTCTTGTAATGTAACCAAAATCTTCACAACTATAGCAATTCCTTCCACAGTCCACTTCTATCACATATGGGTTGTGCTTGGCATGAACTCTGTCTGCTGTTGGTGCAGATGTACAATAACTGTATTTGCACTCTCTACTCTTTCCAATAGAACAGGTCTTGCCAGTGTCCACTGTTGAGGAACCTCCTGCCTCCTTGGCCAAACTTGAGACTAGGGTAATCATTGCCTTTGTGCTTTACCAGAATTTGCTAGTATGTTTGTTCTTGGAGCCTGAGCTCCCATCTCCTATCTTTCCATCAACCTCTCTTTCTCTTGTCTACTCTCTCTCTAATACCTATTCAAGTTTACTGCTCTCTTATATCATTGCTCAATGCTTCTGAGGGTTATTCTACCTCCATGAGCTTCCTTCTTATTGCTCTATTTATTTCTCTTTTAAATTCTTCAATCAACAGTCTCCTTTCATACTTACTCCCTCTAGTTGCCTTCTGAACTCTTGAACAAACTTTTTCATTGTTTTTCCTCCCTATTTTACTTCCTTTAGTTCATTGTTTTGTCATCCTCTCTTCCAAACTCTTGCTCCAGATTTGCTAAAAACTCTCCTACTGTCATATAACTTAAATTCTCACTCTTCAAATCTTCTATGATGTTTTCCTTCCACACATCTGCCAATCCTCCTTGCATATATTATAACACCCACTGTACCTGCTCTTCTACTATATCATTTCTCATCCTCATCCTAATAAAAAGTCTGCATGCTGTAAGAAACCCTGAAACCTTTTCTACCTCCCTATTGAATATTTGTAGCTTAATTACTTTGACATTTGACCTAGTGTTGGGTCAAGGGACCCCTGATGCTACTTCTGCTTCTACTCCTACTTATACTGCTCTAGACAGATTTTGGAGCTGTATCTGTATTGTGGTGATTTGCTTCTGATACTACCAGATAATCTACTTATATTGTTTTTGGTTGAGTTGACTCATATTATTGTAAGATGGTAATGATGATGATAAGAGTGGTGGTATAGAAGATAATGAGGTGTAAAGAGGTAAGGTGGAGCCAGTGCTGGTCTCTCTCACAGAATTGTAATCTAAACTTGACTCAATCTCAGTAAGTGTCAGTAGACCCTCTTTAAGTTCTATTTCACACTTTTTACTAACTGACTACACTACTTACTACTGTCCTAAGAGAAATGTAAACTATTTTGACTTAAGAAAGTCATTCTATTCTAGACAGTATCTGAAGGACATCTACTGTTCTCTTACATAGACAAGTTACAAATGAACCTGCAGTACAGAGCTTCTACATGAAAGAAACAAGTATACTACTTAATACCACCCACTTAAAAAATGAGTAATATCTAGTTGATGGTCTAGGTCTAATCACCAATATCTATAACTGTTTGTACTGAGCAGCTAGCTTTACTTTATGTCTAGGGTCTGACTTTGAACCCAAAAGTAACTAACAGTCATGTTGACCATTAGTCAAAAATTATAACTTAAGTCTCAGTAATAAGTCAAAAGAAGAATCTTGTATAAGGCTTATACAAGAGAACTCAATGGAATTCCAAGTACAAAAGTGTCTATCTTATATATGCTAGACTACTAGTCCACACTATACTAACCTATTCTAAAGACTATGTATATTATATATTATTAACATGTGGGATGATATTATTATTTTAGAACCATCTATACTCTTTTGTGTGACTGTGACTTATGACAGATGTGTGACAATTTGTAACAGTCACATGTGACATTACACTAACCCTTAATCCTAAGTCCAAAAAATAAATAAAGTCTATCATCTTTAATTTTGACATACTAACTCTGCCTTACTCCTATATACATCCTCATCTTCTATACCCCCACCATTATCATCATCACTACTTTCTTATCACAATATGAGTTAACTCAACTTCAATTAGTATGAGCAGCTAATCTGACAGTATCAAAAGCAAATCACCACAATGTAGACATAGCTCTAAAATCTGTTGAAAGTAGTATGAGCAAGAGTAGGAGCAGGAGCAGGAGCAGGAATCTCTTGACCCAACACTGGGTCAAACATAGAAGTGGCTAAGCTACAAATATTCAACAGAAAAGCAGGCAAAGTTTTAGGGTTTTTGATAGCATATAGATTATATATTAAAATAAGAATGAAAGAGGCAACAATAGTAGAGCAGATTCAATGGGTGCTATTACATGTATAGAGAGAGTCAGCTGATATTTGAAAAGAAAATGTGTTGGAAGATTTGGAAACAGGAGTATTAGAATATATAACAGTAGGGGAATTTTTAGTAGATCTGAAGAAAGTGTTTGGAAAAGGAGATAATAAGACAATGAAGGTAGTGGAGTTGAAGAAGGTGGAGCAAGGAAGTAGAACAATGGAGGAGTTCATATAGAAGTTTAAAAGGGTAGCTAGAGAAAGTGGGTATGAGAGAAAGTCTTTAGTAGAGGAGTTTAAAAGAAGAATGAATGAGATGATTAGGAGGAAGCTCATAAAGACAGAAAGACCTCCAAGAAGCATTGAGCAGTGGTATGAGAGGGCAGTAAATTTAGATAAACATTGGATAGAAAGTAGAAGAAAAGAGAAGAGGTTGAGGAGAAGGAGAGAAATAGGAGCTCTAGCTCAAAAGTTGAATGTACCAGCAAACACTGGTGAGGCACAAGGGCAATAATTGCCTCAGCCTCAAATTTGGCCTAAAATGCAAGAGATCTAATAGTGAGTGCTAGCAGAACCTGCTCTAATAGAGGAAGTAGAGAAGATGAATATAGTTATTGAAAATCCACAACAACAGCAAATAGGATTTGTACTAAGGTACAATCTATATATGATGGAAGTAGATTGAGATAGAAATTGTTATAGCTATAGAGGATTTGGTCATATCACAAGAAATTATAAAAATTGGAGAATAGTAGAATAAGGAAGAAGGATATCACAAATAAGCTACTCACTGGTTGTGATACTTGAACTTAGTGGTGTTTTAGAGGTTCAGTATAAGGAGATGATGATGAGTAGTATCAACAAGAATAATTGATGTTGTTAAGTATGAGGTCTAGCCCTTAGACATAGAGGTATATATACAAAAGAGTGATAGTCCATGTGTAAGCTGTTGCCATCACATGATCAAAACTCATACCTGATGGGAGCTGTCATCTGTCATAGCAGCTGTCAGGCTAATTTTAGAAGGTAACTAATTATATCACTAC
>Ga0157359_1000901_pt1 | contig 11572 bp, 14 predicted proteins | sample AttcapACBM3_FD_111482 | JGI IMG/M metagenome (GOLD analysis project Ga0157359, IMG submission 111482) | Fungus gardens microbial communities from leaf cutter ant in Botucatu, State of São Paulo, Brazil - Atta capiguara ACBM3 | ecosystem: Host-associated > Fungi > Mycelium > Unclassified ...
TCAGTGGTAAAGAGTAAAAACCGTTTATCGGACACTCTGACAGCAGCTTCGAGTTCTTTTCCGAAAACAATAATGCCCGTATTTTTATCTTCCAGAAATATTTCGCATTGGGTTTCGCTGAGCTTTTGGGCTTCCTTTACGACAGTGAGCGAAATGTTGTCAATTAGCTTCATGTTCATTTCTAAAACCTTGCCATTTATCATGTTGTCACTTTCTGCCTGGAGAAAGCCTCCTGAGTGTTTTAAGGAACGCTGATACAAATCTGACTAAATCCTTAAGGAATAAATGAAAGGACATAACTTCTTACCACTGGCGGTCTCTCTGGTGTTTCTTTCTGGCTGCCAGCAGCTCAGCGATGGCATGAATACAGTTAATGGAGCAATCAGTTCTTCGTTGTCTTCAGTAGGTAAAGCGCTGGGGGGAACAGCCACCACTCAAAGCCTTGGCCCGGTATCGTCTGTATCTGGCCTTGGTGCTGCATGCAAAGACTATGAAGAAAATGCAATGGCAGCAGAAAAGAAATGGACAGACAAAAGGATCGCTATCACCAATGCCACTTTTCTGGAGGTTACGAAGGGCAGAAGTGCCAGCGATATGATGACGGGAATGCCCAAATCTAACCCTAACTATTATCTGCTCTTTAAAACAACCGATACAAGCTACTGCGGCGGGATGGTCTGGCTGGATTACTACTCTGGTATTGATGATGCAGTTCTTACCTGTAAGAAAGGCCAGAAAGTCAGCGTCACCGGAACGGTAAACAATTTCGAAGTCCGGGGATTCGCTACCGTCAACAACGCCGATATGCCAGTTCGTCTGGTTGTTCTGAGAAACGGCACTATCAACAAATAACTCTGGGATAACACGATGCGTAAATTTTTACTCGTAGCAGGTCTTGCTGCTCTTTTATCGGGATGCGGTGAAAAAGGGGATTTTGAGAAAGCGATCAACGCGAACATTTCAAAATTAAAGCTGTGCTGCTCACTGCACGACAATGACATTGTGTTCAATAAGGGTTTCCTCATCCGGGTTGATCACGGCTATCGTTCTGCTGGATACAGTGCCAGTGATGAAATCTTAAAAGGTCTGGCTAATCAGGGACTGCTTGATGTTTCGCAGCAACTTAACGGCTTTAGCAGCGTTAATGTTCTGGAAGTAACAGACAAAGGCCAAGAGGTTGAGTTTTGGGACCGTGAAAAAGGTGTCTGTGTCGGTCATCGGGAAGTTTCTGAGATAAAGGAATGGACCGAACCGGGAAACGGTAATCAGAAAGTTGTTCGCGTGTCTTATACATGGAAGTTGTCAAATGTTCCTTCTTGGGTAGACAAAAAAGCGTTCTCCAGCGTCAAGGGTATGAATGAACCTGAAGAAGGAATGATTAATCTTGTTAAAACCAGCAATGGCTGGAAAGCCAATTAAGGATACTATTATGGAAAACAAAACTATCCAGTGCCCGTTTTGCCTGAAAGAAAGCCAGCGTGGTGTTCATGTCTGCACCGGCTGCATGGCGACTGTTTTATATGGAGCCTATCCCGGCTGGTATGCTTTCGTGGTTATATTATTGACCTTCGGCCTGTCTATATTGATCGGAATGTCTACAGGCATGGCGGGAGCTACTATCAGCCTACCAATAATTGCGGCTGTTGGGTTTATTGCAGGCAAGGAAATTTTCTCAGATAATATTGTGTTCAGGAGAAGAATGTAGCACGGAAATTATTATATTATGGGCGAAAAATTTATCGCCCATAATACGTCTGACTAAAGACCATTTCTTGCTGATTTAATGTCCAATAAATTTATTTTATCAATTTTATCTTTGTGAATGACAATAGTGAGCTTTGCCGGAAACTTAAATCGCATCTCACTGATTCTAAATGTCCACAACATTATTTTAAGCAAATCCTCATCGCTTATATTCTTATGTTCTTTTATTCGTGTTATTCCAGAGCCAAAGATAGGGACAGAAACACTTTTTTGAGCATATATCCGATTTACCTTGTCCCAGAAATTTATTAAAAAACCTAAATAATCAGGCATGGTAAGAAACGCTCTATTTTTATCATCAAATTTTGAAAAAGAAGTTAGTAGGTAATCTTCATTTACGAAGATAGTTCCTAACGAATATTTTTGTTCCTTGCCCACCTTCCTTTCTTGGTTGACTTCAAGGATTTCATCTTCATCAAAATTATAATTTGAAATGCGATAATCTAAATCAGAGATAGAACCTGATAAATGATTATCAATATATAATCCATTGAGGGATTTATGAGAAATAATATTGTCATCAACTTGAGTGTCAAAGTATTCATTAAAAGCTATAACCTTGAAACCGTCCTGTTGGAAGAGATCCCCAGCTTTTACAGTAACAATACTTCCCTCAACGTCTAAATTAACTTCCGTGAGATTATTTGATTTCAACCAAATCCCAAAATACAACAAAGACAAAATGAATAAGAATATAATCCCAAGCGTTATTTTATTTTCCGTTGGAATGTCAATAAAAATCAATAAAAGTGAAAATATAGTACTTATTGTTGATGTGTAGTCTGAAAATTTTTTTACTATGCGGGTGTCAAAAAAGTTAACTTTTGCCATTTTTTGTGCCAGTTAGGTTGATTTTATGTTGCCTGAATGTGTTTAATATGATTTTTCATAAAAATGTTTACCAAGTATAAAGTATAATGTATTTTTAACAAGTTGGCATCTATTGTTTAGTGTGATATGGAGATTGTATGAGCTATCGTAATAAAACATATGTAGCGTTTGCGAGTGAAAATATAAGTTCTTATCGTCTAATGGAGGCGTGGAAAGCAAATGAGAACATTGATTTCAACTTTTTTGATGCACATGATCTTTTTATTTCAAGAGATACGAGCAAAGCAGAAACGATAAAGAAAAATCTCCGTGAGCGTATGAAAAATGCTAAACAGGTTGTACTTCTTGGAAGCAGCGATGCGAAGAGAAAAGGAAGTGATGGTGACTCATTCCTTGCGCATGAAATAGATCTCATTCTTGAGTTTAATCTCCCTGTGGTCATCGCAAATCTGGATGGTGATAGGAAGGTGGATCGGAATTTCATTCCTAGACCATTACTAGATGCAGACCACTATACTGTCTCTGTTTCGTTCCAGCCAAAAATCATCAAATATTCTTTGGATAACTATTGTGTGACTTATTCTTCAAGCACAAAAAAAGGGCCTCATCAATATCCAGATAACGTCTATAGTGGTTTGGGTATTTAATGTATTATTCTAATGCATTGTAAAAAACCATAGAGAAAAACTTACTCTATGGTTTTTTAGTTTAAGACACAATATTGTGTTGTCTTCTAGATTCTCGTTTGATGAAAAGATGAATATTTAATTTTTTCTACAATAGTTTATCATTTATATGATGGCTTAATAATTGGTTGTACCCATGAGCCATTTCATCAATGAAATCATTAGCTATTTCAGGGAAGCCATGAACAAATGAGTTTTTTTCCTTGATTTTAAATATATTGTAGAGATAGCTTTCATTGTTAAGCGAAACATGTATTGAGGGGAATGGTCTGCCCTTTATAATTTTATTAGTAAGTTCGTAATCATTGATTAGATTATATTGGTCTCCTGTTATATCAACAACAATGTCATTTATCTCAATCCAATAGTGAGTTATGTGATCATCTTTACCTGTTGCTGCACTTACGCCTGTTATCACAAGCTCAGGCCATAGATTCAGAAAGTGATATGAAAGAAGCATTGAAGAAAGTTTACAACTTCTAACAGGAAAACAATCTATAACAAGGCTGGTATTCTTTTTATCACAAATCTCGATTAACTTTCGAAACTTTACAGCCTCATCTTTGATTTCGATAATCGTTAACAACACGTGTCCTTGGTAGAGTGAGTATATTAATCTAGATAATATACATAACTGACGGTAAATTAAAAAGAGTATTTTTTTATTGTTCTCTGTCGCCGGAAGGTATTAGCTTTAATGAATTTTTTCAGGATGTAAAGGCGAAATGATGCGGGAATATCTTGACCAAGACCTCTTGCAAAAATGGGCTGCTGATTCTACAAGTTGTGGCCGTTTTAGAACTTATAATCGTCAGCACTGTGGACGCTGTGTTCCATGCTTGATCCGTCGGGCTGCATTCCTTGCATGGAAACCTGAGGGGGGTACAACGTCTTACCGCTTTGGGTCTGTTGTTGGCAGTGACAAATCAAGTGCACCCGATGATCCTATGGCTGTTGCACTTGCCATCCTTGATGTAAGGAAGAGAGGGCTTGACAGATTTCTAGGTGGCTCGTTGGCTTTTGCACCGATTAACGAGCGCCCTATGTACCGTAGAGTTTTGCAAGAAGGTATAAAAGAGCTAGAAACTGTACTCATTCAGGATAAATTGCTTTGATTGATTTTCACTGTCACGTTGATTTGTATCCCAAGGCTAGAGATGTTTATGCTGGTGCGATTGAGCGTAATGTTTTCACTTGGTTAGTTACTACGAGCCCAAAGGCTTTTCAGGCTACAAGTCATGTTTTAGAAAAACATGAATCGGTAATGATCAGTCCTGGACTTCATCCTGAAATTGTCGCTGATCGTTTCCAGGAATTGGAAATGCTTCTCGAGTTGATTCAAAACGTAGCTGCTGTAGGTGAGATTGGATTGGATGGTTCAAAACGATATTCCACCAGTTACGCGATGCAACGTCGAGTGTTTTCCGAGGCGGTCAGGAAGTGCCACGAGGTTGGGGGACGAGCAATGGGAATTCATTCAAGACAGGCCGTTCCGGATGTGCTAGCTACCTTAAAAGCGTTCCCCTCTCACGGAATTCCTATTTTACATTTGTTCACTGGAAGTGTTACGGAATTGAGGGATGCTTCAGCACAGGGATGCTGGTTCAGTATTGGTCCGGCTGCTTTCAACTCTGCCGCAGGGAAAGCTCTTGCTACTAAGCTCCCTAAAGACAAGGTTGTGCCAGAGAGCGACGGGCCATTTGCTCAATTTGACAATCGAACAGTGATGCCATGGGATTTCAATATTACAGTTAGATTGCTGGGTAAGGCGTGGTCAATGCCTGAAAATGATGTAAAGCTACAATTGTTAAGCAATACGAAAATGTTGCTTGGACAGATCGGAGGCAATCGAATTGCTCTCAACTTCTAAAGAAATGGTATTGAATCACCACGAGTTTAACATAAATCTTCTATGCCGGATGGTGTAAACCGAATGCCGTTTGTAGGCAAAACAAATAGTCACTACTTACTCGCCTCGTAATCCATAAGGGGAACTGGCAACGAGAGCGATATCACCGATGAGTTTTTCTGGGGTATCATTATTGTATGCATTTGATCGCCCACACTAAGCTTGCTGGATTTTGATTCTACAAAAGGAGAGTGTGATGGAATCTGCTCGTGATAAACGCACTGGAGAGATTGTTGAGGCTGAGGATCTCTGGTTGCTGGATAGCGTTGATACTGAAGGCTACGTGTGCTGGGGATGTGGTATAACCATGTATCCTGCTGCATGGGAAAAAGATAAAAAAGTCAGAGCCTATTTTAAAAAGAAACGCCATATCCAACATCGTCATGAATGTGATGCTGATGCTGAAAGCACAGTAATTCGCCAAGGCCAGAAGGCGAGTGTCCGCAACATACTGGACAGTGCTCCGGGTTTAATGCCCTCGGGATTAAAGTTGATCGAAAAACGCCCGGTTGTTGAACGCGGTTTCTCTGGTGATGAAAGTAAATCCAGTTCGACACGTTCAGCATCCTCACGATCTGGTGAAGGTAATTCACCTGAACGACAATCCCGGCGTCAAGTGAATGCTATTCGCAATATTTGCCGTGCCTTCATCCGTTTCCCACATGACCGTGGAATGTCGCTTAACGTTCCTGGTATTAGTGGTCAAATCTACATGACAGCGTTTAAAAAGCTCCGGAATGAGGTTCAACCTTACCCGGAGCCGAAGATCTTTTATGCACCACTGCTCTGGAATAAATTTACTGAAAATGATGAAAACCTCATCATTCCACTATCTGGTGAATGGGGTGAGGATAAGTCAGGTAAACCTAAACCCACCCGAAGCTACCAGATATACATCGATTGGGCTGGCTGGTCAAAAGCCAAGCGTACCGTGGTTCGCAAAGATCTGGAGGCCGCCCGGACAGAGGCGATAGAAGCCAAAGGAAAAGGGCTGAAAGATAAAGCTTGGGTCTTCTTTATCGGCGAGCAAAGTGCGGATAATCCGGAGATCTTCTACGTTAGCGATTATCGACTCATCTGCGCGATTGTAGGGCATATCACTTATCCATAACGTGAAAAGGCCTTCCCGAGTGGGAAGGCCTGCTCATATGGCTATTTGTGACTACCGCCGAAATTCCGTTCACCTTCTTCGTAAATTTTATCATCGAGTTTTGTCAGGTAGTCCAGACGATGGACCACTTCTCCAAAATCATAGATATAATCTGCTGATTTTCGATCCAGGATATACCTGTAGTTTTCTGGAAAATGAACCAGCCCAGGATAGTCCTCTGGTACGAGCCCTAATGCACTGTACCAAGCTCTGACGATCATCATCCTCAAGCTAGTGTCGATATTATAATCTCCCAGCCTGTTGTAAGCTTGTTCGTTAAATATGAGGCAAACATGGAAGTGGCATTTACCTGCCTGACCTGCTCCCCATCCGCTAAAACTAACTGCAGTAACAACTTACGCTTTTGACCAAAACTATCGGTTGTTTCTGACTGATTTCGACCCAAAGTCACATGTGGATAATTTAAAGACTCATTGTGATTTGACCTGACAGTAGCTGTCAAATGAGTTTGAATTACCACAGTTTATTGTGCTATTCAAGAGTGGCTATCGATGTCGAAAAGTGGTCACTCTTTCTGGATGCTTGCAATTTTCGATTAGGGCCGCGAGAAAATTATCCTCATGTTCATCAGGAAAGAGCTCGTGCGACGATAAACGTTCAGACTCCGGCAGTTCGAAATCGATTCGAATCGCGCCAACAAGATATAAGCCCGCAAGATTAAGTGCGTACGGACCTGATCGGCAGATTACACATGATTGCCTCTTCGGTCGAAGTGGCTGTAGACCATGAAGAACTCGATCGTGTGTATACACCGCCATTTCATTTTGTTTATGCTTAAACAAGTACAGGATGGACTTCGAACCGTTACTTCCGACGAATTGGTAATGATCATTGCCAGAATTGGGAGCAAAACGATGACTCGCAAAAAACATTGCTACTCGCAAATCACTGCTTAAATCCAAATACGGTGAAAACAGTCCATAGTGCTGCAGTAGAGTATTAAGTAGGTCAGCCAGATTGTTATCCATGCCCATATTCAAATCCAATCGAACGCGGCCAAAGAGACTCACCAAAGGATCATCTGAATCCTCCATATCTTGTGCTGAATATATCCACTCACCCCGTTTTCTCAGTTCATTTATTCGCCGATCCACTTCCTCAATGTCGAATTGTGAATAGATAATCTTCGACCATTCATACAAGTTGAGACCATTAAAATGATGAAATGATCGCTGATGATTCTGTAGGAGATTTCGCCAAATAGAAGGAATAAAAGAGGTCTCACCAAGCCCTTCGATAAGAAAGTATGGATTTCTGATTGGGCGAGTAATCTCGTAATGCATAATCTGCCCACGAAACAATAGGTTTTCCCCTAGGGACTCTTGGATTTTGTTAACCTGCCTCGTTAATTCGTCGTATGACTTTACTGTGTTTAAAAAAATATCTCTGCAGGATGTCTTACCGGACTTTGCCATCTGGTACCATTCAGGAAAATTATTTTTGTGAATTCGTGTGGCAAGATCCGAGCTGGCTAGAGGTCCGCCATAGTAACGATCTATAATTATATCACCATCTATATTCACATATCCTGACGAGATTAGTGCTTCGGCTTCTGCAGTTTGGATCCCAAGGTCAGAATAAATCTGTCGAGTCTTTTCTAAATTTGGGGGATAAAAATTGTTTGGCCAATCGAAGTCATTACTGTAGTAATTCCAATAGTTATTATAATTCGCCATGAGTTTCTTATTTTCCAATAGTTAGCTAATATTAAAGCCAATACATAAAACCGTTTTATATTTTAGAGAAAGCTTCCGAATAAAATTTACTATCACCAATGTATGTACTTGTCAACTAAATATGGCCGCCGAGTTAGATTTTTTAAGTAATGGTTCTCCGATTTGTTTAGGGGTTATTTGACCCAACGTTATATTCATGCAGCCATAGAACGCTGTAATACCTCACGATAAGTGAATCGCCACGGATATTTAGACATTTCCTTGCCAGCGCGATTACGCTAGTATGGTTCCCCCCATGTAGCCAATTTGTCAGAGGTCGGGTCAATACCTTTCTGAACATATAAATCTGAACCGATATTTTCTAGTAACTTGTTCCTCAAGGAAACATCAACCCGGCCAAGTAAGGATATATTGTCAATATGTTCTGAGCCACACTTGCAGTCTTCCTCATGAATAACACGTTCCCAACGGCCGTTACTATCGATTCGATAGTGCATCCCATAGAAGCGACCAATACTCATGATACGCAACCCTGGATGATCGATACCATATTCAAATACACATACAATATTTTCAGGCATTTTTACTATTCCAACGCCCTTCCCATATCTTGTGTCCATACCATGGTAAATAAGTCCATCAAGTTCAATTGATATCTCATTATACTTTTCTAATAGCTTATTGATTTCAGGAAGAACAAAACAAGGGTCACTTACACCATGATACAGGGCGCTTCCACATAGAATCTGAACTATTTGTGAAGAGATAATGGCCAAACCGTCGGGAGGCGGAAGGTCCCTAGTCCAAAAGGGTCTATACATTGCACTTCTAGAAGGCATGCGCTTTTGAAGGTGACAGGAATACTCAGGTAACTCCAATGACCTCTTGAACGCCTCAAGACCTTCATCCGAAAGGTGTCGCATCTTCACCCATGGCATTGCCAAAAGTTCGCGATAAACAGGATCCTCACATGGTTCTGGAAATAGCCAGCCAACACTATATCCCTCCGCATATTTACGCAGAACCTCTGCTGGAGCGCTGATATGACAAATAATACAGTCTCCATCTAACCCTTCACGAATTAAAGGCCCCACCATGTACGCATCCTGTCGCACATATCTTGGAGCGCCATGATCTGTCGCAATTTCGGATAGATGAACAGCCTGAAGATTGTATTGTCGTAGTAACTTCTGGCTTATTAAATAAATGTGGCCAAAATCTTCGGATGGAGCGAAACAAGCATTTAGAGTACGCAACCAAACTGGATCTTCAAAGCAATCCTCTACCAAATTGACCACATACTTAGAATCAAATTTATTACATGCAAACCAAGCAGCAACACGTGGATCGCCACTAACATCAAGGAAAAAGGAACGAAACCCATAATGCTGAAGGATTGCTTGGTTGGTTGCATTATCGCCGGTATCATTCCAACCGCGTACTAAGTGTTGCAAGGCTCTCTTTGCATAATAGGTCCACATAATCATCAAATCGGGTACGCACCCTTGACGCTGAAATGACGTGGGCATTGAGGGCGAGCCATCTGAAGATAGGTAATGTTGAGTTTGTCCTCTGTAGAGAACTCCTGGCCCATATTGTTTAATAATTATTTTGAGTTCTTCGAGCGTCTCGCAATGACAATGTTCCATCCCACCTCTCCATTCCAACTTTAATAGTTGAATAAATGCTCTTGACTAAAATTTAGTGTGCCATTATACCTATTCGTCTACCATTATCCCTTGATAGGTACAACCTCGTCGGATAGAAGCTTCTTGGATTGTAAGTTTTGGACCCAACTCAATCTGTAGCGCATTTATTCTAAGACCAAAAAAATCAAAATGCTGAAGATCAGTTTTTAATTCTTCAATAAATACGGATTTATAAGCGTTTGCATCAAACCCTTGGAATAACACTCCAGCATTATCCAATGCAGTAAAAACTCTAGAAACAGCAGAATTGAATATCGGCAACAAGTCCAAATACACTTGCTTTTTGGGGTATCGATCTACTTTCGTTTTTTCCCACACTTTTTCAAAGGCCAAGCCATTTTCCAGAGAGACGAATCTGGATAAAGCATTTGCTTTACCCATTGGGTTTAAGTAGTCCGATTCGCTGCGTGGATCTAAGCGACTATAAACATCTTCTAACTTTATCAAATGCATCATCACCGGAGGATTGCCACCTGTCGTTCGATGCCTAGCAATTAAATATTCAGCCCCAAGTAGACGCTCAGATTTCCCATCCAACCAAATAGTCTGGAGAAGGCTATGGAATAGAGGATGATCACGGTGATGAAGAGCATTTCGAATTGAAATTAAGAGGCTAGTCTCAGGATGCTCATGGAAGTCAAATATCGCTTGTGATACATCATATAACGTATGAAAACCCTCAAGATTTTGCTCAAATGCTCGATCTAGGTTGTGGATAGCCTCTTCACGGTCGATTGCTACCAATTCTCGGTATCTTAAAAATGCTTCCGCATAGAGTCGCATATTGTTGGCAAAACGCCCAAGAGCATTAGTAATAATTGATACATCGCCCATATCAACCCTCAGCATCTTAGTATTTATAGACTCTTCTTGTGAGTCCTCGGTTGGATTGCATAATCATATAATGGCGTACTGAACATAGCTATCAATAGCGCAGGGAATGTCCGCTCCTGGCACAAACCAGACTGTCAGATTCGATGGCGATCTATTCCAGGACAGGTTTGAGCCAATGCACCTTGCCGGGAAAACACCAGTCCAGCTCAAAATTTAGCCCACAAGTTTTAACCCCGTTTTCCCAGTTTCAACAATGCTCCCTCTGTCGGCCTTGCTAACAAAATCAGCCCACCACTGCATCATAGGTCGCCGTTGCTCAAGATAATCACTGCGGTTGTAAGCTCGACGTACCTCATTTTTGTCTACATGAGCCAGTGCTGCTTCAATGACATCAGGCGGAAATCCTTCCTCATTGAGTGCCGTACTAGCGATAGAACGTAAACCGTGTGATACGAGTACGCCTCCTAAGCCAGCACGTTTGAGCGCTGCATTCACTATTTGGCTATTCATCGGCTGGGTTGGTTTGATGCGACTGGGAAAGATAAACTCCCGGCCACCACTGAGTGACTTCATCAATTCCAGAATATTGAGAGCTCCATCAGATAATGGAACTGTATGGTCCCGATTCATCTTCATTCGAGCTGCTGGAATTTTCCATTCGTTAGCATCAAAATCGATCTCATCCCTTCGAGCTTCAGCAGCTTCGGCAGGGCGTGTAATGGTGAGAAGCTGCCACATGAACACGCATCGTGTGGACAGGATGATACTTGCCGTGCGCATAGTCTGCATTAGTTGTGGTAGTTGATCCGGGCGGATACTAGGCATGTTTTTCTTCTGCGGTTTCTCGAACGCTTTCCCTATGTTTACGCTGGGAACTGCATCAATCAAGCCTGTGTTCTGCGCATAAATCATGACTTCGTTAATACGCTGACAAAGGCGGCGAACAGTCTCTAATGCACCTCTTGCCTGAACCGGCTGAACTGCTTTAACCA